>Ga0209943_1001245_pt1 | contig 16154 bp, 9 predicted proteins | sample SalPonR1_B_D2_MG_FD_185698 | JGI IMG/M metagenome (GOLD analysis project Ga0209943, IMG submission 185698) | Salt pond soil microbial communities from South San Francisco under conditions of wetland restoration - Salt Pond MetaG R1_B_D2_MG... ... | reverse complement strand
TGGCGCTGGCGTCGCTCGGCGGCCTGGGGACATTGCATGCCGAGACCGACGGGGACGAGGCCAAAGCGGCGCTCCAGCCGGGAGAGACCACGGTCTCGCCGGGCTGCGTGGACTGCCACAACGGCGACATGGCGGCCACCATCGGCACGCTGCTGGACGGGCTCGGGCACATGCCGGTCGATGACATGGTCGAGACGGTGCCGGACGACTGCATGGAATGCCACGGCGAGGCGGGCGGCGCCTGGATGATGAGCGAGATGAGCCACGTGCTGCATTTCGAGGATCCGACCAGCAACGCCTTCGTGATCGACCACGGCGGCAACTGCCTGAGCTGTCACGTGATGGACGTCGAGACCGGCGAAGTGCAGGTCAAGTCCGGGCCGCGGAACTGGTAGCGAGCGGCGGCCGGAACCACTTGAGCCGGAGCGCGTTGCTGACCACGCACAGGCTGGACAGGGCCATGGCCAGCGCCGCCAGCATGGGCGAGAGCAGCACGCCATTGGCCGGGTATAGCAGGCCGGCGGCGACCGGTATCAGGCTCACGTTGTAAGCGAAGGCCCAGAAGAGGTTCTGGCGAATGTTACGCAGCGTCGCAGCGGACAGCGCGACCGCATTCGGCAGCTTGCGCAGGTCGCCCGACATCAGCACCAGTTCGGCGCTGTCGATGGCGATGTCCGTGCCGGTGCCGATGGCGATGCCCACATCCGCCTGCGCGAGCGCGGGCGCGTCGTTGATGCCGTCGCCGACGAAGGCGACCTTCGCGCCGCCGCGCTGCAGTTCCTTCAGCTGCGCGACCTTGTCCCCGGGCATCAGCTCGGCGCGCACTTCGTCGATGCCGGCCTCGCTCGCGATGGCGGCGGCGGTGCGCCGGTCGTCGCCGGTGAGCATGACCACGCGCAGGCCCATCGCGCGCAGTTCGGCGACCGCCCTGCGCGCGTCGTCCTTGAGCGGATCCGCGACACCGATCAGTGCCGCGAGGCGGCCGTCCAGCGCCGCGTAAAGCGGCGTGCCGCCGGCTTCGGCGATGCCGGCCGCCTGCGCGGCGAAGGGCGTCGCATCCACCTCCAGTTGTGCCATGAAGCGCAGCGCGCCGACCGCGACCTGCCGGCCATCGACGCTCGCCGTGGCGCCGAGGCCCGCCACTGCCTCGAATGCCTGCGTGCTGCGCAATTCGACGCCGCGCTCGCGGGCGCCCGCCACGATCGCCGCCGCGACGGGGTGCTCCGAGTGTTGCTCGACCGAGGCGACCATGGCGAGCAACGCCTGCTCGTCGAAGCCCGGTGCGGGGCTGAAGACGGTCAGGGCCGGCTCGCCCCGCGTCAGCGTGCCGGTCTTGTCGAGGGCGACCACCGCGGTCTCCTGCAGCGACTGCAGCGCGTCGCCCTTGCGAAACAGCAGCCCGAGCTCGGCGCCCTTGCCTGTGCCGACCATGATCGACACCGGCGTGGCCAGGCCCATGGCACAGGGGCAGGCGATGATCAGCACCGCCACGGCGTTCACCAGCGCAAAGCTGAGCGCCGGCTGCGGGCCGAACACCAGCCAGGCCGCGAAAGTGAGCAGGGCAACGGCGATGACCACGGGCACGAACACCAGCGTCACCTTGTCGACCAGCGCCTGTATGGGCAGCTTGGCGGCCTGCGCCTGCTCGACCATGCGCACGATGCGCGCCAGCACCGTCTCCGCGCCTACCCGCGTGGCGCGGAAACTGAAGGCACCGCTGCCGTTGATAGTGCCGCCCACGACCTCGTCCTGCGGCCCCTTGCGCACGGGCAACGGCTCGCCGCTGATCATCGACTCGTCCAGCCAGGAAGCGCCTGCCACGATCTCCCCGTCCACCGGCACCTGCTCGCCGGGCCGCACCCGCAGCACGTCGCCGGGCCGGACGTGCTCGGCCGGCACCTCGAGCGTCCCGCCGTCACGCTCGATGCGCGCGGTGCGGGGCTGCAGCGAGAGCAGCCGGCGAATGGCGTCGCTGGCGCGACCGCGCGCGCGGGCTTCCAGGTAGCGGCCGCCCAGGATCAGCGTGATGATCACGGCCGAGGCCTCGAAATAGATGTTGGCGGTGCCTTCCGGCAGCACTCCGGCGAAGAACACTGCCACCACCGAGTAAGCCCAGGCCGCCGTGCTGCCGAGCATGACCAGCGAGTCCATGTCCGGCGCGCCGCGCGCCAGCGATGGCCAGCCGCTGCGGTAGAAGCGCAGCCCGGGCCCGAACTGCACGCCCGTCGCCAGCACGAAGAACAGCAGGTGGAGATTGCGCGTGCCGATGCTGTCGGCCAGCGCTTGCGCCATTCCCGGGAGCAGGTGGCCGCCCATTTCCAGGACGAAGATGGGCAGCGCCAGCAGGGCCGCGACCAGGAAGGCGCGGCGGAGCTCGCGGCTCTCGCCGCGGCGCGCCTCGGCTTCGCGATCCGCCTGCTCGGCCGAGTCCGCCAGTGGCTCGGCCTCGAAGCCGGCGTCGCGCACGGCGCGGGCGACCGCGTCCGGCGTCGCAGCCGGGTCTTCCAGCCGCACGAAGGCGCGTCCCGATGCCAGGTTCACCGCGGCGCCTTCCACGCCGGGCGTCGCCTCGATGGCTTTTTCGACCCGGCCCACGCAGGAGGCGCAGTGCATGCCGCTGATGCTGAGCACGAGTTCCGCGGGCCGGTCCGCGGCGCGTCCTTGGTTGCCAGCTTCGTTTCGAGCTTCGTTGCCAGCCTCGCTGGCGAGCGGGCTGGCGGGCTCGTTCGCAGGAGAAGTCATGGCCCGATTATCCGCCGAAGTGCCCCTGTTTGCTCAAGGGCGAGCTCTTCACGCGAAGCCCACCCCCCGCGGACGCTGCGCCCGCACCCGGTCCCAGGCTTTTTCGTGGAAGAAGTAAGCCACGGTGTTGAGCACGGGCTCGACCATCGCGATGGCGCCGCCGATGGCGAGGCTGCCGGTCAGCGCGTAGGCCACGCTGAAAGCGACGGCAAAATGCACGACTGCGAAGCTGAGTGTCTTGGTCATCGGCGGGCCCTCTGCGGTATGGCTGCGGATGTCAGCCTATGCCAGGCGCCGTCATGTGTGAAATGAATTGTTTCTCTCGATTCGATAGAGAAAAACTATGGACGGGTTTACCCCGGCGCCCTACCTCAGCGCATAGAAAAGCGCGGCCAGCAGGAAGACGAGCAGGACGGCCGCGCACAGGCGTTTCAGGTTGCGGGTGCTCATGCGGGCGCCTCACGCATACTGGAAATGTTCCGCGACGATCTGCCGGGCGGGAACGCCGAAGGCGCGCAGGCCGTGCTCGACGCTGTTCATCATCGGCGGCGGCCCGCAGACGAAATATTGCCAGTGCGCGCGCCGCGGGGCGTCGAGCAGGCCGGCGAGCACATCCGGCGTCAGCTGTCCCACCGCCCCGCGCCAGCCCGGCGGCGGCTCGGCGAGCACGAAGCGCAGCTCGAGCGGTATTTCTCTCGCCATTGCTTCGAGCTCCTCGCGATACAGGATCTGCGTTTCCACCCGGTTGCCGTAGACCAGGGTCACCGGGTCGGCGTACGACTCGGCGCGAAGCTGGCGCAGGATACTGATCACCGGGGCGAAGCCGACGCCGCCGGCGATGAAGACGAGCCGCTCGTGGCGCCCGGGCGGCACGACGAAGTGACCGTGCGGACCGTCCAGCCATGCCAGGGTACCGGGCGGGACGGTGCCGATGCGGTTGGTGAAATCGCCGCTCTGCTTGATGGTGAAGCCGATTTCCGGGCTTTCCGCGGGCGCCGAACTGATGGAGAAGGGGTGCTCGGTGAGGCTGAAGGGGGAGTGGCCGAGGTTCAGCCAGGCGAACTGGCCCGCCAGGAAATGAATCTGCCGCTCATGCTGCGGACTGAGCCGCAGCTCCCAGGTGCGCTCCGCGACCTGCCGGTTCGCGATCACGTGGTAGGGGCGCCGCAGTTGCAGCAGGGGCTTGACCGCATACACGAACAACAGGGTGGCGAGCGCCGTGGCAGCCAGCATGATCCAGAAACCGGCCAGCCAGGCCGTGTCGTGCCGGCTCACGGTAAGCGCATGGTGCAGGCCGAAGCCGGCCACCAGCGCGGCGCCGACGCCGTGCGTGGCGCGCCATGCCTCGTGGCCGAAGGGCAGCCGCTCGCGCAGCCAGGCCACCGGCACGAGCATCAGCAACAGCAGCCACGCAATCACGCCGGAGCGGTTCCATTCGGCCGTGAACATGCGTTCGAGCATGGTCAGCGCGCGTGCCGGATCGCCGCCCAGGCGCGGCGCCGCGTACAGCAGGGGATGGAGCAGCAGGAACAGCAGCAGGCCCCATGCGGCGAACTGGTGAACGCGCATGGTGACGTCGATGCCCACCTTGCCGGACACGCCGCGGAAGCGGCCGGAAAGCGGAAACTCCAGCAGCAGCATGGCGTAGCCGGTCATCGCCAGGCCACTGGCCAACTCGTGCCAGAATCCGCCCGGCGTCCTTCCCGACAACAGGGCCAGCCCCATGGGGGCGAGCGCCAGCGCGCCGTAGAGCGCCAGCAGGACCGGCCCGTTCAGGCCGGGTAACAGGGATTGCGCCCGGGCCTTGGTGGCTTCGGGAGGCGGCATGGCTTTTCCCGCGAATGACTGGCGTCACAGTGCATACGCCGCGCGGCGCGCGTCAATCGGCGCTTTCCCTCATGCGTCGCGGAATCGAGCGCCATGCGGAGCGCCGATGTAATCTAGCGCCATGAGATTTCCGTGGGATCGGCGCTCAGCCGAGTTCGTCACCGGGGCCGGTTGCGGCCGCGCATGGCCGTGGCCGGCGCTGCTGGCCGTGCTGCTCGCGCTGCCCGGGACGAACTGCGCGCTCGCAGCCGAGGTTGAGGCGCCCCTGGCGGTCGATCGTTGCGACCTTCCCGATGCGCGCCTGGAAGCGGAAGGCGCGCGCATTCGCGAGATCACGATCGACAATCTGAACATTTTCGACCTGGATGATCCGCAAGAGGACAAGGCCCTGTTCCGGCTCATGAACGGCCTGCACGCGCGCACCCGGCCCTGGGTCATCGAACGCCAGCTGCTGTTCGAGGAGGGCGATCTTTTCGACCGTCGCCAGCTGCAGGAGACGGAGCGCATCCTCCGGGCCACCAATTATCTCTACGACGCGCGCGTCGTGCTTTCTTCCTGCGACGAAGATGGCGTGCAGGTGCTGGTGCGCACGCGCGACGTATGGACGCTGCAGCCGGGCATCTCGGTGTCTCGCAGCGGCGGCGAAAGCCGGGTGGGACTGGACATCCAGGAAGAGAATTTCCTGGGTCGCGGCGGCAGTGTCCGCTATGCGCGCAAGATCGACGAGGAGCGCAGGACCACGCAGATCGGCTACAGCGACGACAACCTGGCCGGGCGCTGGATCGCCATCGACGCCACCGTCGCCGACAACAGCGACGGCCACGAGTTCGACCTGGCGCTGGCACGGCCTTTTTATGCGCTGGACACGCGCTGGGCGCTCGGCGGCCGCGTTCTGGATGCGAAGCGTGAGGACACCGTCTACTCGCTCGGCGAGGACATCGGCGAGTTCCGCCAGGACATCGAGCACATCGACGTGTACCGGGGCTGGTCAAGCGGCTTGTCCGGAGGCTGGGTCCATCGCTGGTTTGCGGGGCTGGTCTACGACCAGCGGCTTTTCAGCAAGCAGGAAGCCCTGCCGCCGGGCGCGCCGCTGCCGGAAGACCGCCGCCATGTCTATCCTTACCTGGCCTACCAGTTTCTCGAGGACCGTTTCCGCAGGGCCGAGAACCTCGACCAGATCTACCGGACAGAGGATGTTTCCCTGGGCGCGCAGGTCGACCTGCGCCTGGGCCTGCTCAGCGAAACCCTGGGCAGCACCCGCGGCGGCGTAATTTTTACAGGCGGCGCCAGTCGCGGCTACGGCGATCCGGCGCGGGCACTGTGGAACTTCTCGGTCCGGACCAGTGGCCGCATCGAGGACGGCGACCTGAGAAATGCCGTTGTCGGCGGCGCCGCCCGCTGGTACCTGCGCCAGTCGGAGCGCCGCCTGCTGTTCGCGTCCCTCAGCGCAGAGATCACGAGCGCGCTGGATTTGGACAACCCGCTGGAGATCGGCGGCGACAGCGGCATACGCGGTTATCCACTGCGCTACCAGCGCGGCGACGGACGGGCCCGCTTCACCATCGAGCAGCGTTACTTCACCGACTACTACCTGTGGCGCCTGTTCCGCGTGGGCGGCGCGGTGTTTTTCGACGCCGGTCGCGTCTGGGGAGAAAACCCCTATGGCGGCGAGAACCTCGGCCTGCTGCGCGACGTGGGCTTCGGGCTGCGCCTGGCCAGCACGCGCTCCAGCATCGGCAAGATGATCCACCTGGACTTCGCATTCCCGCTGGACGGCGATCCCTCCATCGACAGCTTCCAGGTGCTGCTGGAGGGCAAGCGCAGTTTCTGACGCGCGCCTGCCGCCGGACCTCAGTCGCGCTCGAAGGTATAGAAGAGGTCTGCTTCGACCTCCTCGCCGGAGGTGGCTTCCAGTGAAAGCCGCTTGTTCACCTGGTAGCGCAGCCGCAGGGTGTTGATGGTGTCGAACAGGCCCAGGCCGTAACTGACGTAAAGGCCGCCGCCGAGATACTTGCTGACCACCAGCGCAGCGCCTTCGGCGCCGCCCTCTGCGGTCACCGAGACATCGTCCAAGCCGAGCCGCTGTCCCAGGTCCCGTGCAATCAGCCCGCCGCCGGACAGCGCCAGCGAGTTCGCGGCCTGGTTGACGGTGGTCTGCTCGCCCGACTGCAGCTCGTCCAGGCTCTTGCCCAGCGTGAGGTAGGAAAGCGCCTCAGCGCGTGGCATCGGCGGGTCGGAGTAGATGGAGATCTCGGGGTTCTTCAGGGTCCCCCGCACCATGGCCCCGGCCGTCACCTGGTCCACCTTGCGCACCGCCCTGATGTCCAGCCCGGGGTTTTCCAGCGGCCCGCCCGTGTAGATCAGGCGGCCGGTCTCGATCTGCAGGCGCTGGCCGAAAGCGCCGAAGGTCCCGTCCACCACGCGCAGCTCGCCGCGGCCCCAGGGCAGCATTCGCGGTTCGGTGACGGTCAGCAGGTTGCCCTCGATGCGGCCCCGCAATCCGGCCGCCTGCACCTGCACGTCCGGTCCGACTCTCACCCGGATGCGGCTGGTCACCTCGACCCCGTTTTCCGGCGGCCGCGCGCGCCGGCCCACGATGACCTCGTCCGGGCTCGTCCTGACGGCCGTCGGACCGCCGAAGCCGCTGATGCGTCCGCGGGGAATCTCGACGGTGCCGCCCAGGCCGATCGCCCGGCCCGCGTAATGCAGCCTCAGGTCGGGGCTGGCCTCGAGACGCAGGTCCGGCAGCGCGGCCATCAGCAGGTCTTCGCCTGCCAGCACGGCCCGTCCCGACACGCCCTCCGCGGACAGGTCGAAGCGGCCATGGCTCTCGAAGGTGCCGTCGCCGGATCGGCCGGTGGCGCGGAAATTCAGCTCGCTCTGCGCTATTTCCGCGACCAGGTTGATGTCATCGGGCTGCAGCCCGAGCTCGGGGATGGTGGCGGCCCCATCCAGCCACTCCAGGCGCCCGTCCACCACGGGCGCGCTCAGCGTGCCCGCGAGACTCGCCCGCGCGCTGAGCCGTCCCTCGAGCCGGGCGAGCTCGGGCAGGAATTCGCTGATGATCTGCAGCTGCCCGAGTTCCGCCGCGAAGCGGCCGTCCAGCGGCGGGTCGGCCTCGTTCCAGCCCGCGACCAGGCGGCCCTCGGCGCGATCACCCTCGGCCAGGGAGAAGGAAAGCTCGGCACGCGCCTCGCCCCGGTCGCCATCCAGTTCCAGCAGCCCGCCCTGCCAGGCGAGCAATGCGGCGCTGTCCTGCTCGACCAGGCGGAGCGCGCCCGCGGTCGCTTCCAGGCGGCCGTCGAGCTTGCGGAATCCCTGCGCGTCGCCCTCCACCAGGACGGCGCCCGTGACCTCGCCGCTGGCATCGAGGCCGGCGCCCAGCCATGGGGCGAGCCGGGCCAGCTCAAGCGCTTCCAGGTCGGTGTCGGCGCGCCAGTCGCCTTGCTGTTGCCACTCTCCCGCCAGGCAAAGCCGGCCGAGCGTGCCGTCCATGCAGGCGCTGTCCAGTTCGGCGCTTGCGGTTCCCGCCTGCACGCTCGCCGGCGCCTGCAGGCGCCAGATCTCCTGTTGCGCATCCGCCAGCGCCAGCCGGGTCACCATCCCTTGCCAGCCGGCATCGGCGAGGCGGCCCTCCGCGGCCAGCTCGAGGCGCCCGGCGGGACGCCGCCGCTCGAGCTCGAGTTCGAGCCGGTGATCCCCGGGCGTGCCGTCGCCCTCCAGGCGGATATTCACGGCGCGACCGGGCGCCATGGCAAATCCCCTGGCCTCGGCCAGCAGGGTGGACTGCCGTGTACCGGAAAGGTCCAACGCCGCATTCAGCTCGAGTGTCCTGAGCCGCCGGCCCTGCCAGCGCAACCCGCGACCTTCCGCCTGCAACTCGAGTTGTGGCTCGGTACGCGAGCCTTTCAGCCGGGCTGTCGCGCTGAGACGCCCGCGTGCCCCCGCATCCAGCCGTTCCAGGTCGGGCGCGTCCAGGGATGCTTCGAATGTGACGGTGTCCTCGCCGAGGCGCCCGCTGGCGTCCAGCGAGGCGTCGCCGATGCGCAGTGTCGCGGCGCTCAGGGTCATGACCTCCGGGATGAATGCCTCGCCGCTCGTCGCCAGGTGCGCATGGCCGGTCACCGGTAGGGACTTCAACTCGCCGCGCAGCGATTCCAGCGCTACCGCGACTCCGTCGCCCGCGGCGGGGAAACCCTGCAGCGAAAGCGAGCCCGCCAGTCGGCCCGGCCACCCCGGTGCGGCCTCGGCGGGGTCCAGGTTCTCGAACTGGAAGTTGAACTCGCTGTCCGGGCTTCCCGCCCAGCGCAGCCAGCCGCCGCCCTGGACGCTGCCGTCCAGCAACTGCGCCTCCAGCGTCTCGAGGCGTAGTCCCGCCGTATCGCCCTCTGCAGAAAACCGCATGTCCACCGGGAAAAGATCGGGCGGCTGGAGTCGCGCGTCACCCGCCAGGCGGTAATCGATGCGCCCGTCGCCGGTCTCCAGCGCGCCCTGCAGCACTGCCTGCAGCGTGCCGTCGGCGGAATCCAGCGCCAGCCGCTCGGCCCGCAGCCGGCTGCCGTCCCACTCGAGCACCGCCTCGATGGCGGTCTGCGGCAAGGTACCGCGACGCGCATCCCCTTCGGCCGCGATGCGCCAGGACCGGCCGCCGCCGCTGGCCTGCAGGCTGAATTCCTCGAAGGCGACAGCGGGCTCGGCGGCGCCGAGCGGCCAGCCGATGCCGCGCCCGCGCAGGCTGAGGTCGGCCGCCGGGGCGCCGCCCGGCTCGAACTGGCCATTGGCGACCAGTTGTCCGCCCTCCGGGAGTGCCAGGCCGAGTTCGTCCAGCTGCAGCGCGCCCTGGTCCCAGCCGAGCGCGCCCCCGATCTCGATCTCGCCGGCCACCAGCGCCGGCACCTCGACGTGGCCGGCCAGGGTGCTGCGCGCGAGTTCTCCCTCGATTTCCAGCCGGGCGGCGGCGCGGTGGATCAGCTCCGGCCAGCCTTCTTCCTCGGCCAGGGGCGGCACCTGGAGCGAGACCTTCCATGACGGGGCCCGGGGCAGCCCGCGCACCACGCCCTCGGCGCGCGCGGAGACCGGCATGCTGAGCTCCTGCGTGAAATCGAGCCGGTCGAAGGGCCCGGAGATGCGGCTGCGACCTGCGATTTCGGGCGCGAATCGCTGCGCCTCCAGCGCCACGCGCCAGTCCAGGTCCACGTCCCATGGCTGGTCGTCCGCCAGCGAAGCGCGCAGCCGGCCGTTCGCGCCGCCCCGCGTGCTGTCCACCGCCAGGCGTTCGAGGATCAGTTGCTGCCCCGAAGCACGGCCTGCGAGTTCGACTTCCAGTTCGTCCAGCAGGATCTCGCCGTCGCGCGTCAGCCGGCCGTCGCGCAGCACCAGCTCGGCCACGATGACCGGCATCGGCAGCGAAATGGACAGTGGGTCGAAGCCTGCAGGGCCGGCCGCGGGCTTCGCGGCCGCGCTCGTTTCCAGCGCGACGGCCGGCGACTCGAGACGCAGGTGCAGCACCTCCACGGTGCGCCCGAACAGCGCGGTGGGCCGCCAGTCGAGCTCGATCCGGGCGATGCTGGCCGAGAAGCCGGCGCCCTGCAGCTCCACGCCGGAAAGACTCAACGGACCCAGCAGCCGGCCCTCGACCCGGTCGGCCTGCACCTCGACGGGCAGCAGCGGCAGGACGCGCGCTGCAAGGAAGCGCAGTCCGCCGGTCGTGCCCGCCAGCCAGGCCAGCGACGCGCACAGCAGGATTGCCAGCACGGCGGCTGCGACGGCGACGACGATGCGCTTGCGGTACCTCACAGGTCCGGCCGGATGCTCAGATGGAAGCGCAATCCCCGGCTTTCGGTCACCGAGCGCGCCAGGTTGACGCGCAGCGTGCCGATCGGCGTGTGCACGTTCACGCCCAGGCCCACCGAGACCTCGACGCCGTCCTTGAAGTTCTCCATGGCGTTGCCGGCGTCGACGAAGGCGGCCAGGGCGACCGGACCGCGGATGCGCCGCTCCGCTTCCAGGCTGGCGAACAGCAGGTGCCGGCCGCCGATCACGTTGCCCTCGTCGTCCGTCGGCCCCAGGCTGTTGAAGCCGTAGCCGCGCACGCTCTGGTCGCCGCCCGCGAAGAAACGCTGCGAGGCCGGCAGGGTGTCGAAGCCGTCGACCATCCCGATGCCGATGGTGCCGCGGCTGAAGAAGCGCCAGTGCTCGCCCCAGGCATCGACGCGGTTGGCCGTGGCCTCGAAACGCAGGAAGTTCGCAACCGTTCCCAGGGCCTCGTGCGAGCCGCGCAGGTCGCCGCGCACCCGGTATCCCCGTCGGGGCAGGAGGATGTCGTCGGCGACCAGCTTTTCCATGCTGATGCCCGGCACCAGCAGCGTGTCCTCGAAGTCCGGTTCGCCGGGGATGCGGGTCTGCTCGCGGATCAGGTCGGTGTAAACCCTGCGCTGCCAGTCGCCGCCGCGCAGGGTCAGGTGGCCGACGCCCAGCGTGATTCGGTCGCTTTCCAGGTCGGCGAGGTCTTCCCGGATGTAGTCGCCGCGGAACAACAGGCGCTCCTTGAGCGGATCGCCGATCGGAATCCGGTAGCGCCCGCCGATGCGGCTCAGCGTCTGCGCGAGGCGCAGCTCGACGCCCGCCGAGTGCCCCGCCTTGTTCACATAGCGCCAGTCGCTTTCGATGCTGGCGCGCAGCCGTGTGTCGGTGGCATAGCCGGCGCCCAGCCGGATCCGCTGGCGGCGGGCGGCCTCGCTCTCGATGTGGATCGGCACCGTGCGGGTCTCTTCGTCGGGGACGGCGGTCTCGACGAAGACATTGGCGAAATAGAGGCTGTCGGTCAGGCGGTACTGGGTCTCCAGCACGCGGTCAGCATCGTAGGGCTCGCCCTCGCGGACCCTGAGGATGCGGTCCAGCAGCGGCTCGCTGATGACGTCCTGCTCGATATTTACCTTGCCGAAGCGGTAGCGCGGCCCGGTGTGCAGGTGAAGCTCGATGCGCGCGCTGCGCTCTTCCGGGCTCACTTCCAGGCGCCGCGTTTCGAAACGCATCTCGAAGTAGCCCAGCGCGGTGGCCCTGGATTGCAGGTTATTGCGCAGGCGGTCGTATTCCTGGTGACGCAGCCGGCGACCGGCGCGCACCGGGCTCTGCTCCACGATCCGGTCCAGCTCGGCCGAGTCGCTGCCGGGCCCGGAGATGCGCACGTCCACTTCCTCGATGAGCACCGGCTCGCCGGGGTCCACCTGCAGGCTGGCAAGCCACTGGCCGTTGGATTTCTCCAGCTCGCCCTCGACGCGCGGCCTGTAATAACCGAAGGGTCGCAACGCTTCGCGCACTTGCCCGTTCGCCCTTGCGTAAAGGCGACGCACGGCGGCCTCGGAGAGATCTTCGCGCGTACCGTGCCGCACCAGGTCGAGGGAAGCGCGGATATTGGTTTCCAGCGTGTCTTCCACGCCGCTGATCTCCACCCGCACCTCGCCCAGGGCCGCGCGCCAGGGCAGCAACAGGCATGACAGCAAAAATACGCACAACAGGCCCGCCGGCAGGCGCGCTGCGCCCGCCGGCACGTCACGTCGGGGAACGCGCCGGAGACTGGCGCGCGGGGGATGTCGAGGCACTGCTGAAACCGCCGAATGGCTTGCGTTCAGCCTTGATTCTAGTCTTTTCGCCGGTCCGCCGCGTCAGCGGGCGAGGGCGCGCCAGCCGATGTCGCGCCGGTAGAACACCCCTTTCCAATGGATTCTGTCGGCGAGTTCGTAGGCCTTGCGCTGTGCATCGGCGATCGTCTCGCCGAGCGCGACGGCGCACAGCACGCGCCCGCCGCTGGTGAGCACCTGCCCGTCCTCTTGCCGGGTGCCGGCGTGGAAAATCTTCAGGTCTTCGCGGCCCGCATCGGTGTCCAGGCCCTGGATGGCGTCTCCCTTGCGATACGCCTCCGGGTAGCCCTCGGCCGCCAGCACCACCCCGAGCGCGGGGCGGGCATCCCAGGCGCACACGGTCTTGTCCAGCCGGCCCTCGAGGGCTGTCAGGCACAGGGCGACCAGGTCCGACTGCATGCGGAAGAGCAGGGGCTGGGTCTCGGGATCGCCGAAGCGGCAATTGAACTCCAGCACGCGCGGGCTGCCGTCGGCCGCCACCATGATGCCGGCGTACAGAAAGCCGGTGTAAGGCGTGCCGTCGGCTGCCAGTCCATTCACCGTGGGTTCCACCACTTCCCGCATGATGCGCGCGTGCAGGGCGTTGTCGATCACCGGGGCGGGCGAGTAGGCGCCCATGCCGCCGGTGTTCGGGCCGAGGTCGCCGTCGTCGCGCGCCTTGTGGTCCTGCGAAGAGGCCAGCGGCAGGATGTTTGCGCCGTCCACCATGGCGATGAAACTCGCTTCCTCGCCGGCCAGGAACTCCTCGATCACGACGCGGGCGCCGGCGTCCCCATAGCGGTTGTCGGCAAGCATCGAGCGCGCGGCCGCTTCGGCTTCCTCGATGGTGCCGGCGACCACCACGCCCTTGCCCGCGGCCAGCCCGTCGGCCTTGACCACGATGGGCGCGCCCTGCTGCCGGATGTAGGCGCAGGCCGCCTCCAGTTCACTGAACTCGCCCCAGGCCGCGGTCGGGATGCCGTGCCGGTCGCAGAAATCCTTGGAAAACGCTTTCGACCCTTCCAGGCGCGCGCAGGCCGCGGTGGGCCCGAAGCACTTCAGGCCGCGGCCGGTGAACGCGTCGACGATGCCGGCCACCAGCGGCACCTCGGGGCCCACGATAGTCAGCCCGACGCCTTCCCGGGCCGCGAAATCCGCGAGCGCCGCTATGTCCGCGGCATCGATGGCGACGTTCTCGCAACCCGATTCGGCCGCCGTGCCGGCGTTGCCCGGTGCCACGAAGACCTTTTCCGCGAGTGGCGAGCGCGCCGCCTTCCAGGCGATCGCATGTTCCCGGCCGCCGCCGCCTACCACCAGAATCTTCACCTTGACGTCTCCCCGGGTGCCGGCTCAGTGGCGGAAGTGGCGCACGCCGGTGAACACCATGGCCAGGCCGTGCTCGTCCGCCGCGCGAATGACTTCCTCGTCGCGCATCGAGCCGCCGGGCTGGATGATCGCGGTGACGCCCATCTCGGCCGCCGTGTCCACGTTGTCGCGGAACGGGAAAAAAGCGTCCGAGGCCATCACCGAGCCCTTGATGGCCAGGCCCGCGTCGGCCGCCTTGATGGCGGCGATGCGCGTGCTGTAGATGCGGCTCATCTGGCCGGCCCCCACGCCGATGGTGGCGGCGTCCTTGCAGAACACGATGGCGTTGGACTTGACGAAGCGCACCACCTTCCAGGCGAACAGCAGGTCGTCCAGCTCGTGCTGCGACGGCCGGCGCTCGGATACCACTCGGTGGTGCGCTGGATCAGGCGCCGCGTCATCGGTGTCCTGCACGAGCAGCGCACCCGCGATGCTGCGCAGCTGAATGGTGCCCAGGGGCGATTGCGACCAGCGACCGCTGGCCAGCGCCCGCACGTTGGGCTTGCGGCTGAGCGCCTCTTTTGCATCCGGCTCCAGCGAGGGAGCGATCAGCACTTCCACGAACTGTCGCTTCAGGATCGCTTCCGCAGTGGCGCCGTCCAGCGGCCGGTTGAAGGCGATGATGCCGCCGAAGGCGGATACCGGGTCCGTCGCGTAAGCGCGCCGGTAAGCGTCCAGTATGTTGTCGGCCGTGGCCACGCCGCAGGGGTTGGCGTGCTTGACGATCACGCAGGCCGGCTCGTCGAAGTACTTGACGCATTCAAGCGCCGTGTCGCCATCGAGGAGGTTGTTGTACGAGAGAGCCTTGCCCTGGAGCTGCCTGGCCGCGCCCATGGTGCCCTTGCGCGGCATACCCGGCGTGTAGACCGCCGCGCGCTGCTGAGGGTTCTCGCCGTAGCGCAGATCCATGATCTTGCGGGTGGGCAGCACCAGGTCGTCGGGCATTTCCGCGCCTTCCATCTCGGAGCGCCAGCCCAGCCAGTGCGCGATCGCCGAGTCGTAGCTCGCCACGTGGGCGAAGGCCTTGGAGGCCAGCTTGACGCGTGCCTCGTAGGGCACTTCGCCGGCGGCGCGCAGCGCCATCAGCACCAGGGGGTAGTCGGAAGACTCCACCAGCACGGTGACGGCATCGTGGTTCTTGGCCGCGGCCCGCAGCATGGCGGGGCCGCCGATGTCGATCTGTTCGACGGCCTGTTCGGGCGTGCATTCCGGATCGGCAACCGCTTCGCGGAAGGGGTAGAGGTTCACCACGAGCAGGTCGATGGGCTCGATGCCGTGCTCGCTCATCACCGCTTCGTCGGTGCCGCGACGCCCGAGCAGTCCGCCGTGCACACGCGGGTGGAGGGTCTTGATCCGCCCGTCCATGATTTCCGGGAAGCCCGTGAGATCGGCGACCTCGCGCACCTCGATGCCGGCCTTGCGCAGCAGTGCCGCGGTGCCGCCGGTGGAGACGATCTCGATGCCGAGCTCGGCCAGTCCGCGGGCGAGCTCGGTGACGCCGCTCTTGTCGGATACGCTGATGAGCGCGCGCTTTGTCTGCGCCATGTTCTTGTCCGCGGTTTTCCGGACCGCTCAGTCGAGCAGGCCGTGGAGACGCAGCTTCTTGCGCAGCGTGCCCCGGTTGATGCCTAGTATGTTCGCGGCCATGCTCTGGTTGCCGCTGGTGTAGTCCAGCACGGCCCTGAAAAGCGGTTTCTCCACTTCACCGATGACCAGGTCGTAAAGGGCCTCGGGCTTGTGCCCGTCGAGGGTATGGAAATATCGATCCAGGGCTTCCCGGGCCATGCTGCCGAGCGCCCCGTCGCCCGAGCGCGCATGACCGTTGATCCCCGGCGCCGGTTGCTTCTTGTTGCTGGACACAGTGTCTATCCCCGTCACGCTGCGAGCCCTTTATCCAGGGCTTCTTCGAAATATCTTTTTATTGCCGTCACCTGCGCGTCCGCGCTTTCGATCCGGACAAAGCTCCGCCGGAAATTCTCGCCGCCCGGCCGTCCGGCAAGATACCAGCCGAGATGTTTCCGCGCCGTCCTGACCCCGCGCGCTTCGCCGTAGAAGCGGTGCACGGCATCGAGGTGGCCGAGGATGATATCACGGAGCTCGGCGCCATCAGGCGGGGGCAGGAGATCGCCGGTGGTGAGCAGGTGGCGCATCTCGCGGAATACCCAGGGCCGCCCCTGGGCCGCCCGCCCGATCATCAGGCCGTCCGCGCCGGTCAGGGCCAGCACCCGGCGCGCGTCCTGCGGCGTGCGGACGTCGCCGTTCGCGATCACCGGGATGCCCACCGACTGCTTGACGGCTCGGATCGTCTCGTACTCCGCCTGGCCGCCGTAGCCGCAGGCGCGCGTCCGGCCGTGCACGGCAATGGCGGCGATGCCGGCCTCTTCTGCCAGCCGGGCTACCCGCAAGGCGTTGCGCCGATCCGGGCTCCAGCCGGTGCGCGTCTTCAGCGTCACCGGGACGCCCTGCGGCGCCACGGCTTCCACGGCCGCAGCCAGGATTTCCGCCACCAGCGCCTCGTCGCGCAGCAGCGCGGACCCCGCGGCCCGGTTGCAGACTTTTTTCGCCGGGCAGCCCATGTTGATGTCGATCACCTGCGCGCCC
>Ga0209943_1001241_pt1 | contig 16181 bp, 14 predicted proteins | sample SalPonR1_B_D2_MG_FD_185698 | JGI IMG/M metagenome (GOLD analysis project Ga0209943, IMG submission 185698) | Salt pond soil microbial communities from South San Francisco under conditions of wetland restoration - Salt Pond MetaG R1_B_D2_MG... ... | reverse complement strand
ATCTGGGCAGGCCGTCGACGAAGCCGCAGGGCGCCGAGAGCCCCGGCAACCCGGCCAGGTTGACGCCGATGGTGTAGATGTCGTTCAGGTACATCGTCACCGGGTCATCCACCTTCGCACCGATCTCGAAGGCCGGCGTCGGCGTCGTCGGGCCGACGATCACGTCGACCTGCTCGAAAGCCCGCCGGAAATCCGCTGCGATCAGCTGCCGCACGCGCTGCGCCTTGAGGTAATAGGCGTCGTAATAGCCGGCGGAAAGGACATAGGTGCCTGTCATGATGCGCCGCTTGACCTCCGCGCCGAAGCCTTCGCCGCGGCTGCGCTTGTAAAGGTCTTCAAGGTCGCGCGGCGACTCGGCGCGATAGCCGAAACGCACGCCGTCGAAGCGCGACAGGTTGGAGGAGCACTCGGCGGGCGCGACCACGTAGTAAGCCGGCACCGACAACCCGATGCTCGGCAGGCTGATTCGCTGCAGCTGCGCGCCCAGGCCTTCCAGCACCTTGACCGCTTCTTCGACGGCCGCCGCATTGGCCGAATCCAGGCCCGCGTCCATGAACTCCTCGACCAGGCCGATTCTCAAGCCTTCCAGCGGGGCATCCAGCGACTCCAGATAATCCGGCACCGGCGCGTCCACCGAGGTCGAGTCGCGCGGATCGTGGCCGGACATCGCGCCCAGCATCAGCGCGGCGTCCTCAGCCGTCTGGGTGAGTGTCCCGGCCTGGTCCAGGCTGGAGGCGAACGCGATCATGCCGTAGCGCGAAATGCGACCGTAAGTGGGCTTGATCCCGGTGATGCCCGCCAGGGCGGCCGGCTGGCGGATCGACCCGCCGGTGTCGGTGCCCGTCGCACCGGGCACCAGCCGCGCCGCCACCGCCGCGGCCGAGCCACCGGAGGAGCCGCCGGGTACGCGCGCCGTGTCCCACGGGTTGCGAACCGGCCCGTAATAGCTCGTCTCGTTGGACGAGCCCATGGCGAACTCGTCCATGTTGGTCTTGCCCAGCATCACCACGCCCGCCTCGCGCAGCCGCTCGACCACCGTCGCATCGTAGGGCGAGACGAAGTCGTCCAGCATCCGCGAGCCGCAGCTGGTGCGGAAACCCGCCGTGCAGAAAATGTCCTTGTGGGCGATGGGCACCCCGCACAGGGGGCCGGCATCGCCCCGCCCCCGCGCCTCGTCGGCCGCCCGCGCCGCGGCCAGCGCGGCCTCGCCGGTGACGGTGATGAAGGCGTTGAGTTCGCCGTCGAGGCGGCCGATCCGTTCCAGCAGGTGACTCACCAGCTCTTCGCTGCTGAACTCCCCGGCGCTCAGGGCGCGGGAAATCCGCGCCAGGCTCATAGCGTGCATGCGTCGCGACTCCTCGCTTACTCGATGACCCGGGGGACCAGGTAGAGCCCGGCGTCTACCGCCTTGGCGTTCTCCTGGTAGAGCGCCCGCTGGTCCTTTTCGGTCACGACGTCTTCGCGCAACGGCTGGGTCATCTCCAGCGGATGCGCCATCGGCGTCACACCCTCGGTGTCGGACTGTTCGAGCTGCTGCACGAAATCGATGATCCGGGACAGGTTGTCGACATAAGAGGGCACTTCTGCGGAGGAAATCCCCAGCCGCGCGAGGTGCGCGATGGACTCGACTTCGTCGCGGGTCAATTTCATTCGGGTCTCCTGAATGCGGTTGAGACGATATGCGGAGAGAAAATAATGATACCTTTGCGCTTGCCCGAAGTCGCCCCCGTTGCTAGATTTACCAGCTTGCGCGCCGCTCACATCCCGCAACGCTGAGGCCCGCGAGCCAGCGTCCAACTGACACCATTTCGGACCAATTATGTTCAAAAACCTCCGGGGTTATTTTTCCAATGACCTGTCCATCGACCTCGGCACCGCCAACACGCTGATCTACGTGCGCGGGCGGGGCATCGTGCTGGACGAACCATCGGTGGTCGCGATCCGCGAGGAATCTTCCCGCGGCGGACGGACAGTGCAGGCCGTGGGCGCCGAGGCGAAAAGCATGCTGGGGCGGACGCCGGGCAACATCACGGCGATCCGGCCGTTGAAAGACGGCGTGATCGCGGACTTCACGGTCACGGAGAAAATGCTCCAGCACTTCATCAAGAAGGCGCACGGCAGTCGCTATTTCCGGCCGAGCCCGCGCGTGCTGGTATGCGTGCCCTACGGTTCCACCCAGGTGGAGCGCCGGGCCATCCGCGAGTCTGCCGAGGGGGCCGGCGCCCGCAAGGTCTACCTGGTCGAGGAGCCGATGGCCGCGGCGATCGGCGCCGGCATGCCCGTGCAGGAAGCGCGTGGCTCGATGGTGCTGGACATCGGCGGCGGCACGTCCGAGGTGGCCGTCATCTCGCTGAACGGCATCGTCTATGCAGCTTCGGTGCGGATCGGCGGCGATCGCTTCGATGAAGCGATCATGGGCTATGTTCGACGCAATTACGGCATTCTTATCGGCGAGGCCACGGCCGAGCGGATCAAGCACGAGATCGGCGCAGCCTATCCGGGCCAGGAAGTGCGCGAGATCTCGGTGCGCGGCCGCAACCTGTCCGAGGGCGTGCCCCGAAGCTTCACGCTGAACTCCAACGAGATCCTGGAGGCATTGCAGGAACCGCTGCAGGGCATCGTCGGCGCCGTCAAGGCCGCGCTCGAGCAGACGCCGCCCGAACTGGGCGCCGACGTGGCGGACCGGGGCATCGTGCTCACCGGCGGCGGCGCGCTGCTGTGCGACCTGGACAAGCTCTTGATGGAAGAAACGGGCTTGCCCGTGATCGTGGCGGACGACCCCCTGACCTGCGTGGCGCTGGGTGGCGGCAAGGTGCTGGAGTTGCTGGACCAGCATGGCCCCGGCCTCTTCGGGATCGAGTGAGGCACTGGCCTGCCAGCGGCGCACAGTCCACAATAGCCGGCGGTTGGACATGAAACTGCCGTGAGTCCCCTCACCCAGACCGACAACAAGCCGCTGTTCGATCGCGGACCTTCTCTCGGCACCCGCATGGTGCTGCTGGCGATCCTGTCCGTGGCGCTCATGGTGCTGGACCACCAGCAGGGCCACATGGAAACCGTGCGGCGTGCGCTCTCGGTGGCCGTCTACCCCATCCGCGTGCTGGTCGACATGCCGGCCGCGACCTTCGGGTGGACGCGCGAATCCCTCTCGCAACGCCACCGCCTGGTCACGGAAAACCGCGAACTTCGCATGGAAAGCCTGCGCCAGCGCGGCCGGCTGCAACAACTGGCGGCCCTCAGGGCCGAGAACGCCCGCCTGCGGGCGCTGATGGAATCTCCCGCCAAGCGGGCCGACCGCATGCAGGTGGCCGAGATTCTCGCGGTGGACCTGGACCCCTATCGCCACCGCATCGCACTCAACCGCGGCGGGCAGTCCGGCATATATTCCGGCCAGGCGCTGGTGGATGCAGACGGCATCGTGGGCCAGGTCACCCGCGTCAGCCCGCTGGGCGCCGAAGCAATCCTGATCAGTGATCCCAGCCACGCCACGCCGGTGGAGCTCAACCGCAACAACCTGAGAACCGTGGCGCTGGGCACCGGCGACCTGATGCGCATGGAATTGCCGTTTTTGCCCAACAGCGCGGACATCCGGGTGGGCGACCTGCTCGTTTCCTCCGGCCTGGGCGACGCCTTCCCGCACGGCTACCCGGTGGCCCGCGTGACGCGGGTCGAACGGCGGCCCGGCGAGTCGTTCGCCCAGGTGGAAGCCGAGCCCACCGCCGCGCTGAACCGCGGACGGCAGGTTTTGCTGGTGTGGAAGGGGGGTGAAACCGAGCCGCTGGCGACAGAAACGCTTGGCGGCGCCGGCGACGAGGGAGGCGCCCCGTGACCGCCACGCCGCGCGAGGGCCACTGGCTGGTCGTCCTCTCCCTGCTGGTCGCGCTTTCGCTGGAGCTTACGCCGCTGCCCGGCGAGCTGGCCACCTGGCGCCCACCCTGGCTGGTGCTGGTAATGATCTACTGGGTGTTGCGCTATCCGCGCCGGTACGGCCTGGCGCTCGCCTGGACCTCCGGGCTGCTGCTGGACGTGCTCAAGGGCGGTGTGCTCGGGCAGCATGCCCTCGCCATGACCATCGCCATCTGGCTGGCGCTGCGCTTTCACCTGCGGCTGCGCGTATTTCCCGTGTGGCAGCAGACCATGGCGGTGGGCGTGCTGGTGCTCGCGCACGAATTCCTGGTGTTCTGGGTGGACGGGGTGGCGGGTGACGCGCTCGTGAGCTGGCAGCGCGTGACGCCGGTGCTGGCGGCGCTCATCGCATGGCCGCTGATGTCGGGCCTGCTGAGCGGGCTGCGGGCACGAGTCCACATGACGACATGAGCATCAGCCGGCTCAAGGATCACTGGCGCGAGCAGCGCATGTTCCTCGGTCGCGTGATCGCGGCTGCCATCGTCGTGGTGCTGCTGGCCGGGCTGCTGGTCTATCGCCTGGTCGACCTGCAGGTGGTTCACTTCGAGCACTTCACGCGGCTGTCGCAAGGCAACCGGGTGCGACTGGAACCGGTCCCGCCGGTGCGCGGCCTGCTGTTCGATCGCAATGGCCAGGTGATGGCCGAGAACCGTCCCGTCTACCAACTCGAGTTGATCCCCGAACAGGTCAAGAACATCGACGAAACGTTGGCCGCGCTGGTCGGGCTGGGACTGGTGGAAGACGAGGCCCTGCCCAGGATCCGCGAGCAGCTGCGCAGCCAGCGGCGGTTCGAGCCGGTCATTCTCAGGCCGCGCCTGGACGAAACTGAGGCGGCGCGTTTCGCCGTGCAAAGGCCCCGTTTCCCCGGGGTGGACATCCAGGCACGACTGGCGCGCCAGTACCCCCTCGGTGAAGTCGCCTCGCATGTGATCGGCTACGTCAGCGCCATCAGCCAGCAGGACCTCCAGCGAGTCGATGCGGCCAACTACGCCGGCACCGCGCAGACCGGCAAGGTCGGCGCCGAGCGCGCCTGGGAGCACCTGCTGCACGGCACGACCGGTCATCGGCAGGTGCTGGTCAATGCCCAGGGCCGCAGGCTGCAGGAACTCGAGCGTAACGACGCGGTGCCCGGACGCAACTTCTACCTGACGATCGACCTGGAACTGCAGGCGCTCGCCGAGAAAGCGCTGGCGGGACGGCGCGGCGCCGTGGTCGCGCTGGACCCGCGCAATGGCCAGGTCCTCGCCCTGGCCAGCATGCCGGGCTATGACCCGAACCTTTTCAGCATGGGCGTGTCGGGCGAGCACTTCCGGGCGCTGCAGAGCGACATCGATCAGCCCCTGTTCAACCGGGCGCTGCGCGGCCAGTATCCGCCCGGCTCGACCATCAAGCCGATGCTCGCGCTGGCGGGCCTGCACTACGGCGTCGTCGAGCCGGACGACGCCATTTTTTGTCCCGGCTGGTTCAGCCTGCCGAACCATTCGCATCGTTACCGCGACTGGAAGCGGGAAGGCCATGGCGAGATCGACCTGGAGAATGCCGTCGCGCAATCCTGCGACGTCTACTTCTACCATCTCGCCGTCAGCCTCGGCATCGAGCGCATGCACGATTTCCTCGCCATGTTCGGGCTCGGCACGCCGACCGGAATCGAGATTCCGGGCGAACGGTCCGGGCTGGTGCCCTCGCGCGACTGGAAACGCCAGGCATTCAGTCGGCGCGAGGATCAGCCGTGGTTTCCGGGGGAGACCGTGATCACCGGCATCGGCCAGGGCTACATGCTCGCCACGCCCCTGCAGCTGGCCCAGGCGGCGGCGATCCTGGGCAACCGAGGCCGCGGCTTCCGGCCCACCCTGCTGGCGGGCATCGAAGATCTCGCCACGGGCGAGCGCGAAGCGATCGAACCGGAGCCGCTGGCGCCCTTGTCCCTCTCGCCCACGCACGTGGAGGAAGCCATCGAGTCGATGGTCGCGGTGATGCACAGTCCCCGCGGCACCGCGCGCGCCAGCGGCCAGGACTCGCCGTGGACCATCGCCGGCAAGACCGGCACAGCGCAGGTGGTCGCAATCGCGCAGGGCGAGGAATACGACGAAGAGCTGGTGGCCGAGCGACACCGACCACACGCCCTGTTCATCGCCTTCGCGCCGGCCGAGAATCCGCGCATCGCCATCAGTGTGCTGGTCGAGAACGGCGAAAGCGGGAGCGCTGCGGCGGCGCCCATCGCGCGCGCCCTGGTGGACAACTGGCAATCGCGGGAGGGCGACTGAAATGGCCGTCTCCCAGAGCGTCTTCGGGGAGCACCACTCGCTGGGCCTGGGTCGGCGCGTCATGGCGGGCCTGAAACTGGACGGTCCCCTCGTGCTCGGGCTGCTCCTCATCGCCGCCTTCGGGCTCGTGGTGCTCTGGAGCGCCGGCGGCCAGGAATCCAGCCTGCTGGTTCGGCAGCTGGTGCGCCTTGGGGTCGGTTTCGCCGTGCTGCTGGTGGTCGCGCAGATCCCGCCCAAGGTGCTCAGGCTCTGGTCTCCCTGGATCTTTCTCGCCGGCCTCGCACTGCTGGTCGCCGTGCTGGTGGCGGGCGATTTCGGCAAGGGAGCGCAACGCTGGCTGAACCTCGGCTTCGTCCGCTTCCAGCCCGCCGAAATCATGAAGCTGGCTGTGCCCATGACGGCTGCGTGGTACCTCCGCGACCGCCCTCTGCCGCCGCGCTTCACGGAGCTGTGCATCCTGCTGGTGCTGGTCATCCTGCCCGCCATCCTGATCGCGCGGCAGCCCGACCTGGGCACCGCCCTGCTGGTGGCGAGCTCAGGCCTGCTGGTGGTGCTGCTGGGCGGCCTCAGGGTCAAGCTCGTGCTGCTGCTGGGCGCCATGGGGGCCGCGCTGGCCCCGGTCCTGTGGCACTTCATGCATGACTACCAGCGGCGGCGGGTACTGACCTTCTTCAACCCGGAGAACGACCCGCTGGGCGCGGGCTACCACATCATCCAGTCGAAGATCGCGATCGGCTCCGGAGGCCTGTTTGGCAAGGGCTGGGGCAACGGCTCGCAGGCGCAACTGGAGTTCCTGCCGGAGCGCTCCACCGACTTCATCTTTGCCGTGCTCGGGGAAGAGTTCGGCCTGATCGGGCTGTTGCTGCTGCTGGCGGCCTACCTGCTGGTGATCGGCCGCGGGCTGTACATCGCCCTGCAGGCGCAAGACACCTTCGGGCGGCTGCTGGCAGGCAGCATCAGCCTGACCTTCTTCGTGTACGTGTTCGTCAACACCGGCATGGTGACCGGCCTGCTGCCCGTGGTGGGCGTGCCGCTGCCGCTGGTCAGCTACGGCGGCAGCTCGATGGTGACCCTCATGGCGGGTTTCGGTATTCTCATGTCCATCAACGGTCACCGGAACCTGCTCGCCAGATGAACCCTTTCAAGTCACTTGCCTGCTGCGCCCTGCTGGCCGCGAGCCTGGCCGCCCCCGCGGTTGCCGATGCGAACGCGCTCGACCCGGAGCGCGAAGACGTGCGCGCCTTCATCGAGCGTGTGCATGCGGAGCATGGGCTGGAGCGCGAAAGCCTGCGCGGCATACTCGCGCTGGCGCGCATCCAGCAGCCGATCATCGAGGCCATCAGCCGCCCCGCCGAGCGGGTCAAGCCCTGGCACGAGTACCGCGCGATTTTCCTCACCGAGGAGCGGATCGCCGCCGGCGCTGAGTTCTGGCTCGAGCATCGTGAGCGCATCGAGCGCGTGGCGCGCGAGTCCGGCGTCCCGGCCCAGATGCTGGTCGGCATCATCGGCGTCGAAACCTACTACGGCCGCATCATCGGTCGCTACCGGGTGCTGGACGCGCTGGCCACCCTCGCCTTCGAGTATCCGCCTCGCAGCGAGTTTTTCGCCCGCGAGCTGGCGCAGTTCCTGCTGCTGGTGCGCGAGCAGGGCCTCGAGATCGAGACCCCCGTGGGTTCTTATGCCGGCGCAATGGGGCTGCCGCAGTTCATTCCTTCCAGCTACCGGGCCTACGCGGTCGACGGTGACGAGGACGGCCGTGTCGACCTGTGGAGCAGCAAGGAAGACATTCTCGCCAGCGTCGCCAACTATTTCCGCAGCCACGACTGGCGTCCGGGCGAGCCCGTGGCGGCGCCCGCGGTGGCCGGGCCGGCGGACCTCGCCGCGCTTTCCCACCGGGGACTGTCGACCAACACCACGGTGGGCGAGTTGTGGAGCGCGGGCATCGGCCTGGCCGGACCGGCGCCCGCCGACCCCGGCGCGACTGCCGGGCTCTTCGGCCTGGAATACGAAGACGGCACGCGCTACTGGGCGGGTTTCCATAATTTTTACGTCATCACTCGCTACAACCGCAGCCTGATGTACGCGCTCGCGGTCCACCAGCTCGGAGAAGCGGTACGTGCCCGGGTCGAAGCGCATGCGGGCTGAGCGCCGCCACCTCGCCGCCCTGCTCTGCAGCGCCCTGGTGCTGGCGGTCATGGCGGGCTGCGCGTCGCCGGGCGGCGGAGACGGCGCCCCGGCCCGGCCGCCGGATGTGAGCAACGTCCCTGATGCGGTGCCGCAGCCCGAGCCCCGCAGCCGGCGCGGCAATCCGCCCGTTTACGAGGTGATGGGCCGCCGTTATTACGTGATGAACGACGCGCGCGGCTACCGCGAGCGCGGCGTGGCGAGCTGGTACGGCACCAAGTTTCATGGCCGCCTGACCTCCAGCGGCGAGCCCTACGACATGTACGCGATGACGGCGGCGCACAAGACGCTGCCGCTGCCCGCCTACGTGCGCGTCACGCATGTCGAAAACGGCCGCAGCGTGGTGGTGCGCGTCAATGATCGCGGCCCCTTCGTGGGCGAGCGGATCATCGACCTGTCTTATGCCGCCGCCGTGCGGCTGGGCATGCATGACCACGGCACCGCGCTGGTCGACGTCGAGCTGCTGGAGCCCGGCGCGACGGCGGCGCCGGCGAGAACCGTCGCGTCCGGCCCGGGCGCGCCGAGCCGCGACGCCGCGCCGGCCTGGCTGCAGGTCGGCGCTTTCTCCGACGCCGGCAACGCCGCGCGGCTGGAGCAACAACTCAAGGGACAGGGCATCGGCGAAGTCGTCACCGTGGCTGATCGCGAACTGCCGCGCAGCGTCTATCGTGTCAGGATCGGACCCCTGGTCGGCCTGGACCAGGTCGAACGGATGCTCGACCGGGTGCGGGCCCTCGGTATTTTCGACGCCCACCTGGTGACACACTGACCCGCCGGGGCGGACGGTGTAATATTCCCCGCTGTACTTTTCGCAGCCCGCCGCCCCGTCGCGGCGAGAGGAATCCATGCCGCTGAAACTCCTTGCCTTATTCCTGTTCGCCCTGCTGCTTCCCCACCCGGCGGCCGCCCAGGCGGGGCCCGCATCCCTCCCGCCGGTACCCGCGGCGCCCGCCGTGGGTGCAAGAGCTCACATACTGATGGATCTCAACTCCGGCGCGGTGTTGTCCGAAAACGCGGCCGATGAGCGCATGGACCCGGCCAGCATCACCAAGCTGATGACCGCCTACGCGGTCTTCAGCGAGCTGCGCAAGGGCCGCATGACCCTGGACGAGGAGGTGACGGTCAGCGAGCGCGCCTGGCGCACCGGTGGGTCACGCATGTTCATCGAAGTGGGAACCCGCGTGCGGGTGGAGGATCTGCTCCGCGGGATGATCATCCAGTCCGGCAACGACGCGTCGGTGGCGCTGGCGGAACATACGGCCGGCACCGAGAAAGCGTTCGCGGACCTCATGAACGAGTATGCCCGCCGCCTGGGCATGGAGAACACGAACTTCCGCAACGCCACCGGCCTGCCGGCGGAAAACCATTACAGTTCGGCGCGGGACATCGGCCTGCTGGCCAGCGCGATCATCCGCGAGTTCCCGGAGTATTACCCGCTTTATTCGGAACGCGAGTTCACCTACAACGAGATCACCCAGCGCAACCGAAACAAGATGCTGTGGCGCGATCCCAGCGTGGACGGCATGAAAACGGGGATGACGGATGCCGCAGGCTACTGCCTGGTGTCCTCGGCCGAGCGCGAAGGCATGCGGCTGATCTCCGTGCTGCTGGGCACCAACAGCGCCAAGGCGCGCGCCGATGCCACGCAAAGCCTGCTCAACTGGGGCTTTCGCTTCTATGAAAGCCATCGGCTTTACGCGGCGGGCGAACCGGTGACGACGGCCCGGCTGTGGAAAGGCGAAATCGACACCATGGAGCTGGGGCTGCTGCAGGATCTCTGGGTCACGCTTCCGCGCGGCCACTACGACCAGTTGCAAGCCTCTACGGAAATGCCGTCACCCCTGCTCGCGCCGGTGCAGACCGATCGCGCGGTGGGACGTCTCAAGGTCAGCATCCAGGACCGCATGCTGGCGGACCGCGAGCTGTTCCCACTGGTGAGTTCGGGGGAAGCGGGCATCGTCCGCCGCATGCTGCATGCCGTGCAGCTCTGGTTCGAATGAACGACAGCCTGCTCGAATTCCCCTGCGACTTTCCCCTGAAAGTCATGGGCCGGAGGGAAGACGATTTCGAGGCGGTGGTCGTCGAGCTCGTGGAAAAGCAGGTGGGACCGCTGGACCGCGACCGGGTCCGGCAGCGCGAAAGCCGCGACGGGAACTTCATTGCCCTGACCGTCCTGCTGCGGGCCGAGAGCCAGGCCCAGCTGGATGCCGTGTACGCCGTGCTGAGCGCCCATGAACGGGTGCTGATGGTGCTGTGATGCCCGCGCCCGTTACCCGTCAACTGGGCATGCAGGAATATGAGCCGACCTGGCGGCGCATGCAAAGCTTTACCGAGTCGCGCGGCGCGGACACCGCCGACGAACTCTGGTTCCTGGAGCACCCGCCCGTTTTCACGCTGGGCCTGAACGGCAGCCGCGAGCACCTGCTGGCCCCGGGCGACATCCCGGTGGTGCAGGTGGATCGCGGAGGCCAGGTCACCTACCACGGGCCGGGCCAGCTGGTGCTCTACCCGCTGCTCGACCTGGACCGCTCCGGCCTGGGAGTGCGCGGGCTGGTCTGCGCGCTGGAGCGCGCGGTGATCCGCTGTGTCGCGGGCTACGGCATCGAGGCACAGGGTGACCGTGACGCCCCCGGCGTGTACGTGGAAGGGCGCAAGCTCGCCAGCATCGGGCTGAGAATCCGCCGCAACTGCAGTTACCACGGCCTGTCGTTCAACCTGGACATGGATCTCGAGCCCTTCACGCGGATCAACCCCTGCGGCTTCAGCCAGCTGGAAGTCACGCAGCTGTCGGCGCTGGGCGCGGGCCACGAGATGGAGCGTGTCACCGCGGACCTGGAGGCTGCCCTGCTGGTGGAACTCGCTCAGGCCTCTCCCAGTCTCGCGCGCAGCGCATAGAGCCTTTCAGGCGTTCCCACGTCCACCCAGCCGCCATCGTGAAAAACGCCACTCACCTTTTCTTCGAGCGCCGCGGCGCGCAGCAACGGCGCCAGCGGAAAGCGGCCGGGCCGGCAGCCGGCGAACAGCGCGGGAGAAAGCACCGCCATGCCGCCGTAGGTGAAACGCCGCTCGGCGTCCGGCAGCACGCGCCCCTCCGCCAGCCCGAAATCACCCGCCGGGTTGTGCGGCGGATTGGGCACCAGCACGAGATGCGCGAGCATTCCCGGCGGCAGCGCGAGCGCGCCGGGCGAAAGATCGGACCAGACGTCGCCGTTCGCCAGCAGGAAGGGCTCGGGCCCCAGCAGCGGCAAGGCCTGGAAAATGCCGCCGCCCGTTTCCAGCGCCGGCCAGGGCTCGGTCGAATAGCGTATGGAAACGCCCCATTCCTGCCCGTCGCCAAGCGCGGCCTGCAGCGCCTCCGCCCGCCAGGCGCAGTTCATCACGATTTCGCGCATGCCGCCCGCCGCCAGCGCGCGCAACAGGTGGCCGACCAGCGGCTGCCCCGCGACCGGCAGCAGCGGCTTGGGAATCCGGTCGGTCAGGGGTCGCATGCGCTCGCCCCGGCCCGCCGCCAGCACCATCGCTTTCAAGCGCTGCCCTCCGCCGGCGCGCCGCGCGCCGCGTTTGAAGCCCGGCTCGGAAGTATGCCATGTTAAACGCTTGTCGCCGGGAAGCCTGATGCAACGCCTTCTCGCCCTGTGTTTCGCGCTGCTGGCCTGCGCTCCCGCGCAGGCGGAACCATTGTGCCCGCAACCGACGGAGATCGACCTCGGGCCGATCGACGAGAGCGGCCGCATCCGGGTGGCGGCGGACAATGCGGAGCTCACGGCGAAGGGCGACTCGTCTTTCACCGGCAACGTGAGCCTGCAGTACCGCGCGCAGCGGCTGGAGACCGAGGCGGCGCGCTGGGACCGCGAATCCGGCCGCGTGGTGGCGCTCGAGGGTGCCCGCTACCTGCAGCCCGGGCTGATGGTGGAAGCCGACACGCTGGAATTCCGCCCGGCGGACGGCGAAGCCATTCTCACCGGCAACCGCTACCTGCTGCCGCAGCAGCCCGCCAGGGGCGGCGCGCAGCGTATCCGGGCCCGCGACAGCGGGCGCATCCGCATGGAAGAGGTGACTTACACCACCTGCCCGGGGGACGATCCGGACTGGCTGCTGAAAATCGGCCGGCTGCGCCTGGACACCGATCGCGAGGTCGGCGAGGCCAGGCAGGTCACCCTGCGCTTCTTCGACAAGCCGGTGATCTACTGGCCCTACCTGTCGTTCCCGCTCTCGGACCGTCGCAAGACCGGCTTCCTGGTGCCCGAGTTCGGCCAGTCGACGCGCAGCGGGCTCGAGATCCGCATGCCCTTCTATCTCAACCTCGCGCCCGAGTACGACTTGCTCGTCACGCCCACCCTGCTCTCCAGCCGCGGACTGAGCCTGGACAACGAGTTTCGCTACCTGACCCGGCAAAGCCGCGGGGAACTCGGCTTGGATTACCTTTACAGGGACCGCACGCTCCCGGACAACGACTCGAGGATCTGGGCCCAGCTTTCTCATGTGACGCGGCTGGACAACGGCTGGCGCCTCATCGCCGAGCTGGAGGACGTCTCGGACACCGATTATTTCCAAGACCTGGGGCGCAGCCCGCAGGTGACCAGCCGCACCCATCTCGAGCGCCTGGTACAGGCCGACTACGCCGGCGAGACCTGGCGCATCACCGCGCGGGCGCAGAATTTCCGCACGCTCGACCTCGGCATTCCGGAAGACGAGCGCCCGTACGCGCGCCTGCCGCAGGTCATCGCCAACGGGCTCTGGCGCCAGGGGCTGCTGGGGCTGGACTGGAGCCTGCGCACCGAGGCCGCGGCTTTCAGCCGCAGCGTGGGTGTGGAAGGCGGCCGAGCCGTGCTGGAGCCGGGAATCAGCCTGCCGCTGGAAGCGCCGGGGTTTTTCCTCACGCCCAGCGCAAGCATGCGCATGGTGCAGTACACGCTCACCAACACGGCGCCCGGCGAGGACGACGCGCCCGGCTACGCCGCGCCCATCCTGAGCCTGGACGCCGGACTGCTGCTGGAGCGACAGACTTCGTCCGGCAAATATGTCCAGACCCTGGAGCCGCGCGTCCTGTACGCGTTCATACCGCAACGCGACCAGGCCGAGCTGCCGCTATTCGACAGCGGCCGCCCCGATTTCAACTACGTCCAGCTGTTCCGTGCCAACCGTTACCTGGGCGCGGACCGGCTGGGCGACACCAACCAGGTGAGCATCGGCTTGACCACGCGACTGCTGGAGTCAGCATCCGGCCGGGAATTTCTCACCGCCGCGATCGGCAAAGCATGGTATTTCGATGAGCCGGAGGTCACCCTGCCGGACGAGTCGCCCGAAACGGCGGGCAGTTCGCCCGTCGTGCTGGAACTCGGGCTGGGGCTGTTCCGCAACTGGAATGCCAACGTGGGCTACCAGTGGGACGACAGCAACGACCGGACCCGTCTCGCCCAGTTCCGCGTCCAGTACCAGCCGGCGCCGAACAAGGTCGTCAACCTCGCCTATCGTTACCGCCCCGAATTGCTCGAGGACGTCGCGTTCTCCTTCGGCTGGCCGGTCGCGGAGCGCTGGAGCTTCGTCAGCGCGCTGGAATACTCGCTGCGCGACAAGACGACCGTGGACCGCCTGCTGGGCGTGCAGTACGAGAGCTGCTGCTGGGCGATCCGGGCGGCCGCCACGCAACAGGTCAGCCGCCGCGACGGCAGCACGGACAACGCCGTGCGGCTGCAGATCGAATTCAAGGGCCTGGGCGGAAGCAGCGGCAGAGACCGCTACGAGAATGATATCCTAGGCTATTCCGCATACGACCGAATCGAGTGATATGAGACTGATTTACAAGACATTATTCTTTCTTTCGATGTTGCTGGCCGGCGCCGTTCCCGCGCTGCATGCCAAGACGCTGAGTGACTCGGGTGAATTGCTGGACCGCGTCGTGGCCCTGGTGGACGAAGGCGTGGTACTCCAGTCCCAGCTGGACGAGCAGGTCAAGATGATCACCATGCAGCTGCGCGAGCGCGGCACCCGCATGCCGCCGGAAGAGGTCCTGCGCGAACAGGTGCTGGAAAACCTGATCGTGCAGGAGGTGCAAATGCAGCGCGCCGAGAGAATGGGCATCAGCATCGGCGACGAGCAGCTCAACCTCGCACTGGCGCAAGTGGCCCAGCGCAACAACACGACGCTGTCGGAGATGCCCGAGCGGCTCGCGGCCGACGGCATCGATTACGCGGTTTTCCGTCAGCAGCTGCGCCGCGAGATGACGCTGGACGCCCTGCGCCAGCGCGACGTGATGGCGAAGATCGCCGTCTCCGACCGCGAGATCGACCGCTGGCTCGAGCAGTACGAAGCTACCCGGGGCAGCCAGCTGGACTACGACATTTCCCAGATCCTGCTCGCGCTCCCGCAGGATCCCACGCGCGAGCAGCTGGCCGAGATCGAGCGTCGCGCCGGCGAGATCCACGCGCGCCTGGCCGGGGGCGCCGATTTTGCCGAACTGGCGGTGGCCGAATCCGACGGCCAGCAGGCGCTATCCGGGGGGCGGCTCGGCTGGCGGCGCGGTTCGCGCCTGCCGCCGCAGTTCTCCGACGCGATCCAGTCACTGGATGCGGGCGAATTCTCCGAGCCCGTTCGCAGCAACAGCGGCTTCCACATATTCCTCGTGAACGATGTGCGCGGTGGCGACGACAAGGTCGTCCAAGTGCAGACCAAGGCGCGGCACATCCTCCTGAAGACCAACGAAGTGCTGGACGACGCGACGGTGCGCGCGCGGCTGGAAGAGTTCCGCGAGCGGGTGCTGGCGGGCGAATCCTTCGACGACATCGCCAGGCTGGAATCGGAAGATCCGGGTTCGGCGGCGCGCGGCGGCGCGCTGGGCTGGAATCCGCCCGGCACCTTCGTGCCGCAGTTCGAGGCAGTGCTGGCGGCGCTGGAACCCGGCGAAATCAGCGAGCCTTTCCAGTCCCCCTTCGGCTGGCACATCATCCTCCTCGAGGACCGGGCCGAGCGCGACACCACCGACGAGATCAAGCGCAGGCGTGCCGTCGAGGCGATCCGGCAAAGCAAGCTCGAGCAGGAAACGGAACTCTGGCTCCGCCAGCTGCGGGACGAAGCCTGGGTCGAGATGCGCGGCGGCTAGCCGCGCGGGCCCGCCATGAAAACGCTGCCGGCCATCGCGTTGACCGCCGGCGAGCCTGCCGGCATCGGCCCTGAACTGTGCCTGTCGATCGCCGCGCGCGCCTGGCCGGCACGGCTTGCCGTGGTCGGCTCGCTGGAGCAGCTCCGCTCGCTGTCGCTCGGCCTGGGCGTCGGCATGGCGCTGCGGGCGGTCGAAACGCCGCAGCCGCACCGCGCCGGCGAGTTGCAGGTCATCGATGTGCCGCTGGCCGTCCCCGCCGTGGCCGGCCGCCTGGACCCGCGCAATGCCGACGCCGTGCTGGAAACCCTGCGCGTGGCGGCGCGCGGTTGCCTGGCGCAGCGCTTCGACGGCATGGTCACGGCGCCGGTGCACAAGGCCGTGATCAACGAGGCCGGCCACGCCTTCTCCGGCCACACCGAGTTCCTCGCGGAACTGGCCGGCGGCCACCCGGTCATGATGCTGGCGGCCGGCGACCTGCGCGTCGCGCTGGCCACCACCCACCTGCCGTTGCGCGCGGTTCCCGGCGCAATCACGGCGGAGCGACTCGAGCGGGTGCTGCGCGTGCTGCACGGCGAGTTGCGCGCTCGCTTCGGCATCTCCGCGCCGCGCATCCTGGTCGCGGGACTGAACCCGCATGCCGGCGAAAACGGCCACCTGGGAGACGAGGAAATCCGCGTGATCACGCCGGCGCTCCAGGCGCTGCGAGCAGAAGGGCTGCAGCTGGAGGG
>Ga0209943_1001237_pt1 | contig 16212 bp, 16 predicted proteins | sample SalPonR1_B_D2_MG_FD_185698 | JGI IMG/M metagenome (GOLD analysis project Ga0209943, IMG submission 185698) | Salt pond soil microbial communities from South San Francisco under conditions of wetland restoration - Salt Pond MetaG R1_B_D2_MG... ... | reverse complement strand
TCCAGCCCATGCCGGGCGTGAGCTTGTCGAGCTGATCGGTCATCTCCGTGTCGTTGGTCGAGGCCATGAAATCCTCCTGTTTTAATCAGCTGGCGGCGCACCTTTCGGGTGCCCTTCCATCCCTTGAGGTGCGCATCACGCTGGCGGCTTTCAACACCCCTCGCCAGCCACGACCGCCACGGTCTATGCTGTCCCTGAACACAACGCAGGAGCCCGCCATGCCCGCCCCCGAGAACCGCCTGAAATCCGCGCTCGCGCGCGGCGACACGCGCGTCGGCTGCTGGGCGGGCTTCGCCGCGTCCTATCCCACGGAGGTGTTGGCCGAGGCGGGCTTCGACTGGTTGGTGATCGACGCCGAGCACGCGCCCAACGATCTCGGCACGATCTCGGCGCAGTTGGCCGTGTTGCGCGGTGCGGAAACGCAGGCAGTGGTGCGCCTGCCCATGGGCGAGACATGGGCGATCAAGCAGGTGCTCGACGCGGGCGCGCAGACCCTGCTCATCCCGATGGTCGAGAGCGCCGCGCAGGCGACGGGCCTCGTGCGCGCCATGCGCTACCCGCCCGAGGGGGTGCGCGGCTCGGGCGCGGCGCTGGCGCGGGCCTCGCGCTTTTCCGGCATCGCCGATTACATCCGCACGGCCAACGCGCAGACCTGCCTTCTGGTGCAGGTCGAGACGCGCACGGGCCTCGACGCGCTCGACGAGATCCTCGCCGTCGAGGGGGTGGACGGGGTGTTCATAGGCCCCTCCGACCTCGCCGCCGACATGGGTCATCTGGGCGACGCGTCGGTGCCCGAGGTGCAGGAGGCGATCCGCGACGCGCTGGGACGGATCGCGGCAGCCGGGCGCGCGCCCGGCATCCTCGCGCTCGATCCCGAGGCGGCGTCGCGCTACCGCGACTGGGGCGCGCGGTTCCTTGCCGTGGGGATCGACGTGGTGCTTCTGGCCGAAGCGGCGCGGGCGCTCGCCGCGCGCTGGCGCAATGGCTGAGTGGCTGCTGGCCGACATGGGCGCAAGCCACACGCGGCTGGCTCTGGCCACCGGGGATGGCCTGCGCCCCGCCACCGCGCAACGGCTGACCAATGCCGATTTTGCCGCGCCCGAGGCGCTGATTGCGGCCTATCTTGGCGGCGCGCGGGTCTCGGCGATCTGCGCGGGCGTCGCCGGGCCGGTCCGCGCCGGGACGGCGCAACTGACCAACCGCCACTGGCGCATCAAGACGGCGGCGCTGGCGCATCTCACCGGTGCCGCGCGCGTCCACCTGATGAACGACCTTCAGGCGCAGGCGATGGTGCTCGACGATCTCGATCCGGCCAGCCTTATCCCCGTCCTGCCCGGCACGCCCGACCCCGAGGGCGCGCGCATGGTGCTGGGCCTCGGCACCGGCAGCAACATCGCCGTGGCGCACAGGATGGAGGGCCGCCTCTTCGTGCCCCCCGCCGAGGCCGGCCATTCCGGCCTGCCGCACCTCGACACAGAGGCCAACGCCGCGATCGCCGCCCTCGGGGCCGAGATCGCGCACAAACCCTATGAGGCGCTCTTGTCCGGGCCAGGGCTGGCGCGGCTGCACCGGCTGCGCACGGGAGAGGAAACAGAGGCACAGACCCTTCTGGCCGGAGCCGATGCAGGACCTGCACGCGAGACGATTGCCCTTTTCGCCCGGCTCCTCGGCGCGGTGGCGGGCAACCTCGCACTCATCCACATGGCCACCGGCGGGGTATTCCTCATCGGCGGCACCGCCCGCGCCATCGCCCCGCACCTCGCCGGCACTGATTTCGCCGAAGCCTTCACCGCGCGTGGCCCCTATGCCGGGATCATGCGCGCGATCCCCGTCACCCTCGTCACCGACGACATGGCCGCGCTCAGGGGGTGCTGGCGGGTGTTGCGGCAGGCCATGTAAAAGAGGCGGCACCGGGTCGCCCCGGTGCCGCCCCCTTTCGTTCGCTCAGGCTCCGGTCAGCCCAGATCGAACCGGTCGGCTTCCATCACTTTGGTCCACGCATTCACGAAGTCATAGACAAAGCGCTCTGCCGCATCGTCCTGCGCGTAGACCTCCGAATAGGCGCGCAGGATCGAGTTCGAGCCGAACACCAGATCGACGCGCGTCGCGGTATGGCGGGTCTCGCCGGTCTCGCGGTCCACGATGTTGTAGACGCCAGCGCCTGCAGGCTCCCACTTCAGGCCCATGTCGGTGAGCGTGGTGAAGAAATCGGTGGTGAGCGCGCCCGCCCGGTCGGTAAAGACGCCATGCGCCGTACCGCCGTGGTTCGTGCCCATCACGCGCATCCCGCCGATCAGGCAGGTCATCTCGGGGCCCGTCAGGCCCATGAGTTGCGCCCGGTCGAGGAGCATTTCCTCGGAGGTGACGATATAGTCCTTCTTCATCCAGTTGCGGAAACCGTCGGCGAGCGGTTCGAGCACGTCGAATGAATCGGCGTCGGTCATCTCGTCGGTGGCGTCGCCGCGACCGGGCGCAAAGGGAACCTCGATCCCGACCCCGGCGGCCTCCGCCGCCTGCTCGACGCCCACGTTACCAGCCAGAACGATGATGTCGGCCACGCTGGCATCCACCTCGGCGGCAATCGGCTCCAGCAGGCCCAGCACCCGCGCCAAACGCCCGGGCTCGTTGCCTTCCCAGTCCTTTTGCGGGGCGAGGCGGATGCGCGCGCCATTGGCACCGCCGCGATAGTCCGAGCCACGGAAGGTGCGCGCCGAATCCCAAGCGGTCGCCACCATGTCCGCGACCGACAGCCCGCTCTCCGCGATCAGCCGTTTCGCCTTGCCGATATCGAAATCGGCATTGCCCGCCGGAACCGGATCCTGCCAGATCAGCGTTTCGGCCGGCGCGTCGGGGCCGATATAGCGCTCCTGCGGGCCCATGTCGCGGTGGGTCAGCTTGAACCACGCCCGCGCGAACGTGTCCGAGAAATAGGCCTCGTCGGCCATGAACTTCTCGCAGATGGCGCGATAGGCCGGGTCCATCTTCATCGCCATGTCGGCATCGGTCATGATCGGCATGGCGCGCTTCGACGGGTCGGTCGGGTCGACCGGCATATCCTCTTCGGCGATGTCCACCGGCATCCACTGATTGGCCCCCGCGGGGGATTTCTTCACTTCCCACTCATAGCCGAACAAGAGCTTGAAATAGCCCATGTCCCACTGCGTCGGGTTGGTCGTCCAGGCACCCTCGATACCGGAGGTGATGGCGTTGCTGGCCTTGCCGCCGAGATTGGGGTTGATCCAGCCAAGACCCTGCGTCTCGACATCAGCGGCCTCGGGCTCGGCCCCGAGCGCATTGGCATCGCCGTTGCCGTGGCACTTGCCGACGGTGTGCCCGCCACAGGTCAGCGCCGCGGTTTCCTCGTCGTTCATCGCCATGCGGGCGAATGTCTCGCGCACCTGCCCCGCCGTTTTCAGCGGATCGGGCTGGCCGTTGACGCCCTCTGGGTTGACGTAGATCAGCCCCATCTGCACGGCGGCAAGCGGGTTTTCCATCGTGTCGGGCTTTGTCACGTCGTCATAGCGCGTGTCCGACGGTGCCAGCCATTCGCGCTCGGCACCCCAGTAGGTGTCCTTCTCGGGGTGCCAGATATCCTCGCGCCCGAAGGAGAAGCCGAAAGTCTTCAGCCCCATCGATTCGTAGGCCATGTTGCCCGCGAGGATGATGAGATCGGCCCAGCTCAGCTTGTTGCCGTATTTCTTCTTGATGGGCCAGAGGATGCGGCGCGCCTTGTCGAGGTTGCCGTTGTCGGGCCACGAGTTGAGCGGGGCGAAGCGGATGTTGCCGGTGCCGGCACCGCCGCGCCCGTCCTGCAGCCGGTAGGTGCCCGCCGCGTGCCATGCCAGCCGGATCATCAACCCGCCGTAATGGCCGTAATCGGCGGGCCACCAGTCCTGGCTGTCGGTCATCAGCGCCTTGAGATCGGTCTTGACCGCCTCGACATCGAGACCGCGTACGGCATCGCGATAGTCGAATTCCCCGCCCAGCGGGTCAGTCTTGGTATCATGCTGGTGCAGGATGTCGAGGTTGAGCATCCTGGGCCACCAATCGGTGACGCTCTTGCCGCTCTCGGTCTGCCCGCCATGCATGACGGGACATTTGGCCATATCGTTGCCGTCCATCTTTTCCTCCGGTCCGGTTGCATCTGCCGCGTGTCGCGCACCGTTCGTGCACCGTGCACATCGCGAATCTGGAACTATTCTAACAAGTCCGATAAATTAGGTAAAATTCTCTTTTCAGATTATTTCAATAGGTTTTAGTTATCTTTACCCTTGGCCCAGCAACGCCTCCGCCTCCGCCGTGATGCGTGCGATGATGTCGGCCACCGGCGGGCGGTCATGAATCAGGCCCGCCGCCTCGCCCACGAAGGTATTGGCGCGCGCCGGGTCGCCCTCGGCCCAGCCCCCGGCCCACTCCGCCCGCGCACGCCGGTCGGCGCGCAAGCCTTCGGGATCGTCGTGCCACCGATCGGTCACGGGATTACGCAGCACCCGCGCGGTGTAGCGGTCGGGCCAGCGCAAGCCGCGCGCGGCGTCCATCACGGTGGAGCGGAGGGTCTCGTCGCCGGTGGCGGCAATCGCGGCGTCGGTCATCGCCGCGCTCACCTGCGCCTCTGCCGAGGCCCAGAGGCGCGAGCCGACGAGCACGCCATCGGCCCCCAGCATCAGCGCCGCCGCCAGCCCGCGCCCGTCGGCAATCCCACCTGCCGCGAGTAGCAGCACATCGGGCGCGTTGCCCGCCAGCCAGTCGGCCAGTTCGGGGACCAGCGTGATCGTGCCGCGCCGCTCGCCATGGCCGCCCGCCTCGGCCCCTTGAGCGACGATCACCCGCGCGCCGCACTCCGCCGCGCGCTGCGCGTCGCGCAGGGTCTGCACCTGTGCCATGAGCGGCACGCCCGACTCGGCAATGCGGGGCGCAAAGGGCGCGGGGTCACCGAAGGACAGGCACAGCGCCGCCGGTGCGCGGGCAAGCACCTGATCGAGCACCTCCGGCCTCTCGGCCATCTTCCAGGTGATGAAACCGCAGCCGACGCGCGCATTCCCGGCCTCGGCAAAGGCCCCGTCGAGCCATTCGGCATCGCCATAGCCGCCGCCGATCAGGCCCAGCCCCCCGGCATGGCTCACCGCCGCCGCGAGCCTGCCCCCCGCGGCCATCGCCATCGGGGCCGACACGATGGGATGGGTCAGGCCGAACGCCTCGGTCAGCCGCGTTCTCATGCCAGCACCTCCGACACGATCCCGGGCAAGTCGGCGAAATCGTCGAAGGCACGGTCATGGGTGATGTCCCCCACCGGGCCCTTGCGATAGCCTTGGGTATAGAGCGCGAAGGGCAGGCCCGCGCGGGCCGCCGTCTCGGCATCGACCTCGCTGTCGCCAACATAGACCACATCACGCGCGCCCAGCCCCGCCACCGCCGCGCGCAGAGGTGCCGGGTCGGGTTTGCGCACGGTCAGGCTGTCGCCGCCGATCACCACCGGGAAATGCGCGTCGAGCCCCAGATGCGACAGCACCGCGCGGGCCGGCCCCTGCGGCTTGTTGGTGCAGAGGCCCAGCGCGTAAGGTTCGGCGGCCAGCACCTCCAGCGCCCCGGCCACGCCCGGATAGACCGTGGTCAGCGTCACCGCCGTCTCGTAGAGGTCGATGAACTCCGCGATCAGCTGCGCACGCAGGGCGGCATCCCCCGCCCGCCCGCGCTCTCGCAGGCAGCAGGTGATGAAATGCGGCACGCCGCTGCCGATGAAGCTGCGCGTCTCGGCAGGTGTGAAGGGCGCGAAGCCGTGCCGCGCCATCAGGGTGTTGGCGGCGGCGTGGATGTCGGGCGCGCTGTCGATCAGTGTACCGTCGAGGTCGAAAATGACCGCGCGGGTCACGCCCCCGTTCATGCCATGACGCCGGTCGCGGCCTCGGCTGCTTGGCGGATGCTGCGGATGTTCTCACCGTAGACGCCGGGGTTGGCCACGCTGCCGCCCTTGAACACCGCCGAGCCTGCGACCAGCACATCGGCCCCGGCAGCGGCCATCAGCGGCGCGGTTTCGGGCGTGATGCCGCCGTCGATCTCGATATGGATGGGGCGGTCGCCGATCATCGCGCGCAGGCGTTTGACCTTGTCGATCTGGCTATGGATGAATTTCTGCCCGCCAAAGCCGGGGTTCACGGTCATCACGCAAACAAGGTCGATCATGTCGAGCAGGTTTTCCACACCGTCGAGCCCGGTGCCGGGATTGAGCGCCAGCCCCGCCTTGCACTCGGCACCGCGAATGGCCTGCAAGGTGCGGTGGGTATGCGGCCCCGCTTCCATATGAGCGGTCAGCACATCCGCGCCCGCCTGCGCGAAGGCGTCGATATAAGGGTCCACCGGCGCGATCATCAGGTGCACGTCCATCACCGTCCTGATATGCGGACGGATCGCGGCGCAAAGCGGCGGGCCGAAGGTGAGGTTCGGCACGAAATGCCCGTCCATCACGTCGACATGCACCCAGTCACAGCCCTGATCCTCGATGGCGCGGATCTCGGCCCCGAAACTGGCGAAATCGGCCGAGAGGATCGACGGCGCGATCTTGATGGAACGGTCGAGGGGCATGGCGGCTCTCCTGCGGTGGGGACGCTTGGGAAATGCGCGCTCGCGCGGCGAAGGTCAAGCCCGCGCCGTGATTGATCCCTCCCGGCTTTCGTGCAACCGTCCCTGAAAAACAGAACAGGGAGGAGCGCGATGCAGGGCCTGATGATGCACCGCGACCTGAAGATCATAGACATCCTGCGCCACGCGGCAGAGGCACATCCCGACGAGGGGATCGTCTCGGCCCGGGTGGAGGGCGACCTGCACCGCCAGAACTACCCCGAAACGCTGGAAAGAGCCGCGCAGCTTGCCCACGCGCTAACCGGCCACGGGATCGGGAGGGGCGACCGGGTGGCGACGCTGGCGTGGAACGGGCACCGCCATTTCGAACTGTACTACGCAACCGCCGGGATCGGCGCGGTCTGCCACACGATCAATCCCCGCCTCGCCCGCGAGCAACTGACCTACATCATCGCCCATGCGGGCGACCGTCTGCTCTGCGTCGATGCCGATCTCCTGCCGCTGGTCGCCGACCTCATGCCTGACCTGCCCGAGGGCCTGCGCGTCGTCGTCCTGACCGACCGCGCCCACATGCCGGAGGGCACGGGCGGTGCCCTGTGCTACGAAGAGATGCTCGCCGGTCAGCCCACGGAATACGACTGGCCCGACCTGCCCGAGGATACTGCCTGCGGCCTGTGCTACACTTCCGGTACCACCGGGCACCCCAAGGGCGCGCTCTACTCGCACCGCTCCACCGTGCTGCACGCGATGCAGGTGCCGCTGTGCCAAACCACAAGCTTTCGCGCCGGGGGGCGCGTGCTGCCGGTCGTGCCGATGTTCCACGTAAACGCCTGGGGGCTGCCTTATACCGCGCCGCTCGCGGGCATGACGCTGGTGATGCCGGGGCCCAAGCTCGACGGCCCGAGCCTGTTTCGCCTGATGGAGGGCGAGGGGGTCTATTCAGCCTGGGGCGTACCCACGGTCTGGGCCGGTCTGCTCGAGGAAATCAGGGCGCAGGGGCGCATCCCCCGCGGCTTCGGCGATCTGGTGGTCGGCGGCTCCGCCGCGCCGCGCGTGATGATCGAAGCCTACGAGGCCCATGGCGTCAATGTGGCCCAAGCCTGGGGCATGACCGAGATGAGCCCCATCGGCTCGCACGGCGTGCTCCCGCCGGGCTATGACAGTGCTCCCACGGCCGAGCGCATCGCCGCCAAGTGCTGCGCCGGGCGGCGGCTCTTCGGGGTGGAATTCAAGATCGTCGACGATGACGGGTGCCCGCAGCCCCATGACGGCACGGCGGTGGGCGAGCTCTACGTGCGCGGCAACACGGTGATCTCGGGCTATTTCGGCAACGAGCACGCCACGCGCGCGGCAATGGATGCCGAGGGCTGGTTCGGCACCGGCGACGTGGCATCGGTCGACGCGCAGGGCCGGCTGGTGATCCGCGACCGCGCCAAGGACCTTGTGAAATCCGGCGGCGAATGGATCAGCTCCATCGACCTCGAGAACGCCGCACTCTCGCATCCTGCCATCGCCGCCTGTGCCGTGGTTGCGATGCCGCACCCGAAATGGGATGAGCGGCCCGTCCTGGTGGCGGTGGCGGCAGGCGACGCACGGCCCGCCCTCGAAGAGGTGCACGCCCACATGGCCGACCATTTCGCGCACTGGCAGTTACCCGATGACCTCGTCTGGGTGGAGGAATTGCCGCTCACCGCCACGGGCAAGATATCCAAGCTCACCCTGCGGCAGCGTATGGAAGATTACATCCTGCCGGACCTGCGCGGGGGCGCGGCATGAGCGGGCTGGACCTGACCGCGCTTGCCGCGTGGCTGGAGGACCATGTGCCCGGCGTCACCGACCCGGTCGAGGCCGAGAAATTCAGCGGCGGGCAGTCCAATCCGACCTACAGGTTGAGCACGCCAACCGGGAGCTTCGTGCTGCGCCGCAAGCCGCCCGGCGTGCTCCTGAAATCCGCCCATGCCGTCGAGCGCGAATATCGCGTGCAGCGCGCTCTGGCCGGAACCGACGTGCCGGTGGCGCGGATGCACGCGCTGTGCGAGGAGGAGAGTATCATCGGCACGCCCTTCTACATCATGGAGGAGGTCGCGGGCCGCATCTTCGACGCCCCGTCCATGCCCGGCCTCGCACCCTCCGAGCGGGGAGCCATCATCGACGAGATGAACCGCGTGCTGGCGGCAATCCACGACATCGACCTCACGACCGCCGGTCTGGACGATTACGGCCCCGGCGGCAATTACTATGCCCGCCAATGCGCCCGCTGGACCGAGCAATATCTTGCCACCGCAACGGATGATCTGCCCGAGATGACCCGGCTCATCGACTGGCTGGAGGCCCACCTGCCCGACGACGACGGGCAGCGTTGCCTTGTGCATGGCGATTACCGGCTCGACAACCTGATCTTTGCCCCCGATGCGCCGGAAATCCGCGCCGTGCTCGACTGGGAGCTGTCGACCACCGGGCATCCCTATGCCGATCTCGCCGCAGTGCTGATGCAATGGGCCATGCCCGCGACGGCGGAGGGGCGCGGGCTGGCGGGCGTGGACCGCGCGGCGCTTGGCCTGTGGTCAGACGAGACGTTCGTGGCGCGCTACTGCGATCGGCGCGGCATCGCGCCGATCGCCGATTTCGGCTTCTACCTAGCCTTTGCCCATTTCCGCATGGCCGCGATCCTGCAAGGGGTGAAAAAGCGCGCGCTCGACGGCAACGCCACCGATCCCGCGCGCGGGCGGAGACTGGGCGACTACGTGCCCGAGTTCGCGCGCGCGGGGCTCGCGGCGGCGGAGGGGCACGGATGACCGATCGCCAAGAGCCGCCCTCGGGGCTTCAGACCCACCTGGGCTATGAACTGACCGCGTGGGAGCCCGATTTCGCGCGGGTCGAGTTGCCCCTCGCCCCCTACCTGATGAACCGTCAGGGCCTGCCGCATGGCGGTCTCCACGCCACGCTTCTAGACACGGCGATGGGCTTTGCCGGATGCTACACGGGCGATCCCGACCGGCGGCAGATGGCGCTGACCCTTTCGCTCACGGTGAATTTCCTCGGCCAGGCACGGGGCGACCGGCTAAGCGCCGAGGCGCGGCGCACCGGCGGCGGCAAGAGCATCTATTTCGCCGAAGCAGATGTGCGCGACGCGACCGGCGCGCTTGTCGCCACCGGCACAGGGGTGTTCCGCTACCGACGCTGAGCCGCGACGGTATCGGCCTCATCGAACAGTTCCGCCACGATCGCGCGGCTGGCGCGCCGGGCGTATTTCCTGCCGGTGAACATCCCGGCGACCTGATGCTGGTCCTCGATCACCCTCGACCACGTCGCGGCAGCGTACCCGGACCTAAAGAACGCGCGGACCGGAACAGATGGCGTGCAAGCAGACATGAAAGGCGCGGCCCTGCATCTCTAGCGTGCCCGCGCTTATTCGCATTCACGCGACACGCTCCAACTCGTTGATTTCGCATGTTCAAGGAGCTCAAAACCAGTTCCCGCATTTGAGCAACATGCTCTTGGTCGGTAGCGACCCGCGTCGTGATGTAGAGGTCGTCGTCAAGCGCGCTGCCCGGTAGCAGGAAATCCACCGCAACATGCCAGTTAACCGCCGAAATCCCGTGCGGGGAACTCGCGCGGGCCTGTCCGGCCCGACGGCCTATCCGCGCGCGCCATCGAACCGGGCGATGCGCACCCCCGCCGCCTCGAGCCCATCGCGCAGCGCGCGGGCGATTCCCACCGCCTCGGGCGTGTCGCCGTGCAGGCAGATCGTGTCGATCCGAGCGGGAACGTGGGTGCCATCCTCGGCGATGATCGCACCCGCGCGCAGCATATCGAGAATGCGCGCGGCGGCGTGGCCCGCGTCGTGGATCACCGCGCCGGGCTCGCGCCGGTCCACGAGCGTGCAATCGGCGTTGTAGGCACGGTCGGCGAAGATCTCGCAGGCCATGCGCGCGCCGAGGGAGCGCGCCGCCGCCTCCTGCGCGGTGCCCGCGAGGACCATGACGATGATCTCCGGGTCGACCGACAGCGCAGCCTCGTAGCAGGCACGGGCGAGCGCCGCGTCCTCAGACGCCATGTTGGCCAGGGCACCGTGCAGCTTGAGGTGGCGCACCGCACCGCCCGCCGCGCGCGCCATCGCCTGCGCCGCGCCCAGCTGGTAGCGGATCTTGTTGGCCAGCGTGGTATGGGAGATGTCCATGCGGCGGCGGCCGAAACCCTGAAGGTCGGCCAGACCCGGATGCGCGCCGATGCCCACATCGTTCGCCACAGCGCGCGTCATTGTCGCGGCCATGACGTCGGGGTCTCCGGCGTGAAAGCCGCAGGCGATATTGGCGGAACTGATGATATCGAGGAGCGCGGCATCGTCCCCCATCGGCCATGGCCCAAAGCTCTCGCCCATGTCGGCATTGAGATCGACGCTTTCCTGCATGGTTCATTCCTCCTCTGGGGTCCTGGCGATGACGCCGCTGATGAGTTGATAGGACAGAAGATCGCGGATGTCGTGGGGGTCGCGCGTGAGGGGGCGCAAGCGGCGGCGCAGCCCGTCGCGGACCTCGGCGGCGCGGCGCTCGGCGGCGAGTGCCTCGTCATGGGGGACAAATCGCAGGTGCAGGTGCGTGCCGGGCGCGGCCTGCGCCACGCGGGCAAGGTCCCAGGGCAGCACCGCGCCGATGCGGGGATAGCCGCCCGTGGTCTGGCATTCGGCCATGAGGACGAAGGGCGCGCCGTCGCCGGTGATCTGGATATCGCCCGGCACGATCGCCTCGGAGAGCACGGTGAGGCCCGCGCGGGCGGCAAAGCCCTCGCCCTCGGGGGAGAGGCGCACGCCCATCCGGTTGCCGCGCGCGTCGCGGGTGAAGCGGGTCTCTTCGAAGCGGGTCACCTCGTCATCGGGGAACATCGGCGTCTGGTAGCCCGCCACGACGCGCACCTCGCCGCCCGAGAACCGGTCGTCGGGGTCGAGGAGCAGGCCCGTCTCGCCGCTGCGGTCCTCGCCCACGGGCAGGGTATCGCCAGCCACGAGGGCCGCGCCGATCCCGGCGGCGAGATGGGCGGAGCGCGCGCCGAGGATTTCCGGCGTGGCGAGGCCGCCGCCCACGTGCAGGTAGCCGTAGACCCCCGCCGTGGCCGGGCCGATGGTGAGCCGCCCGCCTGCGGGCAGCGGGTGCGAGGCGTTCCATGCGAGGGGCGCGCCGTCGAGATGCGCGCGCATGGGGGCACCGGTGAGGGCGATGCGCATGTCCTCGGTCGCCTCGAAGGTGCCGCCCGTCCCGGCCATTTCCAGTGCGGCCATCTCCGGGGCCTGCCCCAGAAGCGCCGCCCCCTCGTAAAGCGCCAGCCGGTCCGCAGCGCCGCCGCGCGAGAGACCGTAGGCGAGGTAGCCGGGGCGGCCCGAATCCTGCACGGTGACACCCGGCCCGGCCTGATGGACAATGAGGGCGCGGCTCATCGGATCGGCTCGCATGACGCGCCGCCATCGGGGCCCGCGTCGCGCAGGCGGTCATAGGCGTCGCGCCCGACTGCGTCGAAGATCACTTCGTCGCCGGGGCGCAGCACGAACGGTTCCCCGGCCTCGGGGCGGAACAGGCGAAAGGCGGTCTGCCCGACATGCCGCCAGCCCGTGGGGGTGGAGACGGAAAACAACACCATTTGCCGGATTGCCAGCGCCAGCGCGCCCACGGGAATGCTGTCGGTCAGCGCCTTCTGACGCGGGATGTTCCAGTGGTCGGGCAACTGCCCGAGATAGGGCTGTCCGGGCGCGAAGCCGATGGTCTGCACGCGGACGCGGGTGGCGGCGATTTCGCGCGCGGCGTCCTCGGGCGAGAGGCTCGCCTCGCCCGCCGCCTCACCCAGTTGAGGGGCGAGGTCGGTGCCGTAGATGGTGGGGATGCGCCACAGGCGGCGGCCCTGCGGCAGGTCGGCGGCGTACCAGTCGCGGCTGTCGAGCAGCGTCTGCATGGCGCGGGCCACGGCGGCGGGATCGGTATGCAGCGCGTCGATGCGCAGGAAGGTGGAGACGAGCGAGGTCGAGGTTTCCTCGACGCCCTCGGGGGTGGCGCGCTCGACCGCTGCGCGAAAGGCGAGGGCGGCGCGGTTGCCCGCCTCGGAAAGCCGGTCGCCGAAGGAGACGAGCAGCCCGCCCGTGCCCACGCGGCCGATGCGCGGGAAACTCGCGTTGCCGTTGGAGCGGTCCGTGTCGGTCACGTCAGTCCTGTCCTTGCCTTGCCGGTCAATGGTCTACTGCACCGCGTTCGGCAAAAACAGGGCGATCTGCGGAAAGGCGATCAGGAGCCCCGCCATCGCCAGCATGGTCAGCGCATAGGGCGCGGCCCCCACCATCACCTCGGACATGCGCCCGCCCTGTCGCGCGCCCTGCACAACGTAGAGATTCAGCCCCACAGGGGGCGTGATGAGTGCCATCTCGATCAACACGATCATCAGGATGCCGAACCATATGGGGTCGAACCCCTGCGCGACGACGAGCGGCACCACGATGGGGATGGTGACGACCATCAGCGACAGCGTCTCGATGAAGAAGCCCAGCACGATGTAGATGCCGACGATCACGAGGATTGTGCCGAGGGGAGAGAGGCCGAGATTGCCGAGCATGGATTGTAATTCATTGCCCAGCCCGGCGGCAGCGAGGGTGAAGTTCAGGAACGACGCGCCGATGACCACCAGCATGATCATCGCGGTGATCTTGACGGTGCCCAGCAGGCTCTGGCCCAGCACGTCGCGGTTGATGGTGCCGAAGAGCGCGGCGATCAGCAGCGCGCCCGCGACGCCGACGGAGGCGGCCTCGGTCGGGGTGGCCCAGCCCTTGTAGATCGAGCCGATGATCGCGGCGAAAAGGAGGAGAATGGGAATGAGCTGCACCAGCGCGCGCAGCATCTGCGGGAGCGGAAAGATGCGCCGCGTGCCGCCCAGCGAGGGGCGCACGAGGCAGATGAGAACGGTGACGAGCATGAAGGCGAGGGCGAGGCCAATGCCCGGCACAAGCCCCGCGAGGAACAGCTTGGGGATCGAGCTTTGCGTGAGGAAGCCGTAGACGATGAGGTTGATCGAGGGCGGGATCATGATGCCCAGCGTGCCCCCCGCCGCGATCGCGCCGGAAAAGAGGCGCGGGTCGTAGCCCAGCTTTTCCGCCTGCGGCATGGCGACGGTGGCGACGGTGGCGGCGGTTGCGACGGAAGAGCCGGAGGTGGCCGAGAACATCGTTGCGGTGGCGACGTTGGCGTGCACGAGCCCGCCGGGCAGCCAGCTGACCCAGCGGTCTAGCGCGGCATAGGTGCGCGTGGCGATACCCGAGCGCACGAGGATTTCGCCCAGGAGGACGAAGAACGGGATGGCGATGAGCGTAGGGTTGTTGGAGGTGGACCAGACGAGGTTACCGAGGCCGCGCATCAGCGGGAAGGGGGTGAAGAAGATGTCGAGGCCGAAGCCCAGCAGGAAGAGCACGATGCCCACCGGGATCGACAGGCTGAGAAGGCCCAGGAGGCCGAAGGTGGCGTAGGCGATCATTGCGGGGTCTCCCCTTCGCCCGTCACGCCGATGGCGCGGTCCGCCGCGTCGAACCGGCCTTGCACCACCAGCAGGAGAGCGGCGAGGAACGTAAGCCACGCCATCAGCGCAAACCAGACCCAGCCCGCGAACCATGGAATTTGCACAAGCGCGAGGGGCGTCTCCAGCGGCGTATTGGCGCGCGAGGCATTGGCGAGCGACCGCTCGACCACGGGCCAAGCCTTGATTGCCACGAGGCTGACGGTGCCCGCCAGCACCAGCGCCGCGAAGAGGTCGAACGCCGCGCGCAGCCCCGCGCCGCCGCGCGCGCGCAGGATGTCGATGCGCACATGCCCCAGCTCCATCAGCGCGTAGCCCATGCCCCAGGCGGTGGCGATGGCCATGACATAGCCGCTGATCTCGTCGGTGCCGCCGAAGGAGGCGTGGACGCGGCGCAGCGCGATATCCGACAGCACCAGCGCGGCGCAGGCCAGAAGGCCCGCGCCCACCAGCACCGCGACCCAACGGTTGAGCGCGCGCAGCGCGCCGAGAAGGGCCTCTGCCCGGTCCGCTGCGCGCGCCATGCTCAGTCGGCCCCGCCGATGGTGACGCCGACGGCCTCGCCCACGGAGGCGTTCCAGCGCTGTGCCCATTCGTCACCCGCGCGTTCGGCCCAGTCGGGCAGCACGGTGTTGACCAGCACCTCGCGGGCGCGGGCGAAATCGGCATCCGAGACCTCAACGAGGGTCATGTCGCGGGCCTCGCCCGAGGGGCAGTCTCCGTTGCCGGTTAGGCAGGCGATATCGCCCGCCAGCGCGTCCTGCGCGGTGGCCCAGGCGGGGTCTTCGAAATTCGCCTTGATCTCGCTGGCGATGAGCGATTGCGTGTTCGCGTCGAGGCTGTTCCAGCGGTCGAGATTCATCGCCGTCACCACGCTGTCCCAGCCGCCGAGGGGGATGGGCAGCAGGTGGGTGGAGACCTCCCACCAGCCCGCCGAATAGCCCGAACCTGCACCGGTGACGGCGCAATCCACCACGCCGTTCTGCAGCGCGCCGGGCACCTCGCCAAAGCTCACGTTGATGCCCTCCGCGCCAAGTGCTTCGAGGAATTGCGCGGTCATGCGGCCCGAGGCGCGCACCTTTAGCCCTTCGAGATCAGATAGTTGCGTGACGGGCGCGTTGCAGAACACCACCTGCGGCGGGTAGGGGGCGATGGCGAGGACGTGGGAATTGAAGCGGTCGTTGAAGATATCCTCGACCATCGGGCGGGCGGCATCGACCATCGCGCGCGCCTCCTCGGCGGTGAGCGCCAGCAGCGGCACGTCGAGACCTTCGAGCTCGGGCGCGTCGGCGACGGCGTAATCGGCCACGGTCATGCCCACGTCATAGACGCCCTGCCCCAAAAGGCGGAACACGTCGCCCACGCCGAGATTCATCTGGTTGTGGGTGGTGAGCGTGACGCTGATCTCGCCGTCCGAGGCTTCGGGCAGCGTCCCGGTCCAGAACGGGGCCTCGTATTGCTTGTGCAGGGGCAGGCTCGACCAGCTGCCCACGACGGACAATTCCTGCGCCGCGAGCGGGGCGGCGAGAATGGTGGAGGCGGCGAGGATCGCGGTAAATTTCATGGGTCTCTCTCCTTGTCGGTTTCTTGTCGGTATTGCGTCGGTATTCCGTCGGGTCTTCGGGGTCTTTCGGGTTACGCGGCCTGCGGTGCCAAAACCGGCACCTCGGCCTCTTCCGGAATGTCGGTGATCAGCATGTGGCCGGGGCGGTGGGTGATGCAGAGCGGCGGGGCGGCGGCCTCGATCGCCACTTGCGGCGTCACCCCGCAGGCCCAGAACACGGGCACGTGACCGCGCGGCACCGGCGCGGGATCGCCCCAATCGGGACGGGCGATGTCGGGGATACCGATTTCGGCGGGGTCGCCCAGATGCACGGGCGCGCCATGCGCCAGCGGGTAGCGGCGCGAGAGCGCCGCAGCCTCGTCCACCCTTCCCTTGGGCAGGGCGCGCATACTGACGACCATCCGCGCCGAGAATGGCCCGGCGGACACGCACGGCACCGAGGTGCGGAACATCGGCACGGTGGTGTCGTTCTCGACATGCCAGAGCGGCAATCCCGCCTGCATCAGGGCATGCTCGAAGGTGAAGGAGCA
>Ga0209943_1001223_pt1 | contig 16303 bp, 17 predicted proteins | sample SalPonR1_B_D2_MG_FD_185698 | JGI IMG/M metagenome (GOLD analysis project Ga0209943, IMG submission 185698) | Salt pond soil microbial communities from South San Francisco under conditions of wetland restoration - Salt Pond MetaG R1_B_D2_MG... ... | reverse complement strand
TAGATTAATGAAATGAATTGAAACAGGCGTAGTAACCCCTGAGATCACTTGTTAAGAAGAGAAGGGCAGATTTGACTCTGCTAATAATGGTATTAAACGAGGAGGCGGGTAATCCGGAGAGTTTGATATGTTACCGGAGGGGGTAAAGGATATTCGTGAATGGTAACAGGAGATGTTATCCGATCAGAGAGAGTGTTGACAGCAAAATCCTTATTGGTATAGGTCAGTGGCAGGTCGAAATCAGCGTCCTGCTTTTTAAAGATCAGTGCCAGGTCGTCAAAACAGCAAGAATTATGAAAAGAATGGGCATGATTCTCCTTATCCATCAAATGAAATGTTTCGGCATCTTCATGATGATCAACCATCAACTCAAAACAACCTTCATCGGCATTAAATACGGAATAGACAGAATGGGTTTCCGCAAACCCAAAGATTTTTATCGGTAGTACAATAGCCATCAACAGCCAGGAAAGAATAAACCCTCCTGTGGTGAGCCGGTAAAATGCATGTATGTATTTACGGGTCCATGTCATGGGAAAAAGATAAGCAACTATTAAGTCATAAGGTATTTTATCTAAAAATTGCGATCGGAGTCTTACAGTGGACATGAAACATTACTACTTTAATATCACACCCGCTTTCCCAATAATCAGATGATAATCAATGAATAAAAAACGTCTAAATTCTCCGAAGACAATTAAGACTTAAAATCAAAGGCTTTACGAATTACTTCTACAAAGTTCTTTTCAATAATCATCAAAAATATCCCTATCATCTCAAGATTTTTTTAAAACAGAAATAATATCAGTTCATCAACAGTGACAAAAACTAAAAAGGCTCAGGATCTGAATGAGGATAAATCGATCCGTAGTGTTAAGCTTCACTTCCATCGGTTTAGCCGGTTCCTAAGGTATCTGAAAGAGAATGACGCCGTTATCGAATTAAATGTTAACAGTGGTAACTCCAAATCCACGTTCAAACAGATCTATACCGCAGGTAAACACGACGGGAATCCCTCCATAGAAGATCTGGTTTCCGATGCACTCAATATCAGCGGTTCTATGGCCCGCGACTATACCAATCGGAAGCTGGGTTTGGATGATAAACATTCTGATGTCGATAAAATATACGCTAAGGGGAAAGTGATAGATGCTATCACACTGTATCTGAACAGTGACGGCCAAAAAGATGAAATGACCCAGCGATTGCTTGCAAAACACTTATTTGCATATCGGGATGGTGACTATGTCGACCGCTTCCTTGAATACCACAAAAGTTTAAATCCATTTGGATGTCGTGACAAGAGACGGTTTGTCTATTTATTGGATGAATTTAAAGCGTTTCAAGCGATGGTTGTCCAGACACTGAAACTTCTGCCATCATGGATGAATGATCTGACACCAGACAATCAACCCGATCATCATTTTAGGCCATTAATTGCTCAGCTTTCTTCCATTTATGGAAACACACTCACTCCAAGTGCAAAAACAGGCACGTACGGCCTGATTCGGGTTTTAAAGAAAATAGTACTCAAGCTAATGAACTATAAGTTAAGTGCTCTAATATGCTCCTCCCAATCAACATAAAAAAACTGATCAAAGGCCAGGTAGTAGAAACCGGCCGGATAGAATATAAGTCCAGTTGGAATCCGGAAAGTGTAGTCCATACAATGTGTGCCTTTGCGAATGATATCAATAACCTGGGTGGTGGGTATATTGTGGTAGGTGTGGAAGAGAAAGACGGCATACCACAGCTGCCACCCACGGGCCTGAAGAAAAATGAACTGGATTATATTCAAAAAAAGCTGGTGGAGCTGAGTAACCTTATTCAATCGGCCTATTTTTGGGATTTCGGATATTACCCAAATCCAGAAAAAATATGTGTTCGTGCTTCACTGTCCGGGCGGTGATCATCGTCCTTATACAGCACCTATCTCTTTGTCGAAGAAAAACAAAGGCCGTGCAAATTGGGTGAGGCGTTATAGTTCAACCGTACGCACTAATCCGAATGAACTGCAGACCCTTCACGAAATGGCTGCGAGAGTTCCCTTTGATGATCGCATCAATCACCAGGCATCCCTTCGTGATTTGAGTTTATCGCTGATCAAAGAGTTTCTTCAGAACGTTCAGAGTCCACTATTCGAACAAGCAGATTCGATCCCCTTTGAAGATTTATGCTTGCAGATGCAGATTGTAAAAAGGCTGGATGAAATGTTGAAGCCGGTGAATGCAGGACTGCTTCTGTTCAATGAAAAACCGGAACAGTTTTTTCCAAGTACTCAGATAGATGTGGTGATCTACCGGGATGAGGTGGGAGATAGTTTTTCTGAGAAGATTTTCAAAGGCCCGATCCATAAACAACTCCAGAATGCGCTTGATTACATCCAAACCAATGTGATCCATGAGGAGGTTAGAAAAGTAGAGGGACGAGCGGAAGCCAATCGTTTTTACAACTATCCCTATGCAGCCATTGAAGAAGTATTGGCAAATGCCGTTTACCATAAAAGTTATGAACGAAGAAGTCCAATCGAAGTAAATATACGGCTGGATCAAATTGAAGTGCTTAGTTTCCCTGGTCCGTTACCACCGGTCGATAATAAGATGCTAAAGAAGAAGCGGATTGTCTCTCGTGAATACCGAAACCGGCGCATCGGAGATTTTCTAAAAGAACTACAGCTTACCGAAGGGCGTGCCACCGGATTCCCAAAAATTTATGATGCCATGAAGCGCAACGGATCTCCGGATCCAAAGTTCGAAACCGATGAAGAACGGAACTATTTCCTGGCAGTTTTACCGGTTCATCCCGATATGGATAAGAGGGGTCAAGCTGGGGGCGAAGCTACTGAAAAAAGCCTCAATGATACGGAAAGGGCCATTTTAAAACTTTTAGAAAAGGGGCCAAGCTCAGCAGAAGAACTAGCTAATGAATTGGGATTAAAAAGTAGAAGCGGATTCTTTACAAGAACACTTAGGGGTTTAATGAAAGATGGATTTATTGAATATAAATACCCTGAATCTCCAAGACATCCTGATCAGAAGTATAGATTGAATGCGTGATAGACAAAATTGTCCAAACCGCAGATTACTACCAAGTTTTCCGTTCTAAAAAACACTCAAAAAAAAGTAAAACATTGGTAAAAGTTGGTTGCAACGGTCAGGTTATTCTGTCTCAAACTGTGCCAGCAATGCCGGAATCACCACCATATTCAGTAAGGTTGAACTCAGCAATCCGCCAAGAATAACCTGCGCCATAGGCGACTGTATCTCATTTCCAGGTTCACCGGCAGCAAGTGCCAGCGGAATAAGGGCGAGTCCGGCTGTAAGCGCCGTCATCAGAATGGGATTAAGTCGTTCCATGGCTCCCTGCCGTATGGCTTGAATGAATTCCTTTCCTTCTTTTCGAAGCTGCTGGTAGTGCGATACCATCAGAATGCCGTTTCGTGTGGCGATACCAAACAGCGTGATAAAGCCAACTAAAGAGGCAATGGAGATTATACCGCTGGTAAACAGCACGGTGTAAATACCACCAATCAGGGCAAACGGGAGGTTCACCATCACGAGCAGAGCTGTCTTTAGTGACCCAAACTCCAGGTATAAAAGCAGGTAAATAGCCGCTATGGCTACAATACTCAGCAGTGAGATGGTCCGCGTTGCCTGGGCCTCACTTTCAAACTGACCTCCATATTCCACAAAGTATCCCTGCGGAAAACTGACGTTTTGAGACACATTTGCACGAATATTATCGACGGTTCCCCGCAGATCTCTTCCAGCTACGTTGGCACTGACAACAATCTTACGCTGCACATTTTCCCGGCTGATGGTATTGGGTCCGCTCCTTGATTGAACCGTTGCAAGTTCTGCAAGTGGTACAATGGTTCCATCATCCAGGTTGAACGTGGCTTTTTGTACCGACTCAATACTGCCGCGATGATCTTCATCAAACCGAACAAGCAGATCAAACATCTTGTCGCCCTCCAGAATTTGAGAGACTACCTCACCGGCAAATGCAACATCCACCATCTCGGCAAGCTGCTGCATCGTAATGCCATATTGCGCCAGAGCCCTGCGGTTTGGACGAATCTGAATTTGAGGCACATTCTGTTGCTGCTCAACCGACAAGTCAACGACGCCATCAACCGATTCCATCTGTCCGCGCACCTCTTCTGCCAAAGCCCGCAACCTGAACAGATCACTTCCGAATATCTTAACGGCAATATTGGCACGTGTTCCCGAGAGCATGTGATCAATCCGGTGACCAATTGGCTGACCTATGGTAATGTTGGTACCCGGGACGATGCTTAGATCTTCTCTTATCTCGGCCAGCACACTTTCTTTATTCATACCCTCAGGTATACTCAGCTTAGCGTCAATTTCAGATGCATTCACCCCCTGGGCATGCTCATCGAGTTCTGCCCGACCGGTGCGGCGTGATGTCGATTCTATTGCCGGATGATCAAGCAGGATCTCTTCAATCCTTTTCCCGATCGCGTTTGATTCTGTAAGTGATGTGCCCGGAATGGTCACGGCACTAATCACCAGTGTACCTTCATTGAATTCCGGAAGAAATGATCGCCCCAGAAAAGGCAATACGACCAGTGTCCCGAGAAAAAGCAGAAGCGTGGTGATTAGAACGGTTTTCTTAAATCTAAGCACCACATTTAAAACATGATCGTAACCGGATTTAAGCTTTTTGGTAAACCAGCTCTCCTCCAGTTTGCCTTTCGACGCCTGGCCCGGAAGCAGGTAATAACAGAGAGCTGGTGTTACAGTCATGGCAATGACCAGGGATGCTCCAATTGAAATGATATAGGCAAGTCCCAGGGGCTGCAGCATGCGCCCTTCGATACCACTCAAAAAGAAGAGCGGGATAAACACGATCATAATAATTAGTGTGGCATTGATAATGGATGACCGAATTTCTTTTGAACCTTCAAAAACTACCTCGATGGCCTCTTTTTGATCTGATACCGCAAGTTTTGAATTTTCCCTAAGCCGCTTGAACACGTTTTCAACATCAATAATGGCATCATCCACGATCACCCCGATGGCAATAGCCATACCCCCGAGCGTCATCGTATTTATTGTGATATCAAAGAATTCGAGTACAAAGATTGAGAAGATTAAAGCGAGCGGAATCGCCGTCAAAGAGATCAGAGTTGTTCGAAAGTTGCCCAAAAACAAAAACAGGATAATGACAACCAGGATAGCACCGTCGCGCAGCGCTTCAATTACATTTTCTATCGCCAGGTCAATAAAATCCGCCTGCCGAAACAGATGCGTGTTAATTTCAAACCCTGCTGGTAGACTTGATTCAATCTGAGCCAAGATTTCATCCACCCGGGTGGTAAGGTCAAGTGTATTGGCTCCGGGTTGTTTTTGGATGGAGATGATGACGGCCGGTTCTGCTTCCACAGATGCATCTCCAATCTTTTGAGCCGCTGCAATCTCTACGCTCGCCACATCACCTATGGTGATTGGAATATTATTGCGCTGGGTGATGACGGACTCTTCTAAATCTACAACGGAATAAGCCCGCCCGATGCCACGAATGGTATACTCTTGGCTGTACTCCCTGAAAAAACCACCGGAAAAGTTCTCATTGGCCTGTTCTGTCGCCTGAAGCACCTGGTGTAGTGTAATATTGTACTGCTTGAGCTTGTCGGGACTGACCCGCACCTGGTACTGTTTCTGTCCGCCCCCAATGGGTATTACCTGTGCTACGCCGGGAATGGCCAGAAGCCGTCTTCTTATTTCCCAGTCGGCCGCCGATCTTACATCCAGTTCTGAATGTAAATCGCTATTTACACTCACAAGCATGATTTCACCCATTATCGACGAGATGGGTGCCATGATGGGGGGCGGCACTTCTTCAGGCAGGCTGGTTGCCACAAGCTGAAGCTTTTCGTTCACAATCTGCCGGGCACGAAAAATGTCGGTGTCCCATTCAAACTCAACCCAAACGATGGATATCCCCTTTGCTGTGGATGATCGAACCCGTCGAACGCCGGTCGCCCCATTGACAGACGTTTCAACGGGTATCGTAACCAGCCGCTCTACTTCTTCCGGGGCCAGGCCGTGTGCTTCCGTCATGACGGTCACCGTGGGGGCGGTCAAATCCGGAAATACATCTACCGGCATCCGGTCTACGATATAAATTCCGGACGCCAGTATAACTACCGAACTGACCAATACGACCAGCCGGTACTTTAATGATCCTCTGATAATTGCATCTAACATCGTGTCATTCCTGGTCATGTAATTAATGGGAGTGCCCGTGTGAAGGTGCTTCAGAGGACAGTGACGCCAGTTTTACCTGATATGCATTGGTTGTGACGATATGTTCGCCCTCATCGAGACCCGATGTGACTTCTACCCATCCACGGCTCCTGATGCCCGTTCTAACCGCTCGTTTTTCAAAGGATTCACCTGCTACATGCACATACACGACGTAATTCCCTTCTTCTTCAATCAAAGCTGATTCAGGTATAGCAATCACATCTTCTTTTAGTTCAGTATCAATCTCGGCTGTGATAAATAAACCGCTGTGCAATCCTTCCTGATTGTCGATTTCATAGATATATGAAAGGGTTCGCGTATGCGGATCTACTTGTTTACCAGCACTTAGAAAACGACCGTTTACATCCTCCATACCGTACATTCTGTCACTCCCCTGCACATAAAAAACAGAGGCACTGGGATCCAGAATAGCCAGTCTCTCTGCAGCCGGAATGTGTACGTTCAGCCACATCCTGCTCATATCTGCAATTTTCAGAAGCGGTTCACCGGCCTTAACCTGCATGCCCGGCTGAATGTATGATTTAAGTATTGTTCCTGAAATCGGGGCCTTCATTTGAAAACGGTAGGATGATTCGGAATCGCTAACGGTTTCGACTGACGATGTATCAATCTGAGCAATTTCATTAATGGTCTGAAACTGGGTCAGTGCCTGCCGAAATTCAATTCGGGCTTTCTCCAGTTCTAATTCCGGTATCGCCTCTTGTTCAAAGAGCCGCTGAGACCGTTCAAGGTTCTTCCTGGCTAACAAAAGCTGCGATTGAGCGTTTATAAACTGCTGGGCGTAGTTCTCACCATCACTTGATTGAATGGATGGATTCAGCTGAATCAATGACATGCCACGACGAATATCCTGTCCTTCCACCGGCAGATTTTGATTAGCACTACTTAAAATGATCCCCGAAAACGGTGCAGAAACAACGACTTCCCTGCTTTGAACCGGCGTCAGCTCACCATGGGCGTTCACCGTTTCTGAGAGCGTGTACCTGCCTACCTTTTGAGTTCCAAAAGGGATCTTCCACTGCTGTTCCTTTAGAAAAGATATCAGGTTTGGATCTTCTTCTTCGTGACCATGAGGCACCTCATCCGCCGAACTATAAACAGGGATGCCCTCTACCTGCAGAGTATCTTCCACCATTCCCCGGATGATAATTGTGAGGTCGTATCGACCCGCACGTTCAAAAATGACGTCAGGTCCATAAATTCCTGGTATTTGAACTTCCCTTTCTGTGAGTGACCCTTCTACACCGCGAGCAGAGCTAAAAACAAACTCCACTTCTGAATCTGATATAGGGCTGAAGTCAGACAGACGGGTTAAATGAACAGCAAAGGTTGCTTCCTGACCAACAATCAGTTCCGGATACTCCATGAACAGTTCGGTTTTATCTGTCCATTTAGTGATGACCCCAGCCCCTTCTAACTGAGACTCAGCATCATCGTGCTGATGAGCAGATTCACTGTCATGCGCGTGACCATGATCCTCCTCTGTTTGTTGTGCGGTCTCTTCATGGCTGTGATCTCCATCATCGCCATGACTGTGGCCATCAGGATCTGATCCACCGGCGCACCCAGCCAGGAACAGGGATGTGCCAAGAATGATAAATGTTATAAGCTGTTTCATTGCTTCAGAATTATTTAAAAGTGAAATTTACTATAGAGTGTCTGAGGCTGACCAAAATGGGCGTCATTCCGCACTCGATGTGGGATCTCCATCCGTTAATATTGGCAGGAGATACCAGATCAGGTTCCGGTATGACTGAGTGGATAACATTATAGCACTATTACGCCCTTTTGAGACAACCTCTGAAATTGGTGATGATAAATCCTTTTTCCGCTCCAGATGGTTGAGTAATTAAATCAATTTTGATTAATGACTATGCTCATCATCCACGTGAGAATGTGTAGAATCTTCATCATGGCTGTGCTCTTCTTCGTGGGTGTGATCGCCATCTTCATCATGTGAATGTTCAGAGCCTGCGTCCAGAGAATCTGCGGCACCACCGATTCGTATTGCATCACTATCATCTGTTGATGATTGTTGGGCTGGCGCCTCATGGGTGTGATCGCCATCTTCTCCGTGGCTATGGTGATCCTGTTCGGATCCGCAACCGGCAATGAGAAATGACATGCTTACAAAAAGTGCTATAATTGATTCTTTCATTGGTCTGAGTTGTTTTGAGTTGAAAATATTTTTCCTGACGTAGCGGTATCGAGTGTGAAAAGGGCCTGGTGGTAATCAGCAATGATGCGATATTGAAAACTTCGTCCATCAACATAGGCTTTGCTGGCATCCAGAAGTTCTACCAAGGTAAACCGGCCCTCCTGGTATGCTGCACGAGCGGTGTCGAGCATCTCCCCGGAAAGAGGATCTTGCTGTATATCCTGCCACTGCTCGTACAAATTCTGAACCCTCAGGTAGGCGATATCCACCTGGTTCCGAACTGTTTTTCTTTGAAGCTGAAGGGATGTTTCAACACTCCGCTGTTCAGCCTCAGCCACAGCCATATTACCGCTATTCCTGTTGAAAATCGGAAGCTGAATACCACCGCCAATCACAAAGCCTTCCGAACGGTCTGACTGATTTTTGTATCCAACATTTAGTTTCAGGTCCGGCAGGCGGTCCCGTTTTTCCACTTTAAATCTGAGTCCGAGTGCTTCAGCCTGCAACTGCATGGCCCGAAGGTCATACCGATGCTCAAGGGCATACTGTTTTAGCATGCCCGGATCATCCATTATGGGTTCGACGGGTAAATCCACTTCAGTCGTAAATTCCAGACCGGTATCATCTGATGAGGTAATCATTGAAGTAAGCTCCCGTCCAGCCTGCATCATGTCCAGCTCCACTTCATTTCGCAAGCGCAGATAACGGTTCTTTTCAATGGTAAAACGCTGCACCTGGAGTCCTGACTCGGTCCCTTCTGCACGGCGGTCTCTGGCTGATTCCAGAACCTGGTTGATCACAATAAGCGCCTGATCATACACCTCAAGTTTATTCTGCAGGTACCAGTATTCTGTGTAGAGAGATTTCACCTGTTGAATCAGCAGCGACCGATCATATTGATAGCTTAATGCTGCAGCTTCACTGCTTTTATCAGCGCTTTTGTTTCGGAGAAACGGCTGACCCAGCAGTTCGATCGGCTGCGATATCTGGTAGGTTGTTTCCTCATAGTTGAGGGTACCGGCGTTGAGCTGTTCGCTGAATATGCTTATTTCAGGATTCATGTACGACTTATACTGCCGGGCAGCTCCCTGTTTTCGGAGTTCGTCAAGCTTGGCCAGCTCCTGCTGAAGGCTGTTTTGCTCAAAACGCTCAACAACGTCCTCTAAAGAAAGAGTTTGATTTTGGGCGCAAATCTGCGATGGGATCCATAAAAGAATCACACACAGTATCCACCACTTGGATGAAGTCATATGTAGGATGTATTAATGATTTTAAAAGAATAAGTGAGATAGCTGAAAAGGATGTGCTATATATCAGCGGGACACAGTTATCCCAGGGGAGGGCCGCGAAGTGAGTAGGAGGAGAAATAACTGGATTGATATAAATCGTCTGGCGGGGGCAGATCTAAAAAAAGTGGGTTCGGAGTTTCTGAAATAGAGTGGCTGCTTAAATCTCCGGAAGTAGAAAAAATGTCGGTGTTACCAAAAGAGTTGTTTGTGGTTTGTTGAATCATCGTTCCTGTCAAGTCCACCGTTGCAGTTGGATGATTATTGGTATCTATATCGTCAAATTCGCTGGCGTGATCATGGTCCTGAGAGGGGGCATCGGAATGAGAATGAACGAATACATGGACATCACCATGGTCGAAGATTTGATCAAAAACAGCGTGAATATGGGTTCCATTCCCAAACAGCACGCAGATCATACTGGCTATTATGAGTAGCTTAGCGCAAAGTTTAAATAATATGTTATTCAAGTTTAAGATCACATCAAGAAAATACGTTTTGATTAAACCAGTACCAAAAAGTTAATAAATGGATAAATGTTCGACGAAGAGTTTGACTCGGAATTCAATACCGTAATCATTCATCTTTATTAATTGAACTACGGTTGGTATTATTGCTTAGACGGACATGCGGTATCTCCATAAGAGCAATAGACACAGCAGTCCCCATCTTTCGGTTTGACCACGGTTTCACATGCAGGGCACTGCCAGAAATATTGGCAGGAATCAACCGGCATTGTTTCAGTTGTGACGTGTCCGCAATCCGGACACTCTATTGTAGATTTCGTTTCCATTTTATTGCCTGAGGTTTTTCCCTGTTTCATTTTTTCCTTCAAGTGCCTTCAGAATGGGGCAATCCCCTTTGGGGCCGTTTCCACTGCATGAATCAATCAGTTCTGTTAGGGTATGTTTGATTCGGGTCAGATCCTCTATTTTGGAGACGACATCCTGATATTTTTGCTCTGCTTCATGTTTGATATCGGAGCAGGATGTTCCCTTATCTACCTTCAGGTTCAGCAGATCATCAATTTCGGAAAGCGTAAACCCGAGCTCCTGGGCTCGTTTAATAAACCGTATCTGATCCACATGCCGTTGAGAAAAGAGTCGGTAGCCGGAATCCATCCGATCCGGCTCCGGAATCAGGTTTCGGCGTTCATAATAACGGATGGTCTCTTTATTCACGCCTGCCAATGAAGCCGCTTTCCCAATTTTATATTGTGCTTTCACATTTATGATATTAAGATCATCAGGATTTCAGTTGATCGGTCTTTTGGCACATTAACGAAATTACGAGGATTTTGCTTCATGAATCAACTCCATGGTACATCCGCAGCAGCATGTAGGATTTTGTGTTCCTCCGCATGAGGATGGAGCGCTTTTGGTTACGGTTACTTCACAGCCGCAATCTTCCTTAGGACATTTATAAACTTCTCCTTTTTTGAATGACATAACTTGTCTCCTTTAGGTTTAAATGATTATTCACTCCCAATATAAGGCCTGTACCATAGTACAGAGTCAAGTGTTTTTTCAAAAAAGAGCGTAAATGTATTAAAAAAAGCATTTAAACAACCTCCAATATTTAGTTACTCACTCGAATGATGCTGCTGAATTAACAAATTGAGGCGGTAAATTTCATAAGTAGTTGTTCTTCAGGGCAAGCACTTTTTTCAAGAGGTCACGTTCAACCTCAAGGTCGTATTTATCGGAGAGATGGTTGCGCATGTCATCTTCACCGGCTTCCAGCATGTCATCCTTGTTAAGAAATTCCAGCAAATCTTCTGTTACCGCCCAGTGATAAATCAGCCACTTCCATTCAACAAGATAATCTCCGGCATAGTCGGCTTTTAGTAAGGTGTGCTCTTTTTCATGAAGCACGGCCGTTTTAATCACCGCGGCTCCTTTTTTAGTTAGATGATCAACAGCGGCCTGAAGGGTCTTACCGGAATCATTGACGTCATCCACAATAATTACATTTTTCCCCTTCAGATCAATATCTATGGGATCTGTGATTTCAACCTCTTCCTTTTCCTCAGCACCACCTGTATAGTGGCGGACCTGAATAGAGGTTAAGGTTTTAATATTCAGAAAGTCACATACGAGGCGTGCCGGTGGGAATCCACCTCGGGCAATGCCGACAACCAAATCAAAGTCAGTGGGTGAGGCACCGATTTTCCGGGAAACACTGTAAGCCAGCTCATAAGCCTCTGAAAAAAGGACTATTCTTGCCGTAAACTTTTTATCCATTATCCTTTAAAAACGGTTATTGAGATTAATAATTAAGTTAAGTGACCCCATTCACCAATCAAAAATATTCAGCAAGGCTCCCATCCAGGTACAGGCAGAAGCTGACGTTGCAGCTCAGTGAAAATCATCGATTTAAGGTTCTTTTAAGCATTCGAGCCTTACATTATAAGTAGAATTTCAAAATAACTAATTCAGAACGACTCAAAGGAGAACAACATGGAATATGTTACATCAAAAACAGTAGACCTTTCTTATGATCAGGCCATCGAACAAGTGACGTCACTTCTCAAAGAGGAGGGGTTTGGGGTACTTACAGAGATCGACGTAAAAGACACGCTGAAAAAGAAACTGGATGTGGATTTTAAAAAGTATAAAATCCTGGGTGCATGCAATCCGAATTTTGCCCACAAAGCACTACAGGCGGAAGACAAGATAGGTGTAATGCTTCCCTGTAACGTAATTGTGGAAGAACACGAGGATGGCGAAGTAGAAGTTTCGGCCGTTAATCCTGTGGCTTCCATGCAGGCAGTTTCCAATGGCGATCTGCAATCCATTGCCGGCCAGGTTCGAACCAATTTGGAAAAGGTTATTAACAGACTATAATTGCTGAAACCAGACAATTCATTTAACAAAATTAAAGGAGAAATTATGAAACGTTTAATACTCACATTATCACTCATCTTTCTTTTAACAGGAGTGGGCATTGCCCAGCAACAGGGAAATATGGAGGAAAAGAAACAGCAGATGCAGGAGATGATGCAAGATTCCACCATGCGAACTATGATGATGCAGCAGATGGCGCAGAACCCGCAAATGCGTCAGCAAATGATGCAGCGGATGATGAACTCCATGACAATGGACAGTACCATGATGATGAATCACAGAGAGAGAATGATGAATAATCCTCAGATGAAACAGCGCATGCAAACACATATGGAGATGATGCAGACCATGATGGAGGATGGAGAAATGGATCAATCGAAAATGATGGAGATGGCCGGCAGTTCCTCCATGATGAAAATGCATATGATGTGTATGCAGATGATGCAGGGAACGATGATGGGTAATCACGGAATGATGAACCAAGATTCAATGAATGGGAATACCCATCAACAGCATCATAATCGTAAGTAAGTGATCACATTCGATCGACCAAAAAGATGCTGTTTTTATTACTGTTCAGAATTCTGTGAGAAGCAGGTGTAAAGGAGTTAAAGTATCTTATTGGAGGCGGCATATATCCTGTCAATTCATTCTGATGATTGTAAAACTGTATTATGAGCACGAGAGGAAAAGAACATACGCGAAGCCGGTACGATTTATGGGCACCTATCTATAATATTTCGGAGTGGCCGATAGAACGTCTTCTTTTCAGGGGCTGGCGAAAAGAAATTTGGGATCAGGTAACGGGCCCAAAAGTGCTTGAAATCGGGATAGGAACGGGTAAAAATATCCCCTTTTATCCGAGCGATATTGAACTAACGGGAATTGATCTTTCCCCGGGTATGCTCAAACAGGCCAAACGATTGCTCGATAAAAATCAGCGGGACCGTGTTGCACTAAAAGAGATGGATGCCCAAGACCTTGATTTTCCAGACAACTATTTTGATGAAGCTGTTGCTACCTTCGTATTCTGTTCTGTTCCAGATCCGGTCCTTGGATTAAAAGAAGCCCTGCGCGTCACAAAGCCGGGCGGCAAACTTCACCTGCTGGAACACATGCGCGCTGATCAATCTGCGTTAGCATCTGTAATGGATAAGCTGGATCGTCCCATTCATTATCTGATTGGTGTCCATATTGCCCGCAGAACGGTTTCAAACGTTAGAAAGGCCGGATGGGACATTGACACCGTCCATGACTTAACATCCGGTGGAATTGTCAAAAAAATTGAAGCAACAAAGCCCCTTTAACTATTTAACTCTTCAGACAGCGGCAATTCAACCTCAAATGTACTTCCCTTTCCCGGGCCATCACTATAAGCACGAATCTTTCCGTCGTACAGCTCAACTATCGCCTTCACTAACGGCAATCCCAGTCCGCTGCCCGGTCTTTCCTGGACATCTCGCTGATTAGCCCGATAAAAGCGCTCGAACAGATGCGTTTTCGCTTCGGAGTCAAATCCAATTCCGGTATCACTCACGCGAAGGACCGTCTCGCCGCTGGAGCGCTGAAGTTGTAACTCTATAGATCCGCCCTCGGGTGTATATTTCAAGGTATTTTCCAGAAGATTGTTAATGATCTCTTCAATGTATGCTCCATGGGCATTGATTTGTAACTCCGGGGCTATATTAACTTCCATCGCAATATTTTTATCCTTGGCTAATTGCTGATATTCAGCTGCTACCGCTTTTGTAATTTGGCTCAGGTTTACGCGTTCAGCCTCAGCATGATGCACAGATTCTACTCTTGACAGCTGAAGCAGCAGGTGTACCATCTCACTCATACGCCGGGTCTCCATCAGCATACGATGGATTGTTTCCCGGTACTCTTCCATGGACCGGGGGTTGCGAAGCATAACTTCCGCATCACTCCGAAGTGATGATAGTGGTGTCATCAGTTCGTGAGCGGCGTCAGAAGTGAACCGCTTCTCTCGTTTGAATCCTTTTTGTAGGCGATAGAGCATCATATTAAAGGTTTCGGCCAGATCTGTGAGTTCATCATGAACCTGGTAATTTACGGGGATGCGTTGATCCAGGTCTGTAGCCGTAATCGATTTGGCGGCATCAATAATTGAAGTGACCGGGGACAACGCACGCCGTGACAGCCAAAATCCCCCAAGGATTGAGAAAGAGACACTTATTGCTATTAATATGATCAGATACTGCCTGAATCTGCTCAATTCGTCATGCAGGGTCCATTCAAATCCGGTCACTTCCAGCCAGCCGCCAAATGTTCCCGCTGTGTCTCGAATCGGGTGGAATAGAGTCCGTGCCGGCAGCTCCAGCCACTGGATGCTCAAGGAGTACTCATCCACAGTATTAGGTATATCGGTTTCCAGTGGCTGATCGACATCTGTAAAGTTCGGGCTCTCATATGTGAGCTCACCGTTCCTGTTAAATAATCGAACGTAGGTACCAAACTCTACATCGCTTTTGAGTGCTGCATTGCGGCTATAGTCTGATAAGTCAATGGAAAGAGTGTCTCCGGCGATATCAATATGTGGAAGCAACTGCTCAGCTTCGAACCGGAGATGACGGTCGTAATTGTGATGAATCGACTGATGAAAAGATTCATATAAGAAATAGCCAAAGAGGCTAAGCATTAGAAAAAGGCTTAACCCATACCAAAATGCCAATTTCTTGGAAATGGACAGACGATCAAAATATCCAGTTATCCTGCTCAAAAGATTACCCGTTTTCTTTTAGTAGATTGCTATTAAGTCTATATCCTGCGCCTCGTACGGTTTCGATGACTTGTGAATGATCTGATAAAAACGTTTTACCACACTCCTCAAATGACTTGGCCAGTTTTTGCCGTAACGTTGAGATGGTAGCTTCGATTGTATTATCACTCACATGGTAGGGAGCACCCCATACCCGTTCTGCCAGCTGAGTCTTGGAAAAAACTGTTTCAGGTTCGCTTATCAAAAGTTCCAGTAAAATAAACTCCTTGGGCCTAAGCGATCGCTCGATATTGCACACTTTTACCCAGTGTTTGCGTGAATCCAGTTCTATAGGACCGGCGGAAACTGATTTATCATTATGAATCTCCTTTGAGCGTCGTCCCAGTGCCCGAACGCGCGCCAGAAGTTCTTCAAAAGAAAACGGCTTGGCCATATAATCATCGACTCCCGCATCAAGGCCCGATACTTTATGATCCAGATCCCCCAAAGCCGTGAGCATGAGTACCGGGAAATTTCGACCTTTGCTTCGCCAATTCTCTATAATTTGCTTGCCATTACGGTGAGGCAGCCGCCAATCCAGAATGACGATATCATAATTATTGACCAATCCCTGAAGTTCAGCTTTTTCTCCATCATGCATAACCTCAACTACATGTCCTTCTTCTTCAAGTCCGCGTTTGAGTGAGCGGGCCAGCTGTTTTTCATCCTCGACTAAAAATATCCACATAAATTCGGTTCATTTGCTCTTGGTTTTTCAAATAGTAAGATCAAGATAAGAGAGTCCATACACTAATGTTTAAGCTTGATTTAAGGTTAGACTGTTATTTTTAAAGTATCCATGGAATGTGTCCTTCATACAAACTAAATGATAGTACAACAGACCGACTATGAGTGAAGATAATGATAACATCACCCGCCGACGCTTTTTGCGATATACCGCCTCAATGGCGGCTCTGGCGGGTGTGAGTTCTATCCTG
>Ga0209943_1001214_pt1 | contig 16355 bp, 11 predicted proteins | sample SalPonR1_B_D2_MG_FD_185698 | JGI IMG/M metagenome (GOLD analysis project Ga0209943, IMG submission 185698) | Salt pond soil microbial communities from South San Francisco under conditions of wetland restoration - Salt Pond MetaG R1_B_D2_MG... ... | reverse complement strand
GGGGAGATTTCAAAATGCGACTCTTCAACAGCGATGGTTCAGAGGGAGAGATGTGCGGCAACGGAGCCAGGTGCATAGCTCGTTATGCCTTTGAGAAGGGCAAAGCCGCGGCTTCCATGTCCTTTGAAACTCTGGCAGGAGATATCTATGCCCTCGTGGAAGGCCGGCAGGTGAAACTGGACATGGGCTGCGTCAAACCGGAAGTTGATATCAGTGAGGGGTGCCTGGAATTCCAGGGGCAGGAGTTCGGTTATTTCTTTCTTCAGCTTGGGGTCCCTCACTGTGTGATCTTTCTTCCCGGAGCAATGAATGCTTCAAGGGAGCACCTGGTTGCACTGGGAAGATCAGTTAGAAATCGTCTTGACCTTTTTCCCCATGGTACGAATGTGAATTTCGTGGAGATCACAGGTGATAATTCCATAAACGCAGTGACCTATGAAAGGGGAGTTGAGGATCTCACAGAATCCTGCGGAACTGGCTCCACAGCCAGTGCAATGGTATCTTTTTTTCAGAAAGGTCTTTCCACTCCTGTGCAGGTTACCAATCCCGGAGGTGTAAATACGGTACATCTCGAAATGGATGAAGACAGACAGTATTGTGAAACAGCACTGGAAGGTTTCACTACCATAGTTGCTTCCGGTCAGGTTGGCGAAGACATTATGAAAGATATTGGAACTGAATAGCTTTACTGAAGATTTTTGTGTCAGATATTAAGTTGAGAAATTAAACGTGATAAAATAATAAACAGAAGTAGAACTTTAAAATAATAAGAGGGTGATTAGATGTCAGGAAGATCCCGATTAGTGCTTGTTATTGTCGTAGTGTTGGCAGCTATTGTTTTTGCCGGCATGAGCATGAATATTGCGACCGATATGGTCAGGGAAAAGATTGTCGAGGGAGTCAGGGAAAGCCTCGAATCGGAAGTAGAGATAGGATCCGTACGGGGAAATCCCATTAAGGGGTATACAGCTGGCGATATTTTTCTCTCGACGGATGGAACGGAGGTTCTCTCCGCGGAAAGGATAAATGCGAACATTTCCATAATTTCCTTTCTCACCGGTTCAGCACCGGTATCTCTTCTTGAGGTAAGCGGATTCAATTCAGATGTGGAGAGAATGAACATACTTCTTCCGAGGATCAAGGCTGGTGAAGGTGGTGGAGAGATTCCGATAAAGGAACTGAGGATTGTTGACAGTTCTTTTGGTTCAGAGTGGGCCGAAGTCGGAATAGAGAAGGTCGCCTTCATATTTGACGGACAGGATGTGGATACTGAACTTGACGTTATGGTAAATGATATCCCTCTGAAGGGAGAGGCCGAACTTTCTATGGAGCCTGGGTCACTTTCCGTGGGGAAAATAGACCTTGCCATTGGAGAAGGCAGGCTTTCAGCTTCAGGGTCTCTTAGGCCTAAGCTGGGGATCAAAGGTAACATAAAAGATCTGGATATTTCAAAACTGGTATCATTCTGGCCGAAAGCCAGACCAGAAAACTACCAGGGACTTTTTTCAACTGACTTTACAGCAGAGGGAACCTGGCAGAATCCGAATATAACGGGTAACCTGTCATTTGAAGGGAAGATGGTATCCGGAGTACCGGTCGAAGATGTCACTGCCAGGTGGAGATACAGTAATAACAGGCTTGATGTGGCGGAGATGGACGTGCAGACTCTTGGATTCCCACTTAAGGGAAACCTCGCCTTTGTATTTGATCCGTCAACACCGGCAAGAATGCTTGTGGACCTGCAGGGATCTGTGGCAGATCTGGCTGTCCTATCCAGGGTTTCAGACCAGCTGAAGGATATTAGCGGAACATTGGACAATTTCAAGGTATACCTTGAGGGAGATGTCCTTAATCCAAGCGGAGAGATCTCCTTTGAATCAGGAAAACTCGGATATCAGGATATCAGCATCAATAATACCAGTATTAACGCCAGAATTGAGAACGGAAATGCCGATGTCAGCGGTAAAAGTATGTACGAAGGAGCATCTGTTGCATTTGGAGGAACATTATCAGATTTTATTCAAAAACCCCTTGTAAACATAAAGGGAACTTTAAGATCCTTTTCCCTTGAATCGGCAGAACCCTTTGTCCCTGCCATTGCCGAGGCTGGAATAAAAGGAACAGTGAACGCAGATTACAAAATAACTGGATCACTTCCAGATATTGCTGTCTCCGGCAAGGTCTGGTCTGAACGATTGATCATGGGTGACTATTCAGTTTCCGGTCCTTCATCTTTTTTTGAGTTTGCTGACGATTCTCTGGCTTTTTCGGATCTTAAGGCAACGTGGAAAAAGGCCGCAATATCCGGAAATGGTACTGTCAAAGACCTTACAACGGAGAAGCGAAGTGGAGATATGACCTTCAAGGCATCTGATCTTGATCCAGCCTTCTTTGCATCCTTCTATCCTCCAATCGAAGAATATGGGCTCGAGGGCAAGATTACTCTGGAAGCGACTCTGAAAGGAGCCCTTGGGGATCCTTCAGTAAGGGTCTCCCTTATTTCTCCAGCTCTTTCTGTCATGGACAGCTACAGCTTCAGAAATATCAGCGTCGGCACCAGCATAAGCAGCCTTGGAGGCGGAGTTCCTTCTGACCTCGATCTTGACCTTAAGGCAGACCGTGCTGATCTTGCGGGAATAAGCTTCGGAGACCTTGATATGGGTGTACAGAAAAAGGACAAGGTTCTCTCCATAAATAAAGGAAAAGCATTCCTGGGCGGAGGAACAATAGCTCTCAGTGGAAGTGTTACAACTACTGATCCCTTTGACCAGTCCGCACTTGATCTTGATGTAAAGGCAGCAAAGGTGGACCTTCAGAAGATAGCGATAAAAGGAAAGAAAATCCCTCCTGTAGATGGAGTTATGACTGCAGATGCTTCTGTAAAGGGTCTCGCAGCAAATCCGGAGTTGTCCGTGAAAGCCACCGCTCCTTTCATCTCAGCTGCAGGTATGAGTGCAGACAGATTTGAACTGGAAATGTCAGGCAACATGGAAAAGATGACGATAGAGAAGCTCTCGGGTCAAGTGGGGGACGGTTCAATTGCCGTAACCGGAGATATTCGCCCCGCTCCTTTTGTCGCTGACCTTGTGGTTGAGGGGCAGAACCTTGACCTTAAACCTATGACCAGCAGGTTCAAAAAATTGGAGCAATTTGACATCAAGGGTGCTGCTGATCTCGTATTCAATGGCCATTTCGAGGATGGCAAAAATAGCGGAACTGGAACAATAACATCGCCGACCGTTTCATTTATGGACATCAAGGTTACTGACATAACCCTTCCATTGGAACTTAAGGGAGATGACCTTGTATCAACTAAGGGGACAGGAAAGCTTTACGGAGGCAGCATAGTCAGTAACGGGACCCTGAACATTGGCGATATGTCCTTTAATGAGCAGGCTGATGTCACTGATACCGACATTGACGCCCTCTTGAGGGATGCCTTCGATCTCAAAGGTCACGTTACCGGTAAGGCCCAGGTAAATGTCAAGATATCAGGTTCTCTGGGAGAAAATATGAAATATAACGGCAGAGGACTTTTTAAAACAGGACAAGGTGCCATATCCGGGTTCAAAGCCATAGATGTCATAGCCGCCGTTCACGGGGCCAAGGGACTGAAATACGCCTCAGCCTATGCTCCTTTTGACATAAAGACAGGTACGATCGTACTCAAGGAGGATGCTGTTGTAAAAGCACCGGAAAATGACCCTCTTTACAGGTATTTCTCGGCTTTCGGACCGATAGGACCTCAGAACAGGCTCGACCTTGACTGCAGAGGAAAGGTCAACGTGAAGGTGGTCAATGCTCTTCTTGGAGGTGCAGCTGGAGGTCTGGCTTCAGCTCAGGATATTGCCGGAACTCTGAAAGGTATTCTCGAAGGAGCCAGTGGACAGATGAGGCAGGATGATTTCAGGGATATCAGCATGAAGGTCAAAGGAACTTTCCAGAAACCATCGGTCTCAAACTTCAAGATGTCTTCTCCGGAGGTCCAGCCGGAGGACGAAGCAGGAGTGGAGGAACAGAAAGCAGCAGAGACTTCTCCTGTTGAACAGACCAAGGAAAAGGTCATACAGAAAGAGACCGCACCCTCTGAGGAGACACAGGAAAAGCCTGAGGATACGATAGAGAAGAAAAAGAAAGAACTTGAAGACAAGCTAAAGGATGAAATAAAGAACATATTCAACTGAAAATAGAGAGGGGCTAAAAGCCTCTCTCTATTTTCTATTTATTTGCCGTTTCGAGTTTCACACCGGATCTCAGCATGATGCCGGGTTTCCCAATTACCACTATCCCCGACTGTTCGTCAACATGATATCTCTGTCTGTCATGATCCTGGTCAAATCCTATAATAGTATTTGGCGGTATGACATTTTCCCCGTCTATGATAACTTTTCGGAGTTTACATCCCTCTCCTATCTCTACGTCATGCCCAATGATACAGTCCTCGATCACAGTATCAGGATGGATGATCGAATTTCTTGAAAGGACCGAGTGATGGACTACAGCACCATATACCCTTGTTCCTTCTGCGGCAATAGTAGCTGTTACGGAACAGTTCTTGCCCTTTACGGGAAAGAAATAGCACGGAGGATCCGAGTACGATACAGTTCTTATGGGCCATGATGGATTGTACATGGTCATGTCGGAATTGTATTTAAGAAGGTCGGCATGAGCCTCCCAGTAGGACTTTATGGTCCCAACATCCCGCCAGTAGGGTTTGTCCTTTCCTGGAATGTCATTTTGTGAAAAGTCATAGGCGAATATTCTGCACCTGTCCAGCCACGAAGGGAAGATATCCTTGCCGAAATCATGTGCACTTCCGGGTCTCTGTGCATCCTCCACGAGAACCCTTTCCAGGATCTCCCTTTCAAATACGTAGTTACCCATTGAGACATATGTCAAACCCGGTCTCCCGGGGATTTCCGGAGGATCTTCGGGTTTTTCAAGAAAGCCTGTGATCCTCCCTGTTTCATCCACAGCTATGCAACCGAACTGACTTGCTTCTGATCTTGGAACAACATTGGCAGTGATAGTTATATCTGCTTTTTTCTCAAAATGGAAATCCATTACCTGTCTTATATCCATTTTATAGACATGGTCCGCAGCAAAAACACATATTCTGTCGGCATCAAATCCAGTAATGAGGTGAAGGTTCTGAAATACTGCATCAGCAGTACCCATATACCAGTGTTCGCCACTCCACATCTGGGCCGGAGCCAGGGTTACAAATAGATCCCTTCCTTTCATTGCTCCTCCGAACTGCCAGCTTCTTTCGATGTGTTCGGTCAGTGACTGGCTCTTGAACTGAATAAGCACATAATTTGAATAGATGCCGCTGTTAATAAAGTTTGACAGGGCAAAATCCACTATCCTGTACTTGCCAGCGAAATAGACGGCAGGTTTTGCCCTGTATTTCGTCAGGGGCATTAATCTCGTACCTTTGCCTCCTGCAAGAATGATTCCGAGTACCCTTCCGTGTTTTCTGTTTCTCATGATATCCCCCCCTGGTTATGCGGTATAAACTTATTTTATGTCCTGTTTATGGTCAAAAGAGGCAAGCTCTCTGTAAAGTCTGTGGTACTTTCCTGCAGAGGTTTTCCAGGAAAAGTCCTTTTCCATTGCATTTTTCATGACTGTTTTATGACTTTCGCTGGAGCCGTAACATTCGAGGGCTCTCTTTACTGCCCCTACCAGCTCTTCCCTGGAATATCCATTGAAGAGGAAGCCTGTTCTGTCGGTGTCCTCGTCTGAAACAGTATCTGCTATTCCTCCTGTCCTTCTTGCTACAGGTATCGTCCCGTATCTCATGGATATAAGCTGGGAAAGACCGCATGGCTCGAAAAGGGAGGGCATGAGGAAAAAATCCGCTCCAGCATATATCAGGTGGGCAAGGGGTTCGTTGAAGCCTGTAATTACACCGACTGATCCGGGATAGGCCTCAGATAGTTCCCGAAGTTCCTCTTCGTAATGTTTTTCTCCGCTGCCAAGAAATACGAATTTTGCTCCGGATTCAACAAGTTCAGGTAGTGATGGTATAAGGATGTCCAGCCCTTTCTGGTCGTAAAGCCGGCCAATATTGCAGAAGATCGGGCTTCCGTTATCATTCCATCTGAAAAATTCGAGCATTTTGCCGCGGGCTTGTTTCTTACCTTCAAGGTTACCGATGGAGTAGGATGCAGGCAGGAAGTTATCCCTTGAGGGATCCCAGTGTTCGGTATCGATTCCGTTTAGAATTCCCAGAAGTTTATGGCTGTTGGCACGGATGAGTCCGTCAAGGCCCATGCCTCTGCCTGGTTCGCTTATTTCCCTGGCATAGGTTGGACTGACAGTAGTTATCCTGTCCGAAGAGTTTATGCTTCCCTTGAGAAGGTTTACAAGGCCGTAGTATTCAAGTCCGTCAATGTGGAACCCTTCCATCAGGCCAGTCATGTTAAGCAATGAAGGGTCAAGTATCCCCTGGTGGGCAAGGTTATGTATTGTAAGTACAGTTTTTATTGATCGGCTGTAATTGCTGTAAAAGGGGTGCCATTTCACAGCTGAAGCCAGCGGGGATGTACTCCAGTCATGGCTGTGTATTATATCAGGATGCCAGTTCAGGGCAGTTCCAACTTCGAGAGCTGCATAAGATAGAAAAAAGAAGGGAAGAGCGCTTTCTTGATCGAGGTAATTCGGATAGATCCTTTCATTGGTAAAAAGCTCAGGATTATCCAGTATGTAGACAGGAAGTTCCCTGATAAAGGTCTTCCATATCTTTCCCGAGAAAACCTTCCAGTTCAGTGCCACGTGAACGGTTCTTCTCGAGTAAACAGGTTTAGATCCAAGATCTTTTGCTTTATCAAGGACAGATGGATAGGCACATGTAAGTATCCTTGCGTCCACATCGCATTTCCTCAGTTCTTCAGGAAGGGAAAATGCTACATCAGCAAGGCCTCCCACTTTAGAGAGAGGGGTCATTTCAGGGCTGACATGGAGGACTTTTATCTTTCTCAAAATATGTTGTTTACCCATTGAAAAGATCAGTCCTCCTTATCTGTTATGTATTTAGAGCCCTCTTGTTTTTATTCTGTATGCTTTCTCGGAGTATTCTTTTACTACCCTGTGGGTATTGAAATAACTTGCGTTCAGAGCTATGGAATTCTTCATCATATATAGCCAGTGGTCCCTGTTTTCATAGTATGCCGGAATTACTTTTTCTGCAAGTTTTTTATAGAGGTCGGTAGCATCCAGAGACTCGTCGTAGTTATCCAGATTTTCCTCCTCAGGATCAGGTCCTATGCTCCAGCCTGTAACGTCCTCGATCCAACCCTCGATCCACCATCCGTCAAGGGTAGAAAAGTTCATTATTCCGTTGAGAGCACATTTCATTCCGCTCGTCCCCGAGGCTTCCCTTGGACGTTTGGGGGTATTGAGCCAGACGTCCACTCCCTGTACCATCTTCGAAGCTATTTCAATGCCGTAATCCTCAATGAAAATTATAGGAATATCTCTGGCAAGTTTCCTGGAGGCCTGCCATATCTCCCTGATCAGATTCTTGCCTGTTTCGTCCTTTGGATGGGCTTTGCCTGCAAATATAAACTGCACTTTACCGGATGCTATCTTTTTCAGCATTTCCCTGTCAGAAAGAACGAGAGAAGCTCTCTTATATCCTGTAGCTCTTCTTGCAAAGCCCATGGTTAAAACCTCGGGATCAAGCTCTTTTCCGGTTGTTTTAGCAACATAATCTATTAGTTTCGCTTTTGACCTCTGATGAGTTGACCATATCTCTTCTCCCGGAATATGTATCGCCTGGACAAGTCTTGCGGGATCATTCCGCCATCCCTGGACATGCCTGTCGAAAAGTTCGCTCATGGGACTGCTCACCCAGCTTCTGTGGTGTATTCCGTTTGTTACAGTGTCAATATCTTTTTTCCCGAAAAGGTTCTGGCTTACCTTTGCATGCTTTCTCGAAACTCCGTTGACATAGTTACAGTATTTCATTCCAAGTTCTGTCATGGACACCCCATCTTCTGAAAGAAGATTTCTAAGCTGGTTCGCAATATTGGGGCTCATTACCTTTTCAACAAGTTCGTAACTGAATTTGTCGTGACCTGCCGGTACTGGAGTATGGGTTGTGAATACTCCCTTTTCCTTGACGGTAGAGTAGTTAGTGAAACCCTCTTCCCGGAGCATTTCAAGGACGAGAAAGGCAGCATGGCCCTCGTTAAGGTGGAACCTGCAGATATTGCGGTATCCCATGGACCGTAGAATACGAACGCCTCCTAAACCAAGGAGAAGTTCCTGCCTGAGTCGGTATTTTTCGTCCCCTCCGTAGAGGTACCAGGTCAGTTTTCTGTCCTCTGGATCATTCTCATCAAAATCTGTATCGAGGAAATAAACTGGAACATTGAAACCATCGTATCCTTTTATCTCGTAACACCATACTCTTACATTTACCTTTCTCTGCTCAAGAGTGAGCTGAACATCGAAGGGAAGAAGGGTCATTTCCTTCGAAGGGTCCCATTCTGTTTCGCTTTCCTTCTGCCATCCAGTGACGTCTATGGTCTGGGTAAAGAAACCCTTTCTGTACATCAGGCTTACACCTATTACCGGAACGCCAAGGTCGGCACTGCTCTTGAGAATATCTCCCGCAAGTACGCCCAGTCCACCAGAATAGGTGGGTATATCCGGTCTGATCCCTATCTCCATTGAAAAATATGCAATAGTTCGAAACATAGGGTTTGTCTCTGTCATTTCCCTGAAGTTGTCCACGGGATTGTGGTTATATTCTATACTTGTCATATTTATCTCTCCGATATTTTCAATTTTTTTGGCTGGAACAGTTTAAATAATTTTTATTCAGCTGCGCCCGGATATCCGGGTCATCTCTCTTAACCTTTCTGAAATTTTTCTATCGAGCATTCCGGCTCTTGCTCTCCATTCCCAGTTATTATATCGTACCGAGGGCCTGTTCATCCTTGCTTCCCTTCCAAGGTTAAGAATGTCCTGGACGGGAGTTATTGAAGTGTGAGCTACGGAGTTCATGGACAGACGCATCAGTTCCATTGCAGCATTTTCATCGTTGATGTCTTTTCCTGTATAGAGCCTGAAAATTCTCTTCGCGTTGTCAGATGCCTCATGGGTGAACCATTCCCTGGTCGTCGAGTTGTCATGGGTTCCGGTGTAGACGAAATTATTTCTGCCATGGTTATGAGGGGCATAGGGATTCTGGGGAAAATCTTCACTGAAGGAGAACTGGAGCACGAGCATTCCTGGAAGACCAAGTTTTTCCATCACTTCAGTAACATCTTCCGTGATGATACCCAGGTTCTCTGCAACAAGCGGTATTTCACCGAACTCTCGTGAGATACTTTCAAACAGTTCCATTACCGGGACAGGGCGCCATCTTCCGTTAATTGCATTTTCGTGACCTGAGGGAACAGCCCAGTACTGGACGAGGCCCCTGAAATGATCCACCCTGATCAGGTCGCATAGCGCAAGGTTCCTTCTAATCCTTGCCAGCCACCAACGGAAACTGTCATTTTCCATTTCTCCCCAGTCATAGAGGGGGTTGCCCCAGAGTTGTCCTGTCTCGCTGAAGTAGTCGGGAGGAACTCCGCCTACCTCCATGGGATATCCCCTGCTGTCAAGCTGGAAAAGATGCCGGTTGCACCAGACGTCGGGACTGTCCAGGCTTACGTATATCGGGATGTCCCCTATTATCCTTATGTTTTCAGAAGCACATTTCCGCCTTACTGCACTCCATTGCTCTGCAGCCTTGTACTGCAGGAACCGACAGTATTCGAAGGTCTCTATCTTTTCCTTCTCTACCTGTTCTAATTGATCCTTGTCCCTGTTCTTCAGTTTATCCGGCCATTTCTGCCATTCTAAGGGCCCCAGTTTTTCCCTTATTGAGAAAAAGAGGCAAAGGTCCCGGAGCCAGTAGTCGTTTTCCTCGCAGAAGGAAATATAATTATTTCCTTTCTGTCCGTTCCGGTCCATAAAACGGGCAAAGGCTTTTCTGTTTATTTTCCCTTTAGCCTTTCTGACCATTTTATAGTCCACTGTTCCCTCGGAAAAGTTCGGAATGTTCTCGAGATCCTCTATGTCCACCAGCCCTTCTTCAAGTAAAAGGTCAGGGTTTATGTAGTCAGGATCGATGGCAAAAGCGGATGGACTGTTATAAGGGGAATTTCCTGTGTAGGGATCAGTAAGGGAAAGGGGCAGGATCTGCCAGTAGGTCTGTTCTGAAGCTTTCAGAAAATCCAAAAAATCAAAGGCTCCCTTTCCAAAATCCCCTATTCCCCATTTCGAGGGGAGGGAGGACAGGGGCATAAGAAGTCCGCTGCTGCGTTTATATTTCATATATACCTCCATAATCGCTATAGTTTCAGTTTATTTTACACTATCATTCATCGAGGATATGTACAAATATGTACAAATTCCCGAAACTGCCTTTAAATAGCTGATATAATTTCCATGTTCCAACTCTTTCCGAAAGGAAGAAGGGCTGTCAATATGGATAAAAGTACATATATTTGTATACATGGACATTTTTATCAGCCTCCCAGGGAGAATCCCTGGCTTGAAGAGGTCGAAATTCAGCATTCCGCATACCCTTGGAATAACTGGAATGAAAGAATAACGGCAGAGTGCTATGCTCCAAATACAGCTGCGAGGTTGCTCGATGGAAGAGGCAGGATCGTCAGAGTCGTGAACAACTACTCGAGGATAAGTTTCAATTTTGGACCAACCCTTCTGTCCTGGCTTGAGAAGTACAGTCCCGAGGTCTATGAATCCCTGTTGGAAGCGGATTCAGCGGGAGCATCCTTTTTTTCGGGGCATGGGCCGGCAATTGCCCAGGCCTACAATCACATGATCATGCCCCTGGCTGACAAAAAGGACAAGATAACCCAGGTGAAGTGGGGGATCAGAGACTTTGCGTGCAGGTTCCGAAGAGAGCCGGAGGGGATGTGGCTGCCTGAAACTGCAGTGGATCTGGAGACCCTGGAAGTCCTTGCAGATAACGGAATAGTTTACACTATCCTGTCACCTGGACAGGCAGGAAAAGTTCTATCTTCCGGAACATTCCGCTGGAGCGATATCTCCAGAGGCAAAATAGACACCGGCAGACCCTATTTCTGTAATCTGCCGTCTGGGAACAGGATTTTTATCTTTTTCTACGATGGTCAGATCTCCAGGGAGATTGCCTTTGGGAAACTGCTTGATAACGGTGATAAAATGGCCGACACTCTTGTTTCAGCAGGGCATTACGGCAGCGAACCTGTACTGGTTTCGGTCGCCACAGATGGAGAAACTTATGGACATCATCACAAGTACGGTGATATGGCCCTTGCCTATGCTCTGGAAAAACTTGAGAAGATGCCGGAAGTTAAGCTAACTGTTTACGGAGAATTTCTTGAAAAATTCCCAGCCAGTGATGAAATAGAGATCATAGAGAACACTTCCTGGAGCTGTGCTCATGGAATTAGCAGATGGAAAGAGGACTGTGGATGTTCAACAGGTTACCATCCCTCCTGGCAGCAGGAATGGAGAAATCCACTGCGGGAAAGTCTCAACTGGTTGAGGGACAGGCTGAAAAAACTCTATACAGAAATTCTTGATGAATGTGTAGATGATCCATGGGGAGCGAGAAACAATTATATTGAACTTGTGCTTGAAAGGACACCTGGAAAGGTGGAACAGTTCCTTGAAAGACACTTTGTAAGGGGTAAAAGGGACAGAGACAGGTCTGTTAAGGTAATGAAAGCACTTGAAATGCAGCACAGGGCCATGCTTATGTTCACCAGCTGTGGCTGGTTCTTTGATGACCTGTCCGGCATAGAAACGGTACAGATCCTTCGCTATGCATGTCAGGCAATGCAATATGCATATGAAACAAAAGGGCTCGACCTTGAAAAAGAGTTTCTATCCCGACTTGAAAAGGGATGGAGTAATTTTGTAGAGTCCGGTAATGGCAGGGATATATACCTGTCAGGTGTAAAACCTGTGTCTGTGGATTTCAAAAAGCTTGCCGCCTATTTTGGGGTCATGTCTCTGTTTTCAAAGAAAATGGAGGATATCCCCTCGTACTGTTTCGGTCTAAATGTCCTGAGGATGGTCAGCCTTGGTGAAAATAATCCTGTTGCCCGTTTTGGAAGGATAGCTATTTGTTCAAAGCTTACCATGGAAGAAAAAACATTTTCCTTTTCATCCATAAGTATAGGGGGGCACAATGTCCTCTGTTCCGTATCAAAAGAGGTGTCGGAACAGGACTTCAGGGCCATGGAAGAGAGTCTGAAAAGGACCTTCGAGCACGGGGACATGACCTCAATGATCAATATCGCTGAAAGTTACCTGGGAGATCATTCGTACAACCTGGAGCACATATTCAGAAGAGAACAGCAGTATATTGTTGACAGGCTTCTCAGAAATGACCTTGAGAAGATTCATAATTTCCTCGGGGAAATACTGGAAAAGGATCAGCTTTTCATGAACTTCATCGCCTCAGTTAGGATGCCCGTGCCTGAAGGATTTAAAAAATCAGCCGAGATGGTTCTTAACGCCAGTCTTCAGAGAGAGCTCAGGGAACCGGTTCCCGATATTGAAAACATAAAAACAGCAATGGATAAGGCGCTAAGGTGGAACGTAAACCTTGACAGGGCTTCCCTGTCCTCATCGATACTCCAGTGGCTTGATTCAAGAATGGCTGAACTGTCCCAGGATCCCTGGAACCTCCAAAGACTATCTTTAGTAAGGGACCTTCTTGCCCTTTTCAGAGATACCATAAAAGAAGCAAACCCCTGGTACAGCCAGAATATCTTTCTGGAGGTGGCCAGGGATGTATGTTCGGGCCGTTTTTTTGAGGAGAATACAGGAAAAACCGAGTGGGAAAATGTTTTTCGGGAGACAGGAGAACTACTGGGGATCAATACTGAATTCTGTGATCCTGATTAGATTTCCTGTCAGGCTGTTATCCTGTTATTAAATTGCCGAATCCAATAGACCTGCGATCTTTTTGGCATCCTTTTTCATAATGGAATCAAAGGTCCTTTTACCACCATCGAAGAGATCGAGGTCTATTTTTGAAAAGAATAATCCATTGTTGATCTTGAAGTTCGATATCGTTTCAAGGGATATTTCGTCTTTTTCCGCATCGAACATCATTCGGTGAATAAGAACGATCCTCTGATCTGTCAAGGCCAGTAACCATTTCTTTTCCTTAGAAAGAGTAACTGTCATGGCATGGATATTTTCTCCTTCTTCCACTATTTTGGGAAGGAAACCGATCTCCCGTCTGTTTATCCATCTTCTGGATTCCTTCAGGCTGTTTAACTGTTCCTTAATGTATTCGGCAGATACTGTCATTCAAGAGCCTCCAGTCAAATATTCCCTAACTAAACAGGGTTCTTTCGAATAAGGTGCTTATTGTTCAAATCCGGGGTTATAATATCATGACACAGAGCTATTATATCTTCAGGTTTAAAAGTTTATCAGTATTGAGAGGTGGAATTGTAATGGCCGTTAAAAGGTTATTTCCTTATGTAATAATAGTTACAGCAGTGTTGTTATCTGGTGTTCTGATATTTTCAGCAGGGGAGGTTTTTTGCATGGAGACAAATAAAGAGGTTTCAACTAAGGTTCCTCCTATAGACAGGAGTGTTCCCGATAACATCGAGACAGCCACCTTTGCACTGGGCTGATTCTGGGGTCCGGATGCCAGTTTCGGCGTCCTTCCAGGAGTAGTAAGGACAAGGGCAGGATATGCGGGAGGTTCCAGGGAAAATCCGACCTACCATGATCTTGGAGATCATACAGAGACTATTCAGGTGGATTATGACCCTTCAGTTATTACGTATAATGATTTGCTCGATGCTTTCTGGAATGGTCACGATCCCGGTAGAAAGTCATGGACCAGACAGTACATGTCAATGATACTGTATCACGATCCCGACCAGGAAAAGGCGGCAAGGGAAAGCAAAGCTGCTCTGGAGAAAAGGACTGGAAGAAAGGTCCATACAGTGATCGAACCATACAGCGGATTCTACCTTGCAGAAAATTATCATCAGAAATATCGTCTCAAGATGCAATCAGGTATAATGTCTGACCTTGGGAAATATTATCCTGAAACTTCAGGCCTGACCCACTCTACTGCAGCTGCAAGGATAAACGGTTTCCTTTACGGCTACGGAGATCCTGATTTTTTTGAGGAAATTTCAGGTCAGCTCGGACTTTCTGATAAGAGCCTGGATAGAATACTAAGGGCATTGGCGGGCCGATAAAGGTTTCAGACTGAAAGACCTGTTTCCCTTTGTTTGCTTCAAGGAGAAAAAGGAGCCGGTCTTTTATGCATTATACACTTTCGAGAAAGCTATTCTGTAGCACCTGTTAATAGTATAATTTAATTCCTTCTAATGGTTGAGTTATGTTTTTTAAATAGTTCTCATTTACGTTTTGAATATACGTTCCTGCAGTACATGAAATAATGGGGGAGTGTGGAAATCATGAAGAGGATCGATTATTTGCTGGAAGAGAAGAAATTTCTCGAAAGTCAGGAAGAGGTTCTTTGGATGCAGGATGGCGAATGGGAAAGCCGTTATCTGCGCGTGTTGAACGATCTCAATGCGGAGGAGAAAAGGCTTAAGCAGAATCAGCCATAGTTTTATAACAGCTTTTATTTGATCCAATACAATGCATAACAAAACAGGACGCCCTTTAAAGGGCGTCCTGTTTTGTTGGAAATCTCATAGGAAAGAGATATCTGTTAAATGTGGCAGTTTGACACATGCAGTTTGTTTGCCTATTATTTTTATATGTAATTAAATTGCTAAACATGAATATTGCCAGACAAAGAAATAATCCAAAAGGGGAGTGGTTGGTATGAAGATTCCGGTAAAAAGGTTTCTGTTATTCTTTTGTATTTCCGTACTTTTTGTCTGTTCTTCTGCTTTTGGTGCAGATTCTCTCGAGCTGAGAATGTCCTATAACGGGCCTGCTGATCCCGAGAACAACGCAGTTCATCTCTTTGCGAGCAATTTTAAAAGCTCAGTTGAGGAAAGAACCGAGGGAAACGTTAAGATCAGGCTTTTCCCGGACAGCCAGCTCGGTAATGAAGAGGAAAGAATGGAGCTGCTGATGAAATCCGGGATGAACCAGCCTATAATCAACATAGCTTCCTATGCGGGAATAGCTCCGGTTTTTCCCGAGATGTACGCGAGCAACATACCATTTTTGTTCAATGGTTACGAAGCAGCTCACATCTTTTTCGACTCAAGCCGTTTTATTGAACGTGCTGAAAAAGAATTTCACGAAAGGACAGGAGCCTACCTTGTGGAAGTGATTGAGGAAGGTGGTTTTCTTGCCTTTACTAATTCCAAAAGAGAGATACGTTCTCCTGAAGATTTTGAGGGGCTGAAGTTCAGGGGTATGGCCGAGGACCAGGTGGCCCTTTACAAATCCTTTGGAGCCAGTGGTACACCCATACCGTGGACGGAACTCTATATGGCTCTCAAAACCGGCGTAGTAGATGGTCAGATGAACCCGGCGATGTACATAAAAATGGGGAGTCTCCATGAAGTGCAGAAATACCTTACCCTTGCCAATATTCAGTACTCCGACCAGTTCCTTGTCATTAACGGAGATATTATGGACAGCATACCTCAGGAGTATGTAAAGGCTATTCTCGAAGCTGCTGCAGATGCCAACGAAGAAAACAGAAAAGTAATGGAAGAACAGGACAGTAAGGACATCAAGTTCCTTGTGGACAAAGGCATGGAGGCCTACACTCCGAATGAAAGCGAGATGGAACAATTTCGTGAGAAAGGCCAGCCAGCATACCTCGAATGGCTCAGGGAACAGATAGAGAAAGAATGGGTCGATATGGCCCTGGAGTGTGCTGAAAGGGCCAATGCAAAAGCTGGTCAGTAAAAAAGCAGGTATTCTTCTGGAGGGCCTGTGAAGGTGATAAAAAGGATGTTATTTTACCTGGAGCGCCTCAGTGCCTGTACTGCAGGGGCGCTCCTTGTCTTAAATGTATGTGACATACTTCTCGGAGTGTTCTGTCGTTACGTCCTGCAAAATTCCATAATCTGGACAGAGGAGCTCGCGAGGTTCTCCCTTGTGTGGCTTGTCCTTATGGCAGCTGGTGGAGCCTATTACAGAGGAGATCACATGGTTATAGATTTTGTGGCAGCCCGGTTCCCCCTTTGGATACAAAGATTATTGTCAGGTCTTAGAGTGATCCTTACAGTATCTGTTCTTGGTCTCATGATATATCTGGGTTTTACCAATGCGGTTAATGTATGGCACATGAGGACCATGGCCATGGGAATACCTAAAACGATACCTCTATTTGCGGTTCCTCTTGGGCTTGGTCTGCTGTT
>Ga0209943_1001212_pt1 | contig 16375 bp, 8 predicted proteins | sample SalPonR1_B_D2_MG_FD_185698 | JGI IMG/M metagenome (GOLD analysis project Ga0209943, IMG submission 185698) | Salt pond soil microbial communities from South San Francisco under conditions of wetland restoration - Salt Pond MetaG R1_B_D2_MG... ... | reverse complement strand
GAACGTGATAAAGGTGCTTTGGGGTAGCGACTGGGATCCGCTTTTTGAAAAAGATGATAGCGGAATCCTGGCAAAGAAACTTACAAACTTGCCGGATGGTCAACTTCAGAAGTATGCATACTCAGATGGTTCATATATTCGAGAGGATCTGTTTGGACGCAACGAAAAGCTGAAAAAACTAGCTGAGCCATACTCAGATGAAGAGCTCTCAAAGATGAAAAGAGGCGGGCATGATCCCGTGAAGATTTACAATGCTTTCAAAAAGGCCAGAGAACATAAAGGTGGGCCCACAGTAATTCTGGCACAAACCGTAAAGGGTTATGGCCAGGGTGAGGGCGGTGAAGCCAGCAATGTTGCACATCAGCAGAAAAAACTGGATATCGATGCGCTGAAACATTTCCGTGACTTTTTCAACGTTCCTGTTACAGACGATGAGATAGAAGATGTTCCCTTTCTTAAACCCGGAGAAAAGAGTGATGAAATTCAGTATCTGAAAGAGCGGCGAAAGGAATTAGGAGGACTTATCCCCAAACGAGACGACAGGGCAGAGCCACTTAATCCTCCTGATTCGGCTATATTCGAAGAGTATTTTGAAGGTTCAGGCGAAGATGAAGTTGCCACCACCATGGTGGTGATTCAGATTCTGGGCAAGCTGCTCAAGGATGAACATGTTGGTGAGCACATTGTTCCAATTATCCCTGATGAGTCACGAACGTTCGGAATGGAGTCGCTTTTTCGGGAGGCCGGGATTTATGCACCTAAGGGTCAGCAATATGAGCCTGTAGATCAGGATAGCCTGATGTATTACCGCGAGGAAAAAGAGGGAACTATTCTTGAGGAGGGGATCACAGAGGCGGGCTGTATGGGGTCATTTATAGCTGCCGGAACGGCTTATAATCATCTTGGAATCAATATGATTCCGTTCTTCTTTTTCTATTCGATGTTCGGATTTCAGCGTATAGGGGATTTTGCATGGGCCGCAGCTGATGCGGGGGCAAAAGGGTTCTATATAGGCGGAGTTGCAGGACGAACCTCTCTCCCGGGTGAAGGCTTACAGCATCAGGACGGCCAGAGCCATCTGTACGCTTTTGCATTTCCGAAACTCCGGGCGTATGATCCTGCATTTGCTTATGAAGTAGCCGTGATTGTTCAAAACGGTATTGAAGAGATGTACGTGAATAAAAGGGACCTCTCCTATTATATCACGGTAACCAAATCGGTGTATCCGATGCCTGCCAAGCCGGATGCTCCCGAAAATATTGAAGCTTATATAACCAACGGTATGTACCGATTCAGGAAATCAGAAATAGAAGAGAGCGATAAAAAAGCTCATCTATTTGGAAGCGGGGCCATCATGCAGGAGGTGCTTAAAGCTTCTGATATATTGGAAAATGACTATGATATTCCAGTGGATGTCTGGAGCATCACGAGCTACAAAGCGCTCTACGATAATGCCATCGACACAGAGCGGGAAAATCACGGTAAGAGCCGGCTCAACCGAACAAAAACTCATATAGAAATTGCGCTGGATGGAACCCATGGGCCCTATATAATTGCCTCAGACTATGTGAAAGCTATTCCGCTGACTCTTTCAAAGTGGTTTCCGGGTGAAACGAGTGTATTGGGCACCGATGGCTTTGGGCGCAGCGATACGGTTGGCGACTTGAGAAGGTTTTTTGAAGTGGATGCCAGTTATATCGCGTTTACCGCTCTATATGAGCTGGTTCGCGATGGCAAAATAGATAAAGAGGTTCTTGAAAAAGCAGCGGAAGATTTGAGCATTAATCCTGATAAGCTTAATCCCAGAACATCCTGATAATTTAAAACCATAATAAATGCACCATGTCTAAAGAAATAAAACTGCCAAAGCTCTCAGAAGATGCTAATGAAGGACAAGTTACTGAAGTAATGGTGAAAGAAGGAGATACCATTAGCGAAGAAGATTCCATTATTGCTGTGGCAAGTGACAAAGCTACCGTCGAGGTTCCCTCACCGGAGGCGGGGGTTGTTGAGAAGATTAAAGTGAAAGAGGGTGATAAAATCAAAACGGGAGATGTGATCTTGCTGCTCGAGGAGAAAGATTCAGACGAGGATGAAGACAGGGCTGAAAAAGAGCAAGAGAAGCAGAAAGAGGAGCATAAATCAGACGAAGATACGAAGCAGACGAAGGAGGAAACAGAGGCTGAAGAGCGAGAAGAGAAGAAAGAGGACGGGCAAAAAGAGAAAGTAGAGCAGCTATCAGGAAAAGACAAAATAGAAAAGGAATCAAAAGAGGTGGAGCAGGAGCACGAAGAGCTACCGGCTGCCCCGGGCGCCAGACGCCTGGCCAGGGAACAAGGAGTGGATTTGAACGAGATAAAGGGCAGTGGACCTGAAGGCCTGATAACCGAAGATGATGTAAGGAAATATGCGGGAATGGCTGAACCTGAGTCGCAGTCCGGTACGCAAATCCCCGACTTCAGCAAGTGGGGAGAGGTTGAACGCCGGCCGCTTTCGGAAACCAGAAAGGCCGTTGCAAAACAAACTACTCAATCATGGCAGGCGATCCCGCACGTTACGCAATTCGATGAAGCGGATGTCGGAGATATACAGAATTATATCGATGAGCATCAATCAAAAGCTAAGGAGAAAGGAGGAAAACTCACCATCACCACTGTGTTGATTAAACTGATTGCAGGTGCACTGCATCAGTTTCCGAAATTTAATGCCAGTATCGATATGGCAAACAGAGAGGTAATCTTTAAAAAGTATGTTCATATCAGCGTTGCAGTAGATACAGAAAACGGGCTTCTGATGCCTGTAATAAAAAACGTAAATAGAAAATCGATTATCGATATTGCTGCAGAGGTTACCGAAGTTGCCGAAAAAGCCCGTAATCAAGAACTTTCAGCAGGCGACATGGACGGAGGAAATTTTGCAATATCCAATTTGGGTGGCATCGGTGGCACACAGTTCACACCGGTTATCTATCATCCGAATGTGGCGATTCTCGGTGCCTCTGAAATTACCGTGAAACCCGTTTTCACTGAGGGTAATTTTCAGCCACGGCCCCGGCTGCCTCTCAATCTTTCATACGATCATCGCTTGATTGACGGTGCGGAAGGCGCCCGCTTTCTTCGATTCATCTGTAACGCTCTTGAGGATCCATACAAAGCTCTTCTAGGCGAATAAAAATGAAATATATTCAGTAAAGACAGAGGCCCGGGAAGGTTTCTGCAGTATTATATTTACGGACGGATAACCCGACGCATTTGTTAGGCAGTTTTAAACTGATCAAATCCGTGCTGATGAAGTTCAAACGGTTCACCATTCTTGAAGAACCTGACATCTGCATCTCCCTCTGTAACTTTACCGATAACAGTGAAATCGGTTTCGGGAAAAGAGTCCTGAAGCTTAGCTTTCAGTGTATCTTCCTTTTCACAATCAAAAGTAAACATCAGGGCGTAGTCTTCACCGGCCGTCAGAGCTATCTCTTCCACAGACCAGGAAAATTTATCACACACGTCAATAAGTTGTTTACTAACAGGAAGCGTATTTGTATGTATCGACAAAGACACACCCGACTGTTTTGCAATATGACCGGCATCAGATTGGATACCATCAGAGACATCGATCATTGAATGGACGATTCCTGAATCGGCGAGAAATACAGCTTCTTTTACGTAGATGGAGGGCCTGTTATGGGATTTGATCAGATCTTTGTGAGACGGAACCTCTTTACTGTGCGATTCTTCAAGTAATCGGAGTCCGGCTCCGCCCTCTCCCACCTTACCAAGCAATCCGATTTTATCCCCCGGCTTTGCGGCAGAACGCCATAAAATATTTTGATGCTCTATAGATCCCAAAACCGTATAGTTGATAATAATGGAGCTGCTTTTTGCTGTGTCACCGCCAATCAATTTTACTCCATAAGATTCACAAAGCCTGGCAACCTCACTGAAAAAGCCATCAAGCCAGTTCGGGTCAGTATCAGATGGAAGGCCGATACTTAATAGCGCATATCGGGGCTTCCCTCCCATGGCAGAAATATCACTTAAATTCACGGCAAGTGATTTATATCCAAGATCCTTGGCTGAACTCCATTCTCTCCGGAAATGGCGACCTTCCAGCAGCATATCGGTTGTAATCAGTGTTGAGTAGCTTGCGTCATTTTTTATGACTGCGCAATCGTCTCCTATCCCTGTAAAGTCCTTATCGGTGTCCGGCTCAAACAGACCGGCTATGCGTTCAATCAGGCCGAATTCACCAAGCTCTTTAAGAGTTTCGTTACGATCAAATAGGTTCATATTGTTATCATTTTTATAGGCGGAACTGCCTGAGTTGGAATGTACAGAGGTAGAAATTCATTGATATATATAGAGTGAATGTCGAATTAATTCAATTTTAAATTTTTAAATATATTTTTATGGAGAGGCAAGAATACATCGACGAAATGGCTGCAAAACTGAAAGAGTGGAATGCCGAAATCGAAAAACTGGAGGCAAAAGCTCAGGAAGCGGGCGCAGATGCCAAAAAGGAGATCAGTAATGAGATCCAAAATCTTCGTGCTAAAAAGCAGAAAGCAGAGTATCAGCTCGATGATATAAAAGAAGCCGGAGAGGAATCCTGGAAGGAACTTCAAACAGATACAGAAGATGCTGTAGAGGATATTAAAAGCTCTTTGGAGAATGCTGTAAACAGGTTTAAAGATATCGGATAGCGTCCCGTTCAACGTGGCTTCATGATGGTAAAAGTGAGGGTCGTTAAAACCTCACAATGGTCAATCAATCTTTTGATCTTGATAAGAGAATTGAAATCCCAACATAGTATATGGGGTAGTAGAACGATAGAACCGTGACCATCAGCGGCGTATTTTCCATGTAAATCAGCATGGACCCGAGCATCAGAGCATACGGAATAAAAAGAATCAGGGTAACGGTTTGCCACTGCTCAGTTCGGCTGGGATATACGAATTTGACGGGCATCAGTATCATTGCTGATAGAGCAAAAAGGACGAGGGATGAAGTGAGTGGGCCGGCGCCGAGTACATAGAGGTAGAGAACCACAAAATTCCAGTAGGATGGAAAGCCTCTGAAGAAATGATCCTCTGTTTTTGCCTGTTTGTGACTGAATCCAAAAAGACTGCTGAGCAAAACAACCGAACCTATCACGAAATGAACATCCAGGAAGTAATAGGCCCAGACAACCGGCAAAAAAACCCAGGTAAGATAGTCTACGATATTATCTAGAAGTGCGCCATCAATATTTGGCGTATGGGTAGTTACATCCACTCGCCGGGCAAGCGTGCCGTCTGCAGAATCAACTATCGCAGCCAGTGCAAGAATGGCTATTGAGCCCTGTACATTTCCCCTTATGATTAATAACAGCGACCACAGTGCAAGAATGGCTCCTGAAGCAGTGAAAAGGTGGACCGATAATGCAGCTAGTTTGGAGCGCATAAACCTGTGATTGAATCTGATTGTCTATTTAAATAATACCGGTATGGAAAACAGAAGACACTTGCTTCTGTTTTGCCTATTATCTTCTATTTCAGATAAGGTATATGAAGAAATTCATGCTTCGGCTCCGATAAGCTTATAGCCAGCACGTTCCCAACCGGCAATTCCGGCCTCAAAATCACGTACATTCCCGTAATTCAGATCCGTTAACTTTCCTGCAAGTTGGGGAGAAGCGGTGCAATCACTATTTGCACAGTAAACTACAATATCTTGGCTTCTGTCTGGAATAACGGATTTGATTACAGTTGCTTTATCTGCCGGTACATTAATGGATCCAGGTATGCGCTTCGCCATATAGTCTTCCTCGTCAAGGGCATTAATCAGTACCGGCCGATTGTTACTGTTTAATTCGTCGTTTAACTCTTTTGCATTCACTTCTTGTATATTGGATGTTTCAGCCATCTTATTATCTCTTAATTTGAACGGTTAATATTTTTCTTGATTACTTATTAAACAGAGCTGAAACGACAATAATTCCGATTGCTGTCGACATAAGCACAACTGCGATAATGTTTTAGGCGATATGAACCCAGTAAAATTTTAAAAATATGTGAAAAAAGACACTCCCAATAGAATTTGTGAATCTCTCAATTCACGGAATGCGGGGACCCGGCCGGGGCTTAGTAGTATTACTAACGATTTTGAAAAGCACATGGCAGGCAGTTTGAGATTGAATCAAAGAGCGATGAATATTCGTTGTTTACTATTCACATCAACAAGGAATAAATTTTTAGACTCACAGGGTTTTCAATTATGTGGGCAATGCCCAATTATCACCCTTTAAGAGGCGCTGCCTCCCCAAATGATAGCATCCGTGAGGAAAATAACGTATAATAGATTCACTGGTGGGTAGTCCGGATACGTTGTAAAGCAGGTGGGTTCAGGTCACCTCTGTCCAGTTTCAAATAAAAGATTACTCATTATGAAAGAAACTTCCATATCACATTACACGATCCTGGAAAAGCTTGGGGAAGGGGGAATGGGAGTTGTCTATAAAGCGAAGGATACAAAGCTTGATCGCCACGTTGCTTTAAAGCTCTTGTCGCCTAATGTCCGGGCCGAAAATATGGCCAATAAAAGGTTTATCCAGGAAGCTAAGTCGACGTCTGCACTGGATCATCCAAATGTATGTACGATTTACGAAATAGGTGAAACTGAAGATGGAAAATTGTACATCAGCATGGCCTATTATGATGGCAAAACACTGGAAGCTCACCTGAAAGAGAGTTCGATCAGCTATGAAGAGGCTTTAGATTTTGCCATTCAAATGACGAAAGGGTTAAGCTGCGCTCACCGGTATAACATTATCCATCGTGATATTAAACCCGGTAATATCATGATTACGGACCAGGGCATGGTAAAAATTGTTGACTTCGGCCTTGCCAAGCTATCGGGCCAATCCAAGTTGACGCAAACCGGATCCACGCTGGGTACAGCAGGGTATATGTCGCCTGAGCAGATTAGCTCCAGTGCCATCGATCACCGAAGCGATATATTTTCATTGGGAATTGTGCTGTATGAAATGTTCGCAGGGGTTCATCCATTTAAAGGCGTCTATTCTCATGCCCAGCTCTACTCGATTATGAATGAAGATCCGGAACCCATCACAAAAGTAAATCCTGATCTTCCCGTTGAGCTCGAATGGATTCTGACGAAAGCCCTTGAAAAAAATCCTGATAATCGATTTCAGGATATGGCCGAGCTCCAAAATTTCCTTGAAGCCCTGAAGGATGACACGTTGTCTCTGGATCAGAAAAGTGATTTGTCACTGTCGATTCATTCTTTGCCGGATAAAAAAAGAAAACGAGAGAAAAATAATCGAACATTCATCTATGCTCTCGCTGCTACAGCCTTGATTTTATTTGTTACGCTTACGATGATATGGATATATCCGACTTTTCAGTCTGTAACGGCATCCTATTTTTCCGGTCAAATCCTGCCGGCTTCAAAAGAGATCGCGGTTCTTCCTTTCAGAAATATTGGCGATGACCCTAATAACCGGGCGTTTGCCGATGGCCTGCTTGAAACCATAACCAGTAAACTTTCACAGTTAGAGCAGTTTCAGGACCAGTACCTGGTAGTTCCTGCAAGTGAAACGAGGTCGATGGATATTCAAAGCGCCTCACAGGCGCGTGCTTCGTTTGGAGTAAATTTAGTGGTGACCGGTAGTGTACAACAATTGGGCCAGGGCGTGCGTGTTACAATCAACCTGATAGACGCGGTTACATTACGACAGATCGATTCAATGGTGATCGATGATCTGTTTATTGAAAAATCCACACTGCAGGATAATGCTGTATTTAACCTTGCCAGTATGCTCGATATCGACATTCAGCCGGAAGCGAGAACCATTCTTACCGCAGGTCAGACGACAGCACCCGGTGCTTATGAATTTTACCTTCGGGGACTGGGTCATCTGCAGCGTTTCGATCAAATAGAAGAGATCGATGCGGCCATTGACCAATTTGAGAGAGCATTGGAGGAGGACCCAAACTTTTCATTAGCATATGCTGCTATTGGCGATGCATATATATTCAAGTTCAGACGAACAGAGGATATAAACTGGCTGGAACCTGCCACTTCAAATATTCAAAAAGCCCTGAATCTTGAAGATCGGCTTGCTCCGATTTATACAAGCTATGGAGTTTTACTCATTGAAAAGGGGGAGTACGAAATGGCTCACCAACAGCTTGACCGGGCTCTTAGCCTCGATCCCAAAAACGGTGAGGCGTACAGAGCCAGGGCCAGAGCATTTATGGCCCAGGGACGTACTGAAGAAGCAGAATCTACATATATAACCGCCATCAACTCAAAGCCGGGGTTTTGGGCCGGTTATGCGGAGCTAGGTGTCTTCTACTCCCGCAATGGCCGTTTCGAAGAGGCCGCAGAGCAGTTTGAGAATGTTACGGAGCTGACCCCTAATAACGCGTCTGCATACCGTAACCTGGGAGCGGTCTATTACTATTTGAATCGTCCGGAGGATGCCCTGCGGGCGTTCAACAAATCCGTTGAAATTGAACCGAATTATGGGGTCTATTCAAACCTGGGCACCATGTATTACTACGAAGGGAAATATAATGAAGCCGCTGAAATGTACTCCAAAGCGCTGGAATTAAATGACTCTGACTATGTAGTCTGGTCTAACCTTGCGAGTGCCTATACCTATTCAGATCCGCCTCAAACGGACAGGTCATTAGAAGCGGTACGCAGGGCAAAAGAACTGGCTGAAAATCAACTGGAAGTCAATCCCAGAGACCCCCGGCTAATTATTAACCTGGCCGGATTTTACAATGAACTTGGGGATGAAGAGCGTGCAGAAGAGATGGTAAACCGTGTGATAAACATGCAGCCCGGTGAAGTTGATATTCAGGTGAATATAGGCAAAATGTTGGAGTATTTTGGTGATCGACAGAGTGCCCTGGAGTGGATCGGCAGAGCGATTGAAAACGGTTATCCGGCAGAGGAAATCAATAACGATCCTGATCCGGAAATTGCTGCGCTGAGAGAAGACCCCGCTTTTCAGAAAATGGTAGAGAAAAACCAACCCCAACAATAAATCAATCAAACATTAAACATAAGGTGAGTAATTATGGCAGATAAAGTAGAAATTAGTGGATGTAATGTCGAAACAGTGGTCGAAAAAAAAGCAGATATAAAGTTTCACTCTTCAGATGGTTCAGAATATACGATCGATTCCAGTGATGGATCTAAATTCTCTAAAGATTTACCACTAACAGTGCCTGCTAATGGAAAAGAAGTAAAGCTGAAGATCAAAAAAAATGCTGACCCCGGAAGCTACCAACTTACAATGACAGGAAATTCTTGTGACGATGCAGACACCCCCCGACCGATCATGATTATTAAGGTTGAGTGAGTTTAGACCTGATTGGTTACCGAAAAAAGCGGGCCTGATCATAATGGCCCGTTTACATTAAACGGGTGTAGTAACTGGGCAGCTTAAAGTTAGGGGTCGATGAACGATCGGTTTTAAGATTCATTCCTTAAAGCCTTGTACGACGGTCAGACCCATATAAGGAGATCTATGTATATCGTTACAGGCACTCATGATGAAAAAACATCAAAGTACTGGGTCTATCCTCATAGCTAACAGAAGAAAAATTTCTCGGTGAATTTATACCTTTAAATTCCCGTGAGCACCTTTCGTTTTTTCCTTAAATGTAATTAGAAGCGAAAAACCATCCTGGTCTAACAAACGATATTCTGCTTCCAATTGAGCTAAAAGGATCTTCACAAGATTAAGTCCAGAAGTTTGTGTTTCTTCAAATGTCGCTTTTTCAATACCTATACCGTCATCTTTATAGTATACCTGGTAGGTATTGTTATCTTTCGAAATCTTGATTGCAATAGATCCATGCTTTTTACCCTCAAAAGCATATTTTACGGAATTGGTCACTAATTCATTCAAAAGCATACCCAGAGGTGTAAGTTCATTTACATTCATTTGCAAATCATCGGCGTCAATTTCAAAGGTAATCGCCGATTTCAGATTCATGGTATTTGTTACGTGTGTTTTTAAGCTCTCAAGATACTCAGCAACATTAATTTCACTGAAATTTGATCCTTCATATAATAGCTTATGAACTTGGGAAATGGAATAGATTCTGTTGATGGCTCGTTCAAGAGATAACCGTTCCCGGCTATCTTCAGGAAGTTCATGTAACTGTAAATCGAGAAACCCTATAATAATTGCAAGATTATTTTTTACCCGGTGATGAACCTCCTGCACAAGCGTTTCATTGATTTCTTGTTGCTGAACTTCCTTTGTTATATTTGTGATTAGTGTATTCCATTGAATAGTTCCATCGTCTAATCGCTCGGGCCGCCCTGTTCCCCGAAGCCATTTTTTTTCACCCGAAGGGGTTTCAATTCGAAAATCCTGATACCAGGGCTCCAGTGTTTCCGCAGATGTTTCAACGGAGTCTTTAAACTCTTCTAAATCTCTGCTATCAATTAATTCCCATAATATTTCGGTGCTATCTTTTGCTTGTTGAGCAGTAATTCCAAGCAGATCTTCAATACCGCTACTTATATAGACCATATCATCAGAACCATCAGGCCTTAAAACATACCGATATAAGGTTCCTTCAATATTGTCAATAACTGCACGAATTTGTTTTTCTCTGGCTGCTATCTCTAATTCCCTTTTTTTTCGGTCAGTGATATCCTGCACAATACCGTGAAGTTTGATAACCTGACCTTGCTCATCAACTTCTGTGTATCCTTCTGCATACACATATTTTTCGATGTCATTATCAGTACGAATTTTGATGTCAAATTCGTAGTCTTTTGCATTTTCAATGGCCTCACTTATAATGCCATCATGATATTCAAAATCGGTTGGATAATATTCTCTTAACTCTTCGTATGTGGGGGGTCCCAATGCAGGATTTCTGCCATAAATGTCGTACATCTGATCGGACCAAAAAATAGCCCCGGTATTCACACTAAAATCCCAATCCCCAATTTTCCCAATTTGCTGCGCTTCTTGCAGGCGTTCTCGCTCTTGTTTTAGTCGCTTGATATAATTTTTACGTTCGGTGATATCCTGCATGGCTCCGATCACCTGTTTCGGGGCACCGGAATCATCAGTAACGATGTAGGCTCGATCCAGCACATACTTGTAAGAGCCGTCAGCACAGCGGAACCTGTACTCAAGATGAAAACGTTCGTCACCGTTTGCAATATAATCTTCGAATGCTTCAAAAACTCTTTCGCGATCTTCCGGGTGAATATTTTTTTCCCACCACTGTTTTGCATTATCAACTTCTGCAACGCTGTAACCAAACACATCCAAAATATTATTGTTGTATTGAATCTGTTCGGTTTCGATATCATATTCCCAAATTGTATCGCTTGTTGCCTTTGATACAACTTGATACCGTTCCAGGCTTTCCTGGAGCCTTGCCTGTCTCTTTATTTTTTCGGTAACGTCTCTTTCAATGGCAATAAACCCGGTACATTCATCATTCTCATTAAAAAGCGGGTCAATCGTTAATTCAAGCCAGTACTCAGTTCCATCTTTGGAATAGTTACGAATGGTTTCCGTTACCGATTCTTTCCGGTCTATTGCATCCCTCATGCGGTTCTTCGATGCCTGGCTGGATTTTTCTCCCTGAAGCAGTTCACCTGGTTTTTCACCTAAGGCCTCCTCCAGGGTATACTGCGTAAGATCCTCGAAAGATTTATTAACCCAGGTAATCTGCTCTTCTGTATCTGTGATGATGATTGCATCTGTTGTCTTAGCCGCAACCATCGACATCTCCTTTAACTCTTCCTCATACTCTCTCTGCTTCGTAATATCGGTAAGGGAACCAACCATTGCCTTTGTCTCTCCATCTTCAACGATCGGCGCCTCGTTAACCCGCACCCAAACTTTGTCACCATCTTTTTTCCTGAGCTCTAAATCGTAAGTTGGCTGTCTCTCCCCTGTTTCAATCGCTTTCAGAGTGTGTTTAAAACCCACTTCGTTAGCGGGGTGGTCGGTGGCAAACTCTGTCCACTTCTGTTTCGCCTCTTTCTGGCTGTACCCAAATATATCTTCCACCTGGGGACTGATATACGTAACCTGGTGATCGGTATCGTGTTTATAAAAAATGATGGTACTGTGTTCAATGATATCACGAATTCGGTTCTCCTTCAAAACTCTTTCAGTGACGTCCCTGGTATTGATAACATAACCGCCAATGGCAGAATCTTCAGATAAGTTGATAATGGTTGTCTCAAGCCACCTCGTTTCTCCCTTCAGGTTTCTCACCTTCACTACTCCAACATCTTTGTGCTCGTCGGGGTTGAGGCTCTGCAACGTATTAAGCAACTCTTCTCGTCTATCCTCTGGTACGTATTCAAATACGTTTCTACCAATGGCTTCTTTGTCTGTTATCCCCAGGATACGTTCCCGCTTCGCAGACGGCGCGGCGTATACGTAATTTCCCTCTCGATCGACGATCGCGTAAAGGTCTTCGCTGCCATAGATCAACGAACTGAAACGTCGCTCACTGTCGCGAACAGCCTCTTCGGCACGTTTTCTGTCATCAATATCCTGAATGCTTCCATACACCCGAATACACTTTCCATCTGAGAAAACCGGTTCACCCACAACGCGCGTCCAGATTTCATTCTCATGCGTGTCTATAATCTTGCTCTCAACATCGAAAGATTTCTCAGAGTGAATCGCTTCATCCACGCTTTCACGTAATTTATCCCTGTCTTCACCCTCTTTAAAAAATTCAAAAAAGCTTTTGAGATCAGGTTCAAAGTCATCGGAGAGTCCGAGGATTTTTTTCGCCTGATTGGACCAGAAAAATAAGGAGAGCTCCAGGTCAAGCTCCCAGGATCCCATCTTGGCGAGATTGTGAGTATCCTCAAGCAACTGCTGTTTACGCTCCAGCTCCCGCTTGCCCATAATCCGGTTGATCTTCAGTGTTAGTGTTCGAACAATCGTATTAATGAGATGATGTTCTTCTTCGAGAAAAGGTCCTATGTCGGCCTCCTCCTTCTCTTCGAGGTAGACTAATTCCACTTTTAAAGGGCCATCCTGTATGGATTCTTCCACGGCCGAAAGCTGCCACTCCGTGGATTGATAATTCTCGCTTTCATAAGATTCACCACCAAACTCAATGCAAGCCGCTGCAATCTCCGGATATTGCCATCCATCCGGCAGATAGCTCACCGCTTTTTGAAGCAACTTGTCGATGGAGAGATCTTCTTCATGCAGACTTGTGATTCTATATAGACATTTTTGTTCTTTAATTCGCTCTTTGAGGCTTCGATGGGCGTGATCTCGTTCATCTTCTACATTTTTTTGATCGGTAATATCCACCATCAGGCCATATATAACCGCATTTGAATCCGCTTTTTCATAAACAGATATGGTGTCTCGTATCCAGCGAATGCTGCCGTCATCTGTTAACATGCGATATCGAAATGTATGGTTTTTGCCACCTTGAACCTGGTTATGGCAAAAATCAACAGCAAAATGTCGGTCTTCCGGATGGATATGCTGTTCCCAGAAATTTGGGTCTTCTGTAAACTGTTCGGGATTGTAGCCCAGAATCTTTTTAACCTGCGGACTCACATATTTAAACTCGAGCGTTTTTGCATCGGCTTCCCAAAAAATTCCCTCAATTGAGTGGATTAGGGTCTTGAAGTGGCTTCTGTCTGCGAAGTCGACTGTGAAGCTCTCTCCCCCGAGTTCTCTTTCAACCGATTTGCTAAGTCTGTCCAGATTATCAGTTGAGATATAACCGGACGCTCCCAATCTCATCACTTTCACAACCCTCTCCGGTTCTGTCGTATCTGAGATACAAATGATAGGCAGCGAAAGGTTTGCTTTGTGTAAAATATCGATCAGCCTGACGCCCTCGATTTCAGCGGAGTCCAGATCTATGATGACGATATCGTAGTAATCGTCACCAATACGTCCCTTTGGGTGCCCAAGTTCGGGAATGTTTTCTATTGTAAAGGAGATGTCAATCGATTCTAAAGACTTTTGCACTGCAGCCCTCAGATCATCATTACTTGTATATACAGCCGCAATATAATCGTCTTTCATAAGGCTTCATTGTTATTTCCTTGTTATTTAGCTGCTTATAACACTTAAACTAATAATAATTTTCAAGTTTTTCCTGCAGCATGATGTTAGCCGTGGTTGGTTATTGGATGTCCTCTAATCCCACATAGATGTTGTATTGTATTTTAGACCGGTATAGAGCCATTCGTATTCTAAGAGTGAGAATTGGATTACATTTTCTGCCGGTTATCAATCAAGTTAGGCTCGTACTTGCCTCATCAGGCAGAGGGCCCCGTTGAATCGTCTGGCCAAAACAGCCCGAATAAATCTTTGAGCTCATCGGTAAGGATGGGCAGACAACTCACAGGCATAGGTTTGTCTGCGGAGAGAATGAGTAAGGTAATAATTGGTACTGAGGATGCTGAAGGCAGTCTTAATATGCTTGCTGCGTTGGTTCAGTGTATGTAATTATATACCAACGTATTAATGGTATTAGAATATATCATTAAATATATTTGATATTGATAAAAAAATATAAATAACATATATTAAATAGTATAAAATATTATCAAAAATTTGAATAATATTATCTATGAAATCATCAATTCCATTTCTATTCACTCTTGTAACAGCTCTTCTAATTTCTTCCTGCGGTACCGAAACAACACCATCGTATACGGTGACAACCACCGCCTCTCCTGCTGAAGCAGGATCCATTGAACTCTCCCCTTCCGGTGGAACATACGATGAGGGCACCCAGGTAACGGTAACCGCTGCTCCCAATGAGGGTTGGGCATTTAGCGAATGGAGCGGAACGGCTTCCTCTTCTCAAAATCCGTTTACCTTCACGGTGGACGAGAATATCGATCTGACGGGCGTATTCATCAAGAAAACTTATCCCCTGAATGTTGATGTGGAAGGCGAGGGTTCCGTAACGGAACAGGTTGTCTCCTCCCAAAACAAGGAGTATGAACATGGTACGGTCGTGGAACTGACCCCCGTACCCGACGAGGGATGGACCTTTTCGGAGTGGGGAGGAGACCTGGACGGCTCCCAAACACCGATCGAGATCACTGTGGATCAGGAAAGGAGTGTAACGGCGACCTTCCAGAAACTTTTCTTCCTGGCTGAAAACGGGGTCACGATCAAATGCCCAAATGCTTCTCCTGAGGACCTGGGCACCGTTGATGGGGTGGAGTACGAAGCCGTAGACAGGCCGTTGCTCAACCAACGCCGGGATGAGAACGCAGATCTGTCCAAGGTTTGCACATCCCTCGTTACGGATATGAGTGATTTGTTTTCAGATAGCGATTTCAATCAGCCGATTGGAAACTGGGATGTCAGTAATGTTGGAGAAATGATTAGTATGTTTGAGAATACTCCCTTTAATCACCCCATTGGCGAGTGGGATGTGAGCAGTGTATTCGATATGGGTTCTATGTTTGAAGAGAGCTCTTTTAATCAGCCTATTGAAGATTGGGACGTGAGCAATGTATTCAATATGGGATATATGTTCTCAGGTACTCCATTTAATCATCCGCTTCAAGATTGGGATGTGGCCAGCGTAACAGATATGTCAAGAATGTTTACTGAAAGCTCTTTTAATCAGCCTATTGAAAATTGGGACGTTAGTAATGTTGAGGACATGAGAGTGATGTTTGCCCAATCGTCTTTTAACCAACCGATCGGGAATTGGGATGTCAGCAGTGTGAACGATATGGCATTCATGTTTCAAAGCACCCCCTTCGATCAACCAATTGGGAACTGGGATGTCAGTAACGTGACGACAATGCAACGAATGTTTAATAATAGCTCCTTCAATCAATCGATAAGTAGTTGGGATGTAAGCAGCGTCCAAGATATGAACCTGATGTTCTCCAATTCACCATTTAACCAGCCAGTTAGTGAATGGGATATCAGCAACGTAACGGATATATCCTATATGTTTGATGATACACCTTTTAATCAAGCCCTGAATGACTGGAACGTTAGCAATGTCACGGACATGGACGGTGTTTTTAGTGAAAGTGAATTCAATCAGAGTATAGCAGATTGGGACGTCAGTAATGTTACAAGGATGGATAACATGTTTAATGATAGCCCCTTTAATCAAGCCCTGAACGATTGGGATGTCGGCAACGTCACGGATATGAGTGCCATGTTTATGGACAGCAACTTCGACCAACCTCTTGGGAAGTGGGATGTCAGCAGCGTCACCGATATGCACTCCATGTTCTATAGAAGTGACTTCAACCGAAATATCAGCGGTTGGTGCGTATCCCAAATTCCGGATGAACCTACCCGGTTCGCATCGGACAGTCCGCTTACCGAACAGAACAAACCGGAG
>Ga0209943_1001208_pt1 | contig 16394 bp, 11 predicted proteins | sample SalPonR1_B_D2_MG_FD_185698 | JGI IMG/M metagenome (GOLD analysis project Ga0209943, IMG submission 185698) | Salt pond soil microbial communities from South San Francisco under conditions of wetland restoration - Salt Pond MetaG R1_B_D2_MG... ... | reverse complement strand
ATTAAAGATTTTGCCCTAAAAATAGTTGATTGATGATTCAATTTTCAGCTTTACAGATTATGAAATCTGCGCGCATTATTATATCTTGCACATCTAAATTCTAATCATAAAAATTAAAATCTAAATAGTATGAAAAACAAAATTGTAAATTTATTTTCGGTGATGATTGCAGCAATAATTATTACAAGCTGTGGAGCTCCGGAAAAAGAAGTAAAATCCGATATGCAAAAAAAATTAGACGAATATGCAGAGGTTGAGCTAACATCGGACATTAGCCACCTAACCGACAACCAAAAGGAAATGCTCGGCTATTTATTTGAAGCAGCGCAATTAATGGATGACATTTTCTGGCAGGAAGCTTATGGAGATAAAGAAGAATTACTTAACAGTATTTCTGATCCTGCAGCTCAAAAATTTGCAAAAATTAATTACGGCCCATGGGAAAGATTAAATGATAATAAACCTTTTATTGAAGGTTTTGGAGAAAAACCTGCCGGCGCAAATTTCTATCCGACAGATATGACTAAAGAAGAGTTTGACGCGCTTGATGCAAAAAACAAAACAAGTCTTTACACGCTTATAAGAAGAAATAATAATGGTGAATTGTATACTATCCCTTATCACGAAGCCTTTAAAAAAGAAACAACAAAAGCCGTTGAGTTGATAAGAAAAGCTGCAGAATTAGCCGAAGACGAAGGTTTTAAAAAACACCTTACCTTTAGAGCAGAAGCCCTAGAAACGGATGATTATTACAAAAGTGATGTAGCCTGGATGGAAATGAAAAATAATGATATTGACTTTATTGTAGGGCCCATTGAAAATTACGAAGATGCAATGTATGGCTACAAAGCAGCTCACGAATCATTTATCCTTATTAAAGACCAGGAATGGAGTAAAAAACTGGATAAATTTGCTGCATTGTTACCTCAGTTTCAAAAAGATTTACCTGTACCACAAGAATACAAAAACGAAACACCCGGGAGCGATTCCGACCTTGGCGCTTACGATGCGGTTTATTATGCAGGCGATTGTAATGCCGGTAGTAAAACCATTGCCATTAATTTACCTAACGATGAACAAGTACGATTAGACAAAGGAAGCAGAAAGTTGCAGCTTAAAAACTCGATGAAAGCTAAATTTGATCAAATTCTTGTGCCTATAGCAAATATCGTTATCCATCCTGAGCAAAGAAAACACGTTAAGTTTGATGCCTTTTTCGAAAATACCATGTTTCACGAAGTAGGTCATGGTTTAGGGCTTGGTAACACCATTGACGGAAAACAAACAGTACGTGAAGCTTTAAAAAAATATTACACTTCTATCGAAGAGGGAAAAGCCGATATTTTAGGCTTGTTTATTGTTGATAAGTTATACGAAATGGGAGAACTAAACAGCGGCGAAGTAATGGATAACTACGTTACCTTTATGGCCGGTATTTTCCGTTCGGCCCGATTTGGTGCAGCCAGCTCACACGGTAAAGCCAACATGATGCGTTTCTATTATTTCCAGAAAGAAGGAGCATTTATTAAAGACTCTGAAACAGGAACCTACAAAGTAGATTTTGACAAAATGAAAGCTGCTATGAACGAGCTTACCGAAAAAATTCTTATCATTCAGGGTGATGGCGACTTTGAACAAGCAAAAGCCTGGGTAGAAGCCGATGGTAAAATCAAAGAAGATTTACAAAAAGATTTAGATAAGATTAATGAAGCCGGTATACCTAGAGACATTGTTTTTAAACAGGGAAAAGAAATGCTTGGATTATAATACCTTTTAAAAATACTTATTAAAAAAAAGGTTCAATTTTCTCGATTGAACCTTTTTTTATTTCATTGCAAATAATTACTATTGTATAAATGCATAATTAGTTGAGTTGAAAGAGTTCAGGACATATATTATATTTTCCCTTATTTTTTATTTGCCTTTACATTCCTTTGGGCAAAGCAACCGCATTGTGGACGATTCAAAAGATTCAACAACAAAAGTAATTATAAAAGACACTATTTTAACAAAACAAAAAATACAATCCGATCAGTTTTATGATACCCTAAAATTAAAAGCATCAAAAAACCGAATCACCAAAGCTGCATTAGATCTATTACTTGTTCAGGAACCAGACAAAGGACTTTATATTGGAGAAGAAAATATAAGAAAAGAACGTTATTTTAATTTGTATAAAGGCAAAACCATACGCAAAATTGAAATCATTAAGCTTGATGTTTTTGGCCCTGAATTATACGATAGCAGCACCACTCCTCTTTTAAACTGGATACAAAAAGCAGGAAACAATACACATGTAAAAACCCGAGATTTTATAATAAATAACAATTTACTTTTTTCGGAAGGAGATACTATAGATCCAACATTACTTATTGATAATGAAAGGCTTTTTCGAGCGCTCGATTATATTAAAGATGCAACAATACAAATTGCAGAAGTTCCCGGGAATAAGAATTTAGTCGATGTCCTGGTAGTAACAAAAGATGTATTTAGCGCTGGCTTTTATCTTGATTTATGGGATTACAGATCCGGGTCGCTTGAAATATACGAAAACAATCTCGTCGGAATTGGACACAAAATACAGGGTCGTTGGCTTATTGACACTTACGAATCGCCACCAATGGGTTATGCCTTTAATTACAAAATAAACAACATCGGAAATTCTTTCATAAAATCAGAAATACATTATTATAAAGCTTTCAGTACCGAAAAATTCGAGATAAAAGCCTTCAGACCTTTTTTCTCGTATAATACGAAATGGGCGGGACATATTAGCTTTTCACAAACATCGACCCTTAGAGATATTAAAAAAATTGATACTACATTAACCAATGTTCGTTTAAATTATGCAACTCAGGATATATGGCTTGCCAGATCATTTTTAGTAAAAACTCAAAATATTAAATATGCAAACCGAACACGATTGGTTATTGGAGCAAGATATATCAATAATAAATTTTATAAAGGGCCGGAAGTTAGTGAGCGCTTCAATTTTGATTATCACGACAACCAAATATTTATAGGAAGTATCGCTTTTTCGAGACAAAAATTTTATACTTCAAATTTAATTTATGCCTTTGGTAAAACTGAAGATATTCCGGTTGGCTTATTAACGCAAATAGATATAGGATTTGAAAAAGATGAATTTTTTAATCGTCCCTATGCTGGATTTATTTTCGCTAATGGACTTTACTATCCTAAAATTGGATATCTTAATTTTAAAACAGAGCTGGGTGGATTATACTATGATGATAAAATTGAACAGGGAGTCGTAAAAATTAATGCAAAAACCATTAGTAATATTCACTATTTGAAACATATAAAATGGAGAAATTTTTTCAATATAAATTATACCCGTGGGATAAATCGTTTTCCCGACGAAAAAATATATTTTAATGCAAACAATGATATTTGGGGTTTTAAAACGGATGAACTATATGGATTAAGAAGACTATCATTTAATTCAGAGCTTGTAGCATTTACCAATCTTTATCTGTACAATTTTAGATTTGTATTTTTTGGATTCGGTGATATTGGATTTATAGGACCCGAAAATCAATCGGTATTTAGAAACAATTTATATTCAGGAGTTGGCTTAGGTGTAAGAGTTAGAAATGAAAACCTGGTATTCAAAACATTCCAGATAAAATTTGCCTTTTATCCCTCGGTACCTTCAGATATAAATCCTTTTTATCTCCTGGTATCCGGAGAGTCTTATTTAAAACACACCTATTATACTCCACAAGCACCCACAACTATCGATTTTAAATAAATGCTGAAATTCTATCTAATTTTTTGAACAAACCTCTTTTACGCTTGTTTTTTGTTAACATAATTCAATTAATGTCGAACATAAAAACAAATCACTATGTCAGTATTAGTAGGGAAAAAAGCACCATTATTTAAAACCGACGCTGTAATTAATGGCAGTGAAATTGTAGAAAATTTTTCATTAGAAAAATATTTGGATAAAAAGTATGTCGTGTTTTTCTTTTACCCTGCAGACTTTACCTTTGTTTGCCCAACAGAAATACTCGCTTTCCAGGAAAGAATTGAGGAGTTCGAAGAACGCGATGTAGCTCTTGTAGGCTGCTCTGTTGATTCTGCTTTCTCGCACTGGAAATGGTTACAAACCCAGCAAAAAGAAGGTGGTATAAAAGGAGTGAAATACCCTTTAGTAGCCGACCTTTCAAAAACCATATCGGGAAATTATGATGTGCTTGCCGGCCATTACGATTTAAACGACGAGGGTGAAAGTTCATTTCATGGAATACCACAATCATACAGAGGCTTGTTTTTAATTGATAAAGAAGGAGTAGTACGACACCAGCTGGTTAATGATATGCCTCTTGGCAGAAGTGTTGACGAAACATTACGAATGATTGATGCACTTCAGTATTTCGAGGAAAATGGTGAAGTATGCCCTGCCAACTGGAAAAAAGGCGATAAAGCATTAATACCAACACAAAAAGGAATTTCTGATTACCTGAGCCTATAATTATTTTCCATATATTTTTTATAAAAGCGTCTGTGGCAAGGACGCTTTTTTTATTTTTGCTTTATGGTTGCAAAATTTCATAAACATATTAAAAATATACAATCGTTTAAACAGAAACTTATTCATTGGGGAAACCTCTTCGATCCTTTTGTGATTTTAGATAGTTGCGAATACAATCTAAATCAATCATCCGGGAAAACCTATCATGAATATGATTTCCTGGCAGCCGTAAAAGCAGAAAAATTTTACTGCCCATCAACAGGGAATAAATTTGAACAACTGAAGAACTTTGTTCAGAATAATAGAAAATGGATATTCGGTTATTTCTCGTATGATTTAAAGAATGAAATTGAGCTGCTGGAGTCAAACCACTTGGACTATATTCAATTTCCTGATGTCCAGTTTTTTATACCCGAGCTGGTGTTTACTTCAAAAAATAACGAGCTCTTTATATACGATAATAACCAACAATACACTACCGAAGCATTAAATCATATTGTACAGCAAATTGATGCTGTTGATTTACAATCGATGAACAAAATAAATCAACCTATTAAAATTTTATCCCGTTTTAATAAAGATAAATATCTTAAAACGGTCATTCAGCTTAAAAATCATATTCAACGAGGCGATATTTACGAGATCAATTTTTGTCAGGAATTTTACAGCAATTCATTCATTGATCCATTAAGCACCTGGTTAAAATTAAAAGAGGCCTCTCCCACTCCTTTTTCGTGTTTTTATAAAACCGGAAATCATTTTCTTCTTTCAGCCAGTCCGGAACGTTTTTTAAAAAAAACAGGAAATAAAATCATCTCGCAACCTATTAAAGGAACCATACGAAGAGGAAAATCTGAACAAGCAGATAACCTTTTGAAAGATAAACTTTTTAACGACCCCAAAGAGCGAGCCGAAAATGTAATGATTGTTGATTTGGTGCGAAATGATTTATCGCGCACAGCGAAAAAGGGGACGGTTAAAATAGAAGAATTATACGGACTTTACTCTTTTAAACAAGTACATCAAATGGTATCAACGGTTGTTTCAGAAGTTGAGGCAAATGTTTCAATTATTGATATCATTAAAAATGCATTCCCGATGGGTTCTATGACAGGTGCTCCTAAAGTTAGAGCCATGGAGTTAATTGAACAATACGAAAAAACAAAACGCGGGCTATATTCGGGTTCGGTTGGTTACATCACTCCAACTAAAGACTTTGATTTTAATGTAGTTATTCGAAGTATTTTATACAATCAATTAAAAAATTATGTATCTTTTACCGTTGGAGGAGCCATAACCAGCTTATCGGTTCCTGAAAATGAGTACGAAGAGTGTATAATTAAAGCACAATCCATGTTTCATGTTTTAAATAATCAGCCATGATGATTGATGATTTTCAAAAATATATTGCAATCAATAATTTATGCCTAAAAGATGACAAGTTATTACTTGGCATTAGCGGTGGTATTGATTCTATTGTGATGATGCACCTTTTCAGAATGTCGGGATATAAAATGGCGCTGGCACATTGCAATTTTCAGTTACGCGGTGAAGAGTCAGACAATGATGAGGCTTTTGTTCAAGCGCTAGCCGAAAATTATCAACTCCCCATCCATACGACACGTTTCAATACTCAAGAGATTGCCTCAAAAGAAGGCATTTCGATACAAATGGCTGCCCGCGATTTACGCTACGAATGGTTCGACGAATTGAGGCAAAAACACTCCTACGACTATATTGCTATTGCCCACAATAAAAATGATTTAATTGAAACTTTTTTAATAAACCTGGCTCGAGGAACAGGAATAAAAGGGCTTACAGGAATTAAAGAAAAATCAGGAACTATTATTCGCCCACTACTTTTTGCCTCGCGAAAAATGATTGATGGTTTTTGCCATGAAAATAACTTTGAGTATCGCGAAGATTCTTCCAATAAAACAACCAAATACAGCCGTAACCTTATCCGGCACGAAATTATTCCTACCTTCGAAACGATCAATCCATCTTTTATTGATACCATGACCGAAAATATCAACAAATTAAAAAATACGGAAAAAATCTATTTCCAAACCATACAAAAAACACAGGATGAAATTACGGATGAACAGGATAAAAAAATCTATTTTTCGATTGAAAAAATAAAAAAACTAGAACCTGTAGAAACCTACCTTTTTGAATTTTTAGCTCCTTACGGATTTTCGAATACTCAAATTAATGATATTATTACATCGTTTGACGGAATTTCCGGAAAACAGTTCTTCTCACCTACTCATCGACTGATAAAAGACCGAAGTAACCTTATATTGGAAGAAATTTCGTTAGCACAACACAAACCCTTTTTTATTGACGAATCAACAAAACAAACAGCATATCCTATACAACTAAATCTTGAGAAAATTGAAAAAACTGAAGATTTTCAAATCAATACACAAAAAAATATTGCGCAGCTGGATTACCATAAACTCGAATTCCCGCTAACCATCCGCAAATGGAACAAAGGCGATTACTTTATGCCTTTAGGCATGCAAAACCTGAAAAAATTAAGTGATTTTTTTATTGATCAAAAAATTCCGATTCCTGAAAAAGAAAAAGTATGGATTATTGAAAGTGGAAACAAAATTGCATGGATTGTTGGTTTACGCATTGATGAGCGATTTAAAATTACCGAAAATACTACACAAATTTTTCAGCTTAAAATAAGCGATGCGTAGAAAACTAAAACCTGCCTGCTAAAAGAAGTTGCCGGTTCAGCAAACCGGTACTCTTTTAACAAGCAGGAAAAAAACAAATATACTTTTTTTAATACTACTTTAAAAATTTAGTAGGTAAAAACACTTTGGCCCACTCATTCTGAGCTTGACGAAGAGTGACGAAGCATGTTTTTTTAAATCTTGAAATTACATCAAACCACAACACTGGATAAACGCTACATTTGTGGTGTTAGTTTTTTTAAATCTTGAAATTACATCAAACCACAACGGAGCAACAGAAAAAACAAGCAATATTATAGTTTTTTTAAATCTTGAAATTACATCAAACCACAACTATAATTAGCCGCCTTATTTACCAATTTATGTTTTTTTAAATCTTGAAATTACATCAAACCACAACATGTGCTGGTGACCGCTGTAATAGCTTCAGGTTTTTTTAAATCTTGAAATTACATCAAACCACAACTAGTTCATTTTATAATGTTTTAAATAAAAAGTTTTTTTAAATCTTGAAATTACATCAAACCACAACGATTCATCTGTTGAGCCAGTATTATCAACAGTTTTTTTAAATCTTGAAATTACATCAAACCACAACACTTGCACTTGTAATTTATAATGCTCAAAAGTTTTTTTAAATCTTGAAATTACATCAAACCACAACCCACCTTCGTTATGTATTTCGGCGTGTGGCTGGTTTTTTTAAATCTTGAAATTACATCAAACCACAACTTCGCACCCTCACGGATTTGCTGCAACTTGTTTTTTTAAATCTTGAAATTACATCAAACCACAACTTAATGCACGCCCACCTGAACGGGTTTCTTGTTTTTTTAAATCTTGAAATTACATCAAACCACAACTGACACTTGAGCCCAATCTATCGGCTACGGTTTTTTTAAATCTTGAAATTACATCAAACCACAACTTCTGGCGCTCATCTTCTATGAACTCAATGGTTTTTTTAAATCTTGAAATTACATCAAACCACAACCCTTGGTACTTCTTCTTTTTTAAGTTTTTTGTTTTTTTAAATCTTGAAATTACATCAAACCACAACATATCACCTATCTTAACAAAACCTTCTTGTGTTTTTTTAAATCTTGAAATTACATCAAACCACAACTATCCGGTATCCGGTTTGCGTGCTTTACTTGTTTTTTTAAATCTTGAAATTACATCAAACCACAACAGAATGAGGAACGAATAATATTATTTATAGTTTTTTTAAATCTTGAAATTACATCAAACCACAACCAGTAACACCTTCTACTGAATTAAAAATAGGTTTTTTTAAATCTTGAAATTACATCAAACCACAACTATGTAGAAGTATCAACAGAAGATCAGATCGTTTTTTTAAATCTTGAAATTACATCAAACCACAACTACTCCTTATTTGTATTTTTGTCAATCCGTGTTTTTTTAAATCTTGAAATTACATCAAACCACAACCTAATGCTTCTTCATCCGTGGCTCCTTGACGTTTTTTTAAATCTTGAAATTACATCAAACCACAACTCGGGCAGGATGAATATTCAGAGAATAGAAGTTTTTTTAAATCTTGAAATTACATCAAACCACAACAATGTTTATGATAAAGATAAAAATTTATTGTTTTTTTAAATCTTGAAATTACATCAAACCACAACTGTAAGCCTTTGAACTTGTGTTTGCCATGGTTTTTTTAAATCTTGAAATTACATCAAACCACAACTATTAAGAAGGATTTAAGAAGCGGTCTTAGGTTTTTTTAAATCTTGAAATTACATCAAACCACAACTAATAGATGAGCCACGTGTATATTCCAGAGGTTTTTTTAAATCTTGAAATTACATCAAACCACAACTACCACCACCTAACAGCACACCGAAACAAGGTTTTTTTAAATCTTGAAATTACATCAAACCACAACTATGGTCAATTTGCAATTAAATGTATAGGGTTTTTTTAAATCTTGAAATTACATCAAACCACAACCAAACACGATTTTACCCATACAACATATAGTTTTTTTAAATCTTGAAATTACATCAAACCACAACATGCTTTAATTTTACATTTATTAGAAACTAGTTTTTTTAAATCTTGAAATTACATCAAACCACAACCATTCAATCTCTCATTAAATTCTTTATTTGTTTTTTTAAATCTTGAAATTACATCAAACCACAACGCTCGCCTGTTGCATCCCAAACTATTTGTAGTTTTTTTAAATCTTGAAATTACATCAAACCACAACCTGGGTTCCTAAAAGGCCTTTTTTTACTCAATAAAAAGCTATTTTTACGGCCTTTTTTTTATTCACTGAATCCACAGGAAGTGGTTTTGTGTAATCAAAAATACAATTCTACCGGCAATTTTAAAAATTTGTTTTTAATATGTCAAAGAACTTTCTTTATTACTTAAAATATTTCCAGTTGTTTTGGCCCTTCGGGCAGGGCTTTTTCTTTAATTCCCCAAAAATTAAGAATATCGCCATACTGTTTATCGGTGATACGCAAAATGCTTACCTGCCCTTTTTCCGGGATACAGGCTTTTATCCTTTTAACATGCACCTCGCCACTTTCTTTACTGGCACAATGGCGCACATAAACCGAATATTGCATCATGGTAAAACCATCCTGCACTAAATCTTTTCGGAAACGGGCAGCCGCTTTTCGTTCTTTTTTAGTATTGGTTGGTAAATCGAAAAAAACAAAAAGCCACATGATATGATATGCATTTAAACGATTATGTTCCATACATTATACAATAGTTGGAAATTCAATCTGTTTTTTATTTCCTGCAAAACAAGCTGCCAGCGAGGCAGTAGTATGGGTTATAGCAATCATGAGCGGCCGGGTTTGGTTCTTCATTCCCACATCGGACGATAAAATTTCGAGCAATTCGGCTTTTAATGCTTTATCTACCACATCCACCTCAGGATATTTTTGGCAAATATCCCATACCGCATAATCGATAAAAGGCCGGTAGGGCTCCATCATATCATCGGCCAAACAAAATGCATTATAGCGGTTCCGATGATAGATGCCAAACGAAGGCAGCAGCCCGGAGCCGGTTAAAGCCCTGGCCACAGCAGCACGCAAAACAATATATCCATAATTTAACAAGGCATTGGGCCAATCACCATATCGTTCGCGGGCAAAATCATTGCCAAAAAGTTTTTTCCAGTACAATCGCGCTGCCATTCCTTCGCGGTTATCACTATCACCACTCTTAACCTGTTTAGCCAGATGTGGTAATGGATTTGAATCGATTCCCAGTTTATCTAATACTTTTGCCTGATTTTCGATTTTAGCCATTACGGTTTGTTTCCACAGATTTTTTTTCAGAGGTTCCGAAGCAGCTACCTGCTGCCGATAAACTTCGGTTTGCTGATGATGCCCTTCCATATTAAGCAACATCGATTGCGGATGATGTTTGCTGTTGCAAAAAATAATTGCCACATTATGATTCATTAGTTCTTCGATTAAAGGCATCGTAAAGCTGATTTGCATATTTTCAATCAGCATAAACCCAATATCTTCAACAGGTACGGTTTTGGTTTGCTGTTCTTCTTTAAGCTCAACAACCAACTGTTTGTTTTTAACCGACAACCGGCTGGGTTTGGTAAAATATAAGGTTCGTTTTATCATGTTAGTTTAAATTAAATGTTTATACAATAAATCTTGTATGCTTTACACTGGCAACCGAGGGTTTCGCTTGAAGCTAAGCCCTCGGTTAATGCATCCAAAGGCAAGCTTACTTCATTAACCAGCACAAAGAGATGAAAATGATTGGGCATTAACACCATCCAATTAAATTTCATTGCTGCTCCCATTTTTTTAATCTGTTTTTAAGTACATTTTTCCATAATTAAAATAGAATATACTCGCTTGCAACTGTTTTATTTGCTAGTGTCCCGTTCCACATTCCGGCATAATCCTGTGCCGATGAAAACTCCCAGGCTGTTTCCGTTTTAACGAAACCAGCCTTTACCGGATTTTGATGAATGTATTCAAAACATACCTGTGGATATTGACGCTCGGGAGAATCTACCTGAATCTGCGTTTTAAATTCTGTATTATAGAACGAGGGAGTTATACCGTTTGGACAGTTCAGGCATTCGGCTTTGGTTTCTTTACGGAATAAAGAGCCTGTTCGGTTTTGTTGTTTATTGATTGCATTGGTATATGAACGGAGCATAATACCTATAGATTGATTTAGGGTGCGTTGGCAACCGAGAGTTTGGCTTAAAGCGAAGCCCTCGGTGCGAGGCTCCAAAACCACTCTATTCAGCCTAACCATCAAATGAAAATGATTCGGCATCAAGCACCATGCTAAAATATCGGAATAAGGAATAATATGAATTTTTACCTTTTTTAAAAAAAACAAATAATTCCCCCGGTTAAAAAATATCTTTTGCCGGTTATTCCCCTGATTGTAAATATGGTAAATGTAGCCTTTTTCAAATTTCATGGTAACTATTCATTTATTTATCGAAGGTTTCGCTAATAGCGAAGCCTTCGATTACTGCAATGATTTTTTCAATCTGGTTTTTTAAACACTCGTTATTTTTCCTAATTGGTTTATCCTTACCTTAACAGGATTTACTTTTTCCCATGCTGAAAAACTAACAATTCTGAATTCTTCATCAGGATTTGATACAGTACTTGCCAGATGATGCCTGAAAGTATAATACATACTCGATAACTTTTGCACCCGGTAAAGATGTTTGCTTAATATTTGCATATCCAAATTACCTAAATCACTTGTTTGTTCTTTATCCAACCCTAATAAAAACATATCATTTACTTCTAATGTTGTTATTATTTCTGCACCATCATTTGGCAATTGATATACAGGATTTCCCTGATTTTTTCGCTCTGCCGCTTCCCAAAGTGTTACAATACTTTCCTGCAACCTACCTTCACTGTCTTTATAAATCATTACATGGTGGTTATTCCTCGGGTTCACATATTGATTTGTATTCTCTGAGGGTTTTAACATTTCTGTATTTCCCAGGTTTTCCCTGATACGCACTTTTTTAATAGGTACTCTGTCGCCTTTTTTATTGGGAAGCGTATAAAGTTGGCGGTTTTCTTCTTCGAGCAATTTTATTTGTTCGTCAATTTTTTTTTCTTCCTCATCTCCTGCTTTAGTTCGGTCTTTCTTTAAGGCTTTTATTTGCTCGTTAATAAATTTTTCCCTTTCACGTCCATATTTAACAATACTTCGTACCCTGTCATCCACAATTTTATCCAATTGATTATCTTTTAAAGATGCAAGAGGTTTACGAACATGAAAAGCCTGTTCTTTTTGAGGTGGTGTACGTTTACCATAAACTGTTTCCTTATGTAATTGCCCACGGACAGCCTGGCCTTCGCTTCTATATTTTTTGCCATTTTTTTCAATAATCATCGACACTTTTTTGGTTACGGTATTATCTTTATGATGCGAAACCAAAATTTTACCGGCAGCTTCCTTTGCATGCTGAAAAAAATTAGCCCAGGGTTCTTCAAAAGATGGCCTTTCAGAAGCAATTCCTTTTTCCAACGCATCTTTTTGTGCGTTGTAACGATTCAATTGATTAATAATATTATAATCTGTTAAGACAATGGCAATAGCATCTACAGCATGATGCCTGTGATCATCCCTGTTCTTTTTAGGATCGAAACGAATTTCTTCAGTTTTATGATCAACCCATATTTTCCCTTCAATTAATTTTTCATCATTTTCAACAATAGGAGGTTTGTTTTCCACCGCAGTAAATTCAGGTTTATCGGATAAAATATTCAATATCGCCCAATATCTTCCGGGTTTATCATCCCAATCAAACTGTAACTGTATATCGTGTAAAGCTGTAAAAGTTCCTTCTTCGTTTACATCACCTAAAACCATTAATTGATTATTTTCAATTTCAGGTTTCTCATTTTTGGTAGCAATAAATTCAACCTGGTTAAAATCTAAATCAAGCAGCACCCAATATTGTCCATCATCCAATTCAGTTTCACACTGATAAATATATGAAGTGAAAACATTGTTTTTTACTTTACCAAAAAGACAGATTCCATTTTTATTTTCCGGGCGTTTATTTTTTTCTGGTTCTTCAAATTTCTTTTCAATTATTTTAAATTTGGCCCAGTAACTACCATCATCAATATCTTTAGACGATTCTATTCTTCGTTTCAAACTATCATGATTAAATTTATTCCGATTAATCATTCCTCTTAAAATTACCTCATCATCACCACAATCAGGTTTATCAACATATTGTCGCAATGTTTTTAATGGTTTTGATACCTGAAATTTAACATAATATTTACCATCAGGAATATCTGGAGCTTCAAATTCAAGATTAAGCCTGTGTGCCTTAAATTTATTCTTTGTAACATAACCAGTAACTACAGTTTCCTCGGCAGCTACGTCAGGCCGAGGATTATTCATTGGGTATAATTTTTTAATATTTCTTTTTCCATCGGTTACAGCCCAATAATTCAGGTCTCTTTCACGATCAATCTCAAATTCATCATCGGGCAATCCAATGGTAGGTTGAAGAATATTATTTAATCCCCACAATCTTCTTAAATCCGCAGTTACTGCTCCAGGCATTACTAAAATTTCATTACAAACTTCGGAAAGGATTTCTTTTGTTTTTTTACTAATATACCGATCATCGTTTAATTGGCGGGAAATAAATTCTTCGGTTTTCCATTCTGTTTTTCGTGTGGTAAACCGTTTGGCTTTATTAAATGGTAACACACTGTAAGCTCTTTGCTCAATCTCTTCCCAACTGGCAGCTCCCCACAATTTTTTATCGTTATTTTTTTGGTAAAACTGATAGGGTGTTAAATTCCCCTTTAACTGATTAAATTTTGCATCGCAAATAGTCTTGTTGGTAAAACTATCATCTAAAGAGAAACTTCTGGGAATAATATGTTCAATCTGCACTTTATTTTCTTTACCAAGTAAATCACTAATATTTAACGTTTTTCCGGTATAAGGGCAAACAACTTTTCCTGCTTTGGCTTGAATCTCATTAAACAAAAGTACTTTTTGTATATTTTGCCTTGAAGGTGCTAGTTGATATTCTTTCAAAATTTCTCTAACATTTTCATTTGCTTCAAAATTTTGTTTAATCATTTGAGATACTTCCCTTCTGCCCTTTTTACTCAATTTCATTTCTCTTCCCATCTCAACAGCTATGCGATCAAACTTTCCATATTTTTCTAATAATTCGTTTACCATTCTCCTCATCTCTTGTACAGCACGCTGTACAATAGGATTTCGTAGGTTTTCTATCTCAGAAATTTTATCCGTTTTTTCTTTGTCTTCTATTTCCTGGCTATGATGATAGAGTTTTTTAAAAGCAGGAGCATCATTCTCAAATCCATAATGGTTTTCAGGGTTAGAAAAGTATTTTTTTATTTTTTCAATAGTTTCTCCTTGCTTATTATTTTCTTTTAAAATTGAGAGAATATCTTTAACTATAGTTTCATGATAATCAGCAAACCTTTCCCATCGTGGAATTTCATCATTATGGATTTTATAATTAAAAGCATTCATTATTCCTCCCAATACCACTGCCTGATTATACAATAAACCACGTTGGAGAAATGGTAAGATATTTCTAATAGCTTTTAAGGATAAACTAGAATATTTATCATCTTTTATACTTACTTTTTTAACATCTTCTAATTTTATGTTTTCTTTTAACCCATATTCTTTTGTTTTAATAAGTTTCTTAAAAAGCTTTTCCGAATCATCGAAAAAATAGAAATCATGCCAGATATTATGATAATTATCTTTCCATCCCTCTTTACTAAATAATTTAGTTAATTGAGCTATAGTTGGACAACCTTCCACTTTATCATCATCATTATAGTTAAAATTTTCATGCGACAATTGAATCAACTTCACAATATCAGCAAATTTTACGGTTGTTTTTTTATTTTTTAGATAATCAACAATAACTCTTTTTTGCTCAATGGGTAATGGAACATTATTCCCAAACTTTATTGTATTTACATATTGCCATGCCCTAAAAATCTCATAATCAGGATGAGAAATGGAGACTGGCGTTTTATTTTTTTCATAACGACATTTACCAAGCAAACTTTTTTGAGAACGCAAGGGACGTTGATAAAATAAAACACTATCTTTATTATCAAATTTTATGTTATTATCCTTGATTTCAATTTTTCCTCCAAGATGATCATGCAATGATATTTTTTCATAAGAAGTTACCCGAGTTAATGTTTTATTAGCTTTTTCTCTTTCTACAACAATTTCTTCAACATCAACATTATCCCTATTTTTTTTGAGATATTCAATTTTTTTTGCATTTCTATTTCTGTTTTTACTACCATTAAGAAACACAACTTTTTGTTTTGTAACAAACATCTTATCTAATCCAAGTTTTGAGGCTTGTTTTTGCCATATTTTTTTAAATTCTTCAACATACATATCTCTTAATGTATATCTTCCTCTAATTCTTAAATCATCGCCATCCTCATTTCGGATATTTTTAAAAGATTCATTTTCATCAGGATATATGGAATAAAGATATTCGCCAAGCGTATTTCCATTTAATGCTTCTTTGGTATCATCTATACCCACCATATTTTCTTTTCCGGCATAAATTTTTCCGGTTTCTTTCTCTTTGCGGGTACTTAAAAAACCACGACGCTGAATAATATGATACAAAAACCGGCCAAACTCCATTTTGGTTAAATCGCCATTAATTCCTTTGTATCGAAGCTCATACGGGTTTAGTTTTAACCATTGAATAAATTTCTCTGATTGCGGAAAATGCCTTCCTTCACTTTTTATATTTTTATCCCAATGTTTCCAAATCATCAACTGCTCAAAAGTTAATGGGCACAGACCCTGTTCAATAAGCAATTCGAGCAATTTAATTTTCCGCATTCTTCGCCGTGCAACCTGCCGGCGAGTTTGTCTATTTTCTCTTCGCAGAGCATTTTTTGATTTTTCTCTTTCTTCACCCTCATTCATATTTACAACACCTTCGGGAAAAATCCTTACGCCACAATCATCAATTTTATTATTTTCTTTATCAACAACAGCCCATCCAATGCTGTTGGTACCGAGGTCGAGTCCTAATATTTTTGTCATAACCTTTATTTTTGTTTAATATTTTCAAATCACAAATAAAACATTAAGATATAAATTTTTTTTATCAA
>Ga0209943_1001204_pt1 | contig 16408 bp, 13 predicted proteins | sample SalPonR1_B_D2_MG_FD_185698 | JGI IMG/M metagenome (GOLD analysis project Ga0209943, IMG submission 185698) | Salt pond soil microbial communities from South San Francisco under conditions of wetland restoration - Salt Pond MetaG R1_B_D2_MG... ... | reverse complement strand
TTTAACTGAAACTGTTTTAATTCAAGAGGTTATTCCTGACACGATAAAAAGGGTTCAACAAAATTGGTATAATCATTATAAGGTATTATTTTGAGCAGTTATTTTAAGTTTATTATCATGGTAATTTGATACAAATTATTGAGGAGGGGAAAAATGCTTCCAAATATATTTATTTCCACTAACATTCCTGAGAAGGGGATAAACCTGTTCGTCGGAAGGGCTAATTTTGAGGTATGGAGAGATGATGATCCTCCCGAGAGAGAGTATTTTCTTCAGAAGATCTCAAATGCAGATGGAGTGATCGCTTTTCCATCAGCAACCACGAATATTGACAGTGAAGCCATTGACGCTGCAGAAAAATTGAAAGTGATAAGCTGTTATAGTGTAGGTTATGACCATATCGATGTCAGTTACGCTTCAAAAAAGGGGATAATTGTTACCAACACTCCTGGAGTTCTCACTGACGCAACTGCGGATATTGCTTTTGGACTGATCCTTATGGCGGGAAGGCGTATGAGTGAAGGAGAGAGACTGATCCGCTCGGGTAACTGGACAACATGGGGGCCAAGATTTCTTCTGGGAAACCAGGTATCAGGATCTTCCCTGGGTATAGTGGGTCTTGGGAGAATAGGTCAGGCTGTTGCCAGAAGGGCAGCTGGTTTTGACATGAAGATATTCTATACTGGCAGATCCAGGAAACAGGATCTTGAGAGGGAACTTGGCGTAAGTTTTCTCCCCTTTGATGAGCTGATCTCATCCTGTGACTTCATTTCCCTGCATTGCCCTTTTACACCTGAAACAGAAGGTCTGATAGGAAAAGAGGAATTACACAGAATGAAAAAGAGCGCCATCCTGGTCAACACAAGCAGGAGCAGAGTAGTTGATACAGATGCTCTTTACGCAGCTCTCAGGGACGGAGAGATTGCAGGGGCAGGTGTGGATGTATTTGACAGTGAGCCAGTGGATCCTGCCGATCCTCTTATTCAGCTTGATAATATTACCATGACACCCCACATTGGCAGTGCAAGTATAAAAACCAGGGAGGCAATGGCTGTTATGGCCGCAGAGAATATGATGGCTGGTCTTTCTGGTCAGATACCTCCAAATCCTGTAAATCCTGAGGTGCTTGAGAAGTAAAACGAAAATAATGTGACTGGACTCAAAATCCGCCCCAGGCAACCCTGTGGGAGTTCGAGTCTCCCTTTCGGCACCAGATTTAGTAACACCAAAGGATCCCAACACTTTTTATGTCAAGCCCTTTAGGTGAAATGTTGATAAGGCTGATGAAAAGTGTTATTTTTGCAAAAAGTAAGGCCCTATAGTACTCTAGGGCCTTACTTTAATTTTGTGGCAATGAATTGATTGTCTTTTCAATAGAAAGAATTTCTTCAAGCAATGCATCCATATTTGGCGGTGCCACGAAGAAAAAAGATATCATTTCATCTTTGCCTTTTTTAAGATTCTCAATTTTTTCAGGTGGCGGTACTAAGCAGAGACTTCCAATTTTCAATTCATCGTACTTGATCCATGAGTTGTGGTAGAACCGACAATTGAAGTCGGCAACCTTATCAAGGATCCTCGATGCTGCTAAAACCCTGGTTCGATAATCACTGGACATTATTTTGTAGATATCATAATAGTCACGAAAACAATTTTTTCTCTGTGGTTTTTCAAGGGGGCGTTGGGCTTCTGAATGCAGGATCGCGATCTTTTCCCAAAAAGTCCTTTCAATCTCAAGTGTAAGAACTTCTTCACAGGATGTTTTGGAAAAAGCAGCAGGAAATTTTTCCGCAACTAAGGACTTTACGGGGTATCTTTCTCGAGGCCTCTGATCTACCAAAGAACCTAACTCTAGGGTAACCACTCGTTTGATTAGTCCCGCTTGGGAAAATGTAGAAGATTCTACCCTCGGATACCGAAATTCAATAGTAGGAATTGAACGAGGAGTCACCTCGTCATAGACAAAATAAGGCTCTTCCCTTGATCCCAACAAATTAGACACTTTTGTTTCCAACATGAGCAATATCTCTTCCTTACATTTCTCTATACATTTTACTTCCACCATTTTTTTTCTCTTCTCTAACTGAATCTTGGAAATTTGTGGACTTAAAACTTTTTCAATATCTTCTTCATCCATGATTTTCCAAAACAGAGGCTCAAGTGACAGGTCTACATCTTCAGAAAAACGTTCAATTACATGAAAGACCTTCGAAAGAGATGTTCCCCCTTTGAATACAAATCCATTCTTCAGGTTAGGATCATCAAAAATAACATCGAGAAGAAAACAAACCCAAAAATCCTTTTCAATAAGATAAGGGGGCAAGGGAGTGTCCGTTTTGTCTCCCGTTGCGACAAAATAATCTCTTTTTTCTTGGCCGGGGAGATTAGCAAACTTATACAAAGCAATTTTCTCCCGCAATCTGCCTCACAAAGCTGTGAAGTTTTATAGGAATGCTGGACTGATTCTCCAGCAGATGCTTTTTGTCTTTCTGGGTCAGATTACAACGAAGTTTTTCGATTTGCCAATCTTCAATGCCCTGGTTGTAAAGATATTTGAGAGCCTGGACAACAATACCGCTAGTAGTCCCACCCAAAGGTCTAATTTTTCGTGACATTTGTTTGAGAAATATCTTTTGAGATCCGACTTTTATTACTTTAGATAGACCATCTGAGACATATTCCATTTTGGCCGGGACCTGTTCTGAAAGCCCCAGCAAGTTAGCTGCCAAAGGACCATCTGGCAATATTTTTATTTTCTTAGATTCCACAAGAGCGCGAAGTACCTCGTCAGGATCTGGTGCAACCATTCCGATAATAGAATGGATGCGAGGGCGATAATATAAACCCCTGTCGATTCTTGTGATCTTTCCTTCTGCCGTCAACCTGGACAGAGCGGTATCCACTGCCTCTCGGCTTCCAAGGTCGAGGAATTGAGAGGCAAAAAAACACCATCCTCTTTCTTTACGTTTTATACGATTAAATATTTTAGTTTCGATACTAGTCATAGTCTTCAAAAGACTCACTCCTTCTGTAAGAAATTATAGCATTTTTTCTTACAAATAACACACCGAAGATTATATAATAGTAAAAAACATTACATTTAGGACGCGAAAGGAAATCAACCCTGGCAAAATATTTTGTCAAAGATTTTTTAGGATGCCAAACAAAAAGGTTGACAAAGAGTAAGCCCTCTGTGCTTAAAGATGTCAGGAAACTTGCATAGAAACTGGACCTAATACAGGGGCAGGTTAGCAGGTCACAACCACCGAGAACTACACTCCACAAACAACAAAAAAACTCCCCGTTTGACTTAAACAAGTCTGAACCAGGGAGTTTTGTTAACCTAGCCTATTTCCAAAACAACATTTCACCTAAAGGGCTTGCTTTTTATGTGTTCGGGGTCCTTTTTATTTTGGGCTTAAAATATGCGAGTCCGCCGGACTCAGGCTTTGCAGATATGTTGTTATTGGAATGGATTGCAGGAATTGGGTGATTGTAGTCCGTTGCGTCTATTGAGTGGATTCGGTCAAGCAAACAGCTTTTTTCAGAATGTGTTCCGGAAAAACTGCTATTCTTTCACACGGTGAATTAACTTGACCCTGAGATTTACGGTGTTAACATGTAAAAGTCTTTTGCGATTAACTTTACATGTCTTTTCTGTCCATTTCTTATTTACTATCATATAAAGATCAATTGTTCCTTTTCAGCAGATTTCGTAATAGCTTTATTTACATTATGGGGGTCCTTCATATGAAGAGCAGTTGCAGCTCAGTTTCTTTTCGACGTTCTATGCTTTGTATGTTGTTTGTATTGGTTTTAGCTGAATTTATTTCTTTTTTTGGCACAGCGACAGCGGTTTATGCAGATACCTTTACGGTTACCACCACAAGCGATGATGTGTCGGATTCAGGTTCTTTGCGTTATGCCATTAATAATGCCACAAGCCAGGATGTAATAACCTTTGACCTTGAATACCCGGCGATCATAACTCTCTCCGAACAGCTCAGTATCGATAAGGGATTGAAAATCCAGGGACCTGGAGCAGATCTGCTTGCTGTAAGCGGAGGCGGGAAGTGCAGAGTCTTTTATGTTGAGAGTACGGATGAATTGGTTGATATATCGGGTATTGCCATAGTGAGCGGGGATGCCGGATCAGACTTTGGCGGAGGCGGCATATGTAACCTGTCGGATAATTTTACTATAACCAGCTGCACCTTCTCCTCTAACAGAGCAGGTGCAGGTGGTGGAATGTTCAATTATGGATCCGACTCTACAGTGATGAACTGCACATTTTTATCTAATAACAGCGAAGGTCCAGGTGCTGGGATGTGCAACTCTGGTTCCGACCTCACTGTGACTAACTGTACATTTTCATCTAATAACAGCGCAGATGTAGGTGGTGGAATGTATAACCAAGGGTCCAGCCCTACTATGACCAACTGTACTTTCAGTGAGAATAGCGCAGTATTTGGCGGCGGAGGAATGTTCAACAAGAAATCCAGCCCCACTGTGACGAACTGTACCTTTGACTCGAACAATTCAGGTTGGCAAGGTGGCGGTATGTACAACGAAGAGTCCAGTCCAGAAGTGATCAACTGTATATTCTGGAACAATCCTGGTGGAGAGATCGACAACTCCGAGACAAACTCAGGTTTCCCTACCTTGCGCTATTGTGTCATTCAGAGCAATGACGTCGGAGAGGGTACGATCTCAAACGATATTATATCCGCAGATCCTCTGTTGCAGGATCTGGCTGAAAACGGCGGATCAACCTGGACATGTGCTCTTGGGGAGGGTAGTTCAGCCATAGACGCAGGAGCGACAATTGCGGATATTAGTACAGACCAGCGTGGAGTAGATAGACCTCAAGGGACAAGTTTTGATATTGGTGCCTATGAGGCTGAACTTGCAAATGACGAAGAGAATGGAGATGGTTGTAACATTTCTGCATTGTCAGGTATGGTATTGTTGCTGGTGTTGCCTTTGATGCTAATGTCAGGAACTAAGAAGTAAATTAAGCAAGAGTAAGTCTTTTCGTTAAATACAGTAATACCAGAGGATCCCGACAAACATAATGTCGGGATCCTCTGGTATTTGAGGAGAAAATGTAAATATTAATGATTTTAACTTCTGAAGTGCGTTTTTAAACGAACTTTGGTCTTGACATTTCCCATCGTCCCACAGTGTTTTCCATTTCAGCTGCATTTGGAAAAACCTCGCGATAGATCTTGTGGTAAAGGCACTCTTCTGCTGATCTCAGTTCAATGCCGGGATTTTCTTTTCTATATATTTCAGCCTGTTCCTCTGAGCAATATTTTTCTACCATGGAATTTACAGTATCAACTGTCCCGCTGCCGTGTGTGAACTGGCTCTTTGTTCTCCAGAGGATCTCTTCAGGCAGATAATCTGTAAATGATTTTCTCAATATCCATTTCTCGATATTTTCATCTCCATAAAGCTTGTATTCAACAGGTATTTCCTGTGCCAGGCTTATCAATTCCTCATCAAGGAATGGAACTCTTCCTTCTATGGAGTGTGCCATTGTCATCCTGTCAACTCTTTGCAGGTTAACATTATGAAGATTTTCAATAGATCGCCTGAGTTCTTTATGAAGAGAACGTTTATCATGGATATCCCTGTAATAATTATATCCGCAGAAAAGTTCGTCTGCTCCTTCTCCCGTAAGAACGACCTTGACATGCTCCGCGGCTATCATTGAAGTAAAATAACAGGGAAGAGCATTACGTACAAGATCCTGGTCAAAGGATTCAAGATGATAGATAACTCTGGGCAGTGCATCAAGGATCTTCTTTTCCGTCAGGAAGAACTCATGATGTTCTGTCCCAAGATACTCAGCGACCTTTCTGGCTGCAAGAATATCGGGACTGCCTTCAGTTCCTGTGGCGAACGAATGAAGTGGCGAGACGAACCTGCCTGTCATTGAAGCGAGCAGACTGCTGTCAAGTCCGCCGGACAGGAAAACTCCAAGTGGGACATCGCTCATCAGGCGTTTTCTGACAGCTTTTTCAAAAGTTTCTCTTATACGTGAACAGTAATATCCGTGGTCTTTTTTTACTGGTTCTTTTTCTGGTATCTCATAAAACTGATGAAAGCCTTTCTGTGAGTGATACCAATAGCCAGCAGGGAATTCTTTAATGTCAAAACTTACATCTGTAAGGGATTTAAGTTCAGAGGAAAAATAGAGATTACCATCTTTATCCTTTACGTAATAGAGGGGTTTTATCCCGACAGGATCCCTTGCGAGAAAAATATTTTCTCCATCTGTGATAGAAAAAGCGAACATCCCGTCAAGATCCCTGACCATTTCTGTGCCTTTTTCTTCGTATAAGTGGAGAAGGCATTCCGTATCATTGGTAGTTTTGAAATGATGATCGGCTGAAAGCTGCCCGTATAGTTCCGGAAAGTTGTAGATCTCTCCATTTGCTATGACAGCAAGTTCTCCTGTTTCATTATAAATAGGCTGATCGCCTTTTTCCGGATCCATTATCGAAAGTCGCATATGACCGAGTTTTCCGCTTTCCGATCTGTAATATCCCCTTGCGTCAGGTCCTCTGTGACTCATGTTCCTGGTCATTTTGTTTAATAGTTCTGAATCGGCATCACCCCAGATGCCACATATACCGCACATAAAAGTGCACCTCCTGGCTGTTTTTTTCTGAACAGTAAAAAAATAATCCCCCGTTGTCGGAGGATTATTCTACGTTCATTCAGAAAAATATTGTACGTGTAGCATTCTATAAAAGAGGGGGAAATAATACAAACCCGGTGTTCATCATTTTCAGGGGGTATGTATATAATATGAAGGATATATACGTAATGTTTTTGGAAAAACTTCTATTTGCGCAGAGATGCTGTTTATAAAGCCTTTTTCCTCCCTTTCGTAATTTAAATAGAGATTATGATCATTTTTTAATATAGATCTGGAATTATAGCTTCTTCTGCTGTTCTATAACTTCATAAGAGATGCCGGGATAGTGGTATCTTCTGCGGTTGCGTGTTTTTCCTTCTATCTGGATGGCTTTCTGAGGACAGAACTGTATGCAGGCCATGCATTGCTGGCAGCCGTGTTTCCATACAGGTCTTCCGCTAACGATCTCGATGTTGTTAACGGGACATACAGAAGAGCAGATACCACAGGAGTTGCAACTGTCATCTACAGTAAACAGGGAGTCTTTTTTGTAAAAGTCCTCTTTCCACTTTTTATGCATGATCCTGGCAAAGGAACGGGTAAAAAAACCTTCTTTATCCTCATGATCTCCTCTTGCAGAGATAATGTTTGCGTAATCCTCCAGGTCCTTTTCAGCACGGCTGATATTTTTTGCTATTTTTTCCTCCTTCATCCCACTGTAAAGAGGAATATAATTTCCAGGCATAGTGAGATAAAAGGCAGAATTCAGGTTTCTTCCTTTTCTTTCCAGTATTTTATTGACATCGTGAATAGCTCTTCCACTGGTCTTTCCTCTTGTTATTACAGCAAATATGTATGGATCTCCCCTGAAAACAAGTCCCATTAAAAAACGTTCTACCATCTCTGGAAGCCCGAGATAATAAAGGGGAAACACAAATCCGGCAACATCTGAACAACAAAGGACCTCTCCGCTATTCATAGCTCCCGCAACGGGGATGATCCTGCATTCCTCCTTCAGTTTTGTGCCGAGTTTTTCCGCCGCCATGTAGGAGTTTCCGGTTCCGCTGAAATAATATATATCTGCTACCATAATGTTCCTCCGTAGTTTTTAAGGTTCAAAGGGAACCCTTTTGATCGACCAGATTTCATTATAGTATCCATAATGAATAAAAATAAAGTGTAAGGATGCAGAATGAAACTGGTTTTTTACGTTTCTGAGTTCCCCTGCAGAGATAAAGAGGCTCTTTTAGGGAGGGTAGCTGTTTTATTCGTTATAAACCTGCATTTTTTAAAGTCGAAAGACTCAGAACTAAAGAAAGCCTTTTGCTGAAAAAAGAGAAAATAACACTCTCTCTTCCAATTTTTTGAAAAGAACGGTCAATAGTGCTATCCTTGGTAATCTGGAAATGGTAGGTAAAAAAAAGATCTTTTCACGTGAAGTTTTTTTGGTGGTGATGGAAATGTCTGCAAAAAAGAAGAAAACTGTAAAGAAAGAACAAAAACAGGCTCTTGACTATATGGATAACATTCGCTCTCTTATACAGGAGGGAACAGACAAGGGGTATGTTACTACTCAGGATATTGAAAAGCACATTCCTATGGAACTTTGGGAACCCCAGATACTTGAGACCATATACAGTAACCTTGACCAGCTCGATATCAGCGTAGATGACAGTTCAGAATCTTCGGGTGAAAAATCCGATGATAGGGATGGTTCTCTGGTGGAGGACGTTAATCTTGAACTTGGAAAACTTGAAGATATAGCAATTACTGATCACGTAAGGATGTATCTTAAGGAAATAGGCAAGACTCCTCTTCTTACTGCTGAGCAGGAAGTTGAACTGGCTAAACGTGTCGAAGCAGGGGACCAGAAAGCCAAGGAACAGTTGATAAAGGCAAACCTAAGGCTTGTGGTCAGCGTGGCCAAAAAATATATGAACAGAGGTCTCCATCTTCTGGATCTTGTCCAGGAAGGTGGTCTGGGACTCATGAAAGCTGCAGATAAATACGATTATCGCAAGGGTTTCAAGTTCAGCACCTATGCAACATGGTGGATCAGGCAGGCCATAACAAGAGCAATTGCCGAGCAGTCAAGGACGATCAGGGTTCCTGTTCACATGGTGGAAACCATAAATAAAATGATCAGGATCTCGAGAAAGCTTGTACAACAGCACGGAAGAGAACCTACAGATGAAGAGATAGCCCGGGAGATGGAAATAGAGGAGCGAAAGGTTGAGGATATCCGAAAAGTGTCTCAATTACCCGTATCCCTTGAGACTCCTGTTGGTGAGGAAGATGACGCAGAACTTGGAGATTTTCTCGAGGACAGGGATGTTCCCACTCCAGAGGAATCTGCCCTTGGAAATCTTCTGAGAGAACAGCTTTACACAGCTCTTGAAGGGCTTTCGGAAAAGGAAAAGAGAGTTCTGACCTTCAGATTCGGTCTTGAGGGGGAAAAACCCCATACCCTTGAGGAAGTCGGAAATTTCTTTGGAGTCACAAGGGAAAGAATAAGACAGATAGAATCCAAGGCTCTGAGGAAACTGAGACATCCCAGTAGAAGCAAAAAACTTAGAGATTTTCTGGATTAGAATCTCCTTAAAGCCCCGAAGGGGAAAAGTATTTGTGAATTATTGATATTTTTTCTATAGAGAGGAATTAAGGGAATGCCAGATTACAAAGATACCCAAATGTACAAAGATCTTGTTGAAATGGTGAGGATACCCAGTGTATCTCCCTCTTCAGAGGAAAACAGGGTAGCCGATTATATACACAGTCAGCTTTCCTCGATTTCCTGGTTCAGGGACAATCCTGGCGACCTGCTGTTGCTTCCCTGCAAAGGTGATCCTCTTGAAAGAAATATGATCTTTGCAATTGTAAGGGCAACTGTCACGACGTCAAAGACCATTCTGCTTACAGGACACATGGATGTGGTCACTACAGACATGTACGGACCCCTGAGGGATCTGGCTTTCGAGCCGGAGGAATATACGGAGCGGATCTTTGAAGTTGAGATGTCTTCCGGAGCAAGGGCTGATCTTGAAAGCGGGGATTGGCTTTTCGGACGTGGTGTAGCAGATATGAAATCGGGTCTGGCTGCCTGTATGGATCAGTTGAGAAAGGCAGCACAGAATACCTCCTCACTGAAAACGAACGTCGCTGTTCTTTTCGTTCCCGACGAAGAAAATAATTCAATGGGTATGGTCTCGGCAGTACCCTATCTAAAGTATCTAACAGAAGATGGGCTTGAATTTGTGGCGTGCATAGACACTGAGCCCCCCTTCCCGGTAGAGGGAAGATCTGTTCCTACGGCCTATCTGGGAACAGTGGGAAAAGCCAATACCTTTTTCTATTTTGAGGGAATAGGTTCCCACGTAGGAGAATACTACAACGGAATGAGCGCTGGGCTCATCTCCTCGTGCCTTAACCTGGAGTTAGATGGTAACCCTGATCTCGTTGACAGGCGGGGAGATTTTTATTCCTCACCCTTTGGCTGTATTAAGATAAGGGATATGAGAGATGAATATTCTGCGAGTATAGTAAACAGCGGATCACAGATATACAGTTATCTGACGGTTTCTCTTTCCCCTTCAGAGATTCTTGATAACCTGAAGAATATTGCTTCCCAAAGTATGTCCAAAGCGGCAGATATTTTTCAAAAAAGACGAAAAAAATACGCAGACCTTTCAAAGGTCCAGTTTGAACCTGCAGATCTTGATCTGAAGGTTCTGTCCTATGGAGAACTTGAGAAAAAAGTTAGCCAGAACGATCCGGAATTTTTTGAGACCCTTGCAGAAAAGATCCTTTTTGATGAAAACTGCGGTGATGAGAGAGACAGGGCTGTGCGGTTTACAGCAGAACTTACAAAAAAATGTGAAATTGATCCCCCCTTTATTATTTATGGTTTTCTTCCTCCCTGGTATCCACACAGAGCGAACGAAAGGGATACTCATGGTGACAGAATGATCGCCCATGTCGTTAAGGACCTTGCAGATCATGCTTCAAAAGAATTTGAGATCACTGTCGCAAAAAAAGAATTTTTCGAAGGGATCTGTGATTTGAGCTATTGTGGTTACAGGGGTAATACAGAGGAGATAAAAAAGATCGGGGAAAACATGCCCGGTTGGGACAGGCTTTACACGTTGCCACTGGTGGATCTTTCTGAACTGGACATTCCTGTTTTAAATTTTGGTCCACTGGGCAAGGATCTTCACAAAAAAACTGAAAGGGTAAATATCCCTTTTCTTTTTGATATATATCCCTATCTACTGTCTCATGTAATTCAGACAATTCAAGACAAAGTCCGGTAATTAAGGCCATCATGATGCTCCTTGGGGGTAATTTTACCCAGCTGCTGTTGCAATGTCTTCAAATGCTAAACCATATTTGACATTGCAGCTTAACCATGGTATAAGTATTGTCTGAGTTAAATACGCTGTTTTTAACGTTATTCTAATTGCATAGCACATTTTAGCGAGTTCTTAACCCTCAGCTGCCTTTTTTAATTGTTTCCCGTGTTTTCAGGCTTATGTAAAAGATACCGGTTAGGGAGATTCAGCTCCTTAACTTTATGTGTAGTTTGAGATTCGATATCTTTTACTGGGCTGAAATTTTTGATGTTGTATTTTTGAAGGAAACTAAGTTTTGGGTTTATGCAAGGCGAATTTCAAAACTAACAGTTCTCAAAGTTCCTAATAAATATTGAGTCGTAAAGACCAGGTGGAGGGAAAGAATGAATAACAAGATCGAGGTGAAAAACCTTTACAAAGTTTTTGGAAATGAACCTGAACGGGCAATAAGCATGCTCGAAAAAGGGATGTCTAAAGACGAAATACTTGAGAAAACAGGTCTTGGAGTTGGAGTATCCGACGCTACTTTTAACGTAAAACAAGGCGAAATTCTTGTTCTTATGGGACTTTCCGGAAGTGGAAAATCAACGCTGGTACGTTGCCTGAACAGGCTTATCGAACCAACAGCAGGAAGCATCCTGGTTGATGGAGAAGATATTACGTCTCTTAATAACGAAGAACTTCGTATGCTGAGGCAGCAGAAGTTCGGAATGGTTTTTCAGCATTTCGCCCTTTTTCCACACAGAACTGTTCTTGAAAATGCCGTTTACGGCCTTGAGATCAAGGGTGTAGAAAAAGGCGAGAGGGAAGAAAAAGGAAGACAGGCTCTTGAGCAGGTCGGCCTGAAAGGCTGGGAAGATTCCCTGCCAGGTCAGTTGAGTGGAGGAATGCAGCAGCGAGTCGGACTGGCAAGAGCTCTTGCTCTTGATCCTGACATACTTCTTATGGATGAGGCCTTCAGTGCCCTTGACCCGTTAATTCGAAGCGACATGCAGGACGAGCTGCTTGAACTGCAGTCAAGAGTAAAAAAGACTATAGTTTTCATAAGCCACGACCTTGATGAAGCCTTTAAACTTGGCGACAGGATAGTGCTTATGAAGGACGGAGAGATTGTTCAGGAAGGAACAGCCGAGGATATTCTGGCCAAGCCGGCAAATGAATATGTAGAAAGATTTGTAGAAGGTATAGATATTTCCAAGGTGCTTACGGCAGAATCTGTGATGCACAGGCCTCAAGAGGTCGCGAGTTTCAAGAATGATGGCCCCAGAAGCGCTCTCTGGAAGATGAGACAGGAAGGGATCTCAAGTGTTTTCGTTCTCAGTGAGGACAGGAAACTTGAAGGAATAATTATGGCAGATGATGCTTCAGCAGCCCTGAAAAAAGGCGAAAAAGACCTTTCCTCAATATTAATTAGAGACATAAGCAAGGTTTCTCCCGAGACTTCGGCCCATGAGCTTTTCCCTCTGCTGGCTGAGGCAAAATATCCCGTTGCAGTGGTGAACGAAAAGAACAAGCTGCTTGGCATAATCGTTAAGGGAGCCCTTTTGGCAGGTCTCTCCGAAGGAGTGCTTTCAAATGATGACAATTCCTAAATTACCCGTTGGTGAAGCCATTGAAGGCGGAATAGAATTTCTATCGAGTAACTTTTCCTTTGCTACAAAGGCTTTTGCCGAGGTCGTAGAAGCGGGGATAGATGTAATAGTAAGTGTAATGATGTTTTTCCATCCACTTGCTCTTATCGCAATAGTGGCGATTCTCGTCTGGCTTGTTACACGTCAGAAAGGGCTTACCATCTTCACTGCCCTGGGATTGCTCCTGATACTGAACTTTGGTCTGTGGGGCCCTGCAGTCAGTACCGTAGCTCTGGTGGTAGTGGCAACAATAATCGCTATAATCATAGGCTTGCCACTTGGTATACTTGCAGCTCTTAACAAGACTGCCTACAGGGTAACAATGCCTATCCTGGACTTTATGCAGACCATGCCGGCATTTGTATACCTGATCCCTGCCATTCCCTTTTTCGGGCTCGGAGTGGTAGCTGCTATATTCTCAACGGTTATTTTCTCCGTTCCACCCTGTATCAGGTTGACATGTCTGGGTATAAGACAGGTACCTACAGAGCTAATCGAAGCTGCAGATTCATTCGGAAGCAGCAAACGGCAGAAACTATTTAAACTGCAGCTTCCCATGGCAATTACAACCATCATGGCAGGCGTTAACCAGACTATAATGCTTGGTCTTTCCATGGTCGTTATAGCTTCAATGATAGGAGCCAAGGGATTAGGCGGAGAGGTCTGGAGAGCTATTCAGAGACTTGATCCCGCCAGCGGTTTTGACGCAGGAATAGGTATTGTCATAATAGCGATAATTCTGGACAGGACAATGCAGTCCTTTGGAAGTACGAAATCAGCAAAGTAACTTTTTAACAATGTTGGCACCATCCTAATGCGCGAAATGGTTCGTGCATTTTAAAGGTGAAAAAATAAAAGGAGGTAATGTGGAGTGAAGAAATTAATACTAATGGTAACAATAATGGCTCTTGTTTTGTCTTTTGCAGCAGGAACAGCAATGGCAAAGGATGATGAAGTAACCATCGTTTATGTCGAATGGGCATGTGCTACAGCGAGTTCACATGTAGTAGCAGAGGTTATAGAGCAGGAATTAGGGTATGACGTCAGTCTTCTTCCTGTAAGTGCAGCAGCAATGTGGCAGGCCCTGGCTGTAGGTGATGTGGATGCTATGACAACTGCCTGGCTTCCTGTGACCCACGGTCACTATCTTGAGAGATTCGGCGATGATATTGAGGATCTTGGTGTAAATTGCGAAGGAGCAGGCATTGGACTTGTGGTGCCCACATATGTCGAGATAGATTCCATAACAGAACTTAACGAAAATGCCGACAAATTTAACGGCAAGATCATCGGAATTGATCCAGGAGCCGGTATAATGAGCGCCACCGAGAAGGCTCTTGATGTCTACAATCTTGACGATATGGAACTTGTCGAGGGCAGTGGTGCTACCATGACCCTGACCCTGAAGGACAAGATAGCAAATAACGAATGGGTAGCAGTTACCGGCTGGACTCCTCACTGGAAATTCGCAAGATGGGACCTCAAATATCTTGAAGATCCGGAGAACGTCTACGGTGGTACCGAGACCATAAACACCGTAGTTCGTAAGGGACTCAAAGAGGATATGCCCGAAGTTTACGCATTCCTTGATAACTTCAAATGGGACCTTGCTACAATAGGTCAGGTCATGGGCTGGAACGCTGAAGACGGAGCAGATCCCCGTGAAACGGCCAAGCGCTGGGTAGAAGAGAACCCTGAATTGGTCAACGAGTGGCTCGGCAAATAGTATAAACAGATTTGTTATAAGGGCCGTCCATAGGACGGCCTTTTTTTATGATCGAAAACTGTCTGTGTACAATCGAGGCATAACGTAAAAGGAGGTAATGTGGAGTGAAGAAATTAATATTAATGGTAACAGTAATTGCCCTTGTTTTGTCTTTTGCAGCAGGAACAGCAATGGCAAAGGATGACGAAGTGACCATCGTTTATGTCGAATGGGCAGATGCTGTAGCAAGTTCAAATGTTGTAGCCCAGGTTATTGAACAGAGACTTGGTTATAAAGTGGAACTTTTACCTGTGAGTGGAGCTGCAATGTGGCAGGCCCTGGCAGTAGGAGATGTGGATGCAATGACGACAGCATCACTACCCGTAACTCATGGTCATTTCATAGAAAGGTTCGGAGATGATGTAGTTAATCTTGGGCCTAACTGCGAAGGAGCGGGTATTGGACTTGTGGTACCCACATATGTCGATATTGATTCAATAACAGAGTTGAAAGAGCATGCTGACAAGTTCGACAACCAGATCATTGGTATCGACCCTGGTGCAGGAATAATGACTCTTACTGAGAAAGCATTTGACGTTTATGATCTTGGTAATATGGAGCTTGTCGAGGGAAGCGGTGCCACCATGACTCTGACCCTTAAGGATAAGATAGAGAATAATGAATGGGTAGTAGTTACCGGATGGACTCCTCATTGGAAATTCTCAAGATGGGACCTCAAATATCTCGAGGATCCAGAAAATTTATATGGAGGTCCTGTAACACTTAACACTGTTGTCCGCAAAGGTCTTGACGAGGACATGCCTGACGTTTTTGAGTTCCTTGATAACTTCAAGTGGGATGTTTCCGAGATAAGCCAGGTAATGGCCTGGAATGCTGAAGGTGCTGATCCTGAAGATTCCGCCAAGCGCTGGGTAGAAGAGAACCCTGAAATAGTAAACGAGTGGCTCGGTAAATAGTAGCAAAAAGGATGTTTTTGCTTGGCCGTCCTTCACGGGCGGCCTTTTTTTGTATTCATCAGTGATTTGACATGTCAGACAGGATGTATTATTTTAAATATGTAGAGGGTAGTACAGTTAACAAAATATAGTTTGGAGTCAGCCTTTTTTATCCGCACACCTTTTCAGGGCATATCCTATAATCTGGTTAATTTTACAGCTGTACAGCAAAGGGTAATTAAAAGATGGAAATATTTCTGTCTCCAGAATGTTTTTTCCAGGAAACATAGTGTGTCTATGTATAACGAGAAGGCATTGAAAATAAAGATCATATACAATAATTTCAGGGAGGTTGTTAAAATTGAAGAAAATATTAGTAATGGCAATTCTTGTAGCTTTCGCGGTTGCAGCAATTGCACCAGCAGCGATAGCAGAGGATGACAAAGAGGTACGTCTTGCATATGTTGAGTGGTCATGTGCTACGGCAGCAACAAATGTGGTTCAGACCATACTCGAAGATAAACTGGATTATGATGTTGAGATCCTTTCAGTGAGTGGAGCTGCCATGTGGCAGGCTCTATCTGTAGGTGACATTGATGGTATCGTTTGTGCCTGGCTTCCTGTAACTCATGGACATTATCTCGAGAGATTCGGAGAAAAGGTAGAAGATCTTGGGCCCAATACTGAGGGAGCAGGAATAGGCCTTGTGGTTCCTACATACGTTGAGATCAATTCCATTACCGAGCTTAATGAGAATGCTGACAAATTTAACAACGAGATAATCGGTATCGATCCCGGTGCCGGTATTATGAGCGCCACCGAGAAGGCTCTTGATGTTTACAACCTTGACGATATGGAACTTGTCGAGGGCAGCGGAGCTACAATGACACTTACTCTCAAGGACAAGATTGAAAGCAATGAATGGGTAGTTGTCACGGGCTGGACTCCTCACTGGAAATTCTCAAGATGGGATCTGAAATATCTTGAAGATCCGGAGAATGTCTACGGCGGTACCGAGACTATCAACACAGTTGTTCGTAAGGGACTCAAAGAAGATATGCCCGAAGTTTACGCATTCCTTGACAACTTCAAATGGGATCTTTCTGAAATAGGTCAGG
>Ga0209943_1001196_pt1 | contig 16483 bp, 13 predicted proteins | sample SalPonR1_B_D2_MG_FD_185698 | JGI IMG/M metagenome (GOLD analysis project Ga0209943, IMG submission 185698) | Salt pond soil microbial communities from South San Francisco under conditions of wetland restoration - Salt Pond MetaG R1_B_D2_MG... ... | reverse complement strand
CGCCAGCATCGGCTGCGCCGTGTACCCGACCGACGGCGCGGACGCCGACGATCTGATGCGGGCGGCCGACGCGGCGATGTACCGCGGCAAGGCCGTGGCGCGGCAGGCCCTGCGCGGCTGAGGGTGACGGCGACGTGGCGACGACGTTGGCCGGGTTCCCGATCGGTGCTTCAGCGCACCGCGATCCGCTCGAAGAGCCGTAGCGTCGCCAGCGTTCCGCGATGGAAATCACGGATCCGAACGTGCTCGTCCGGACTGTGGATGCGGCTGCCCGCATAACCGCAGCCGAGCGCGACGACCGGCACGCCCAGCGCATCGACGAACGGATGCATCGGTCCCGATCCGGGACTGGTCGGGTGCACGACCGGTTCCTGGCCGTACACCTCGCGTAGCGCGGCAACGGCGTCCCGGACGAACGGGTCACGAAGATCGGACCGAGCCGCACGCTCGGCGTGCTCGAGGGGGACGACCTCGACGTCGCCGAACCCGTGCCGGCCGAGATGCCGCTCGAGCGCGCCACGGACCGCCTCGGGATCCTGATCGGGAACCAGCCGCATGTCGAGTTTCGCAACGGCGGTCGCGGGCAGGATCGTCTTCGCGCCCGGTCCGCCGTAGCCGGCGTGGATCCCGTTCACGTTGAGGGTGGGCTCCAGGTAGAGCTCGCGCTTCCAGGCGGAGCCGGCACGGCCACCGAGCCAGCGATCGATGCCGTACGTCGCGGCCAGCTCGGCGTCCTCGTCAGGCAAGGCGTCGACGAACGCCAGGTCGTCCTCGCTGGGCGGCATGATGCCGTCGCGGAACCCTTCGATCGTGACCCGCCCCTCGGCGTCGCGAAGGCTCGCGACGGCCGCGGCGATCCGGTAGCCGGCGTCCTCGGCGACGGCGCCGAGGCTCGAATGGAGATCGCGGTCGGCGGTCCGCACGCGCAGCTCGACGGTGAGGATCCCCTTCATCCCGCAGTACGTGAACGGGCGCTCGGCGGCGTCGACGCCACCGAACTCCCACAGGCAGCCGTCGGCCCGGAGCCGCTCGGCGTGCTCGTAGACGTAGGCGGAGAGGCGCGGACTGCCGATCTCCTCCTCGCCCTCGATGACGAAGGTGACGCCGAAGGGAAGCTCGCCGTGACGCTCGCGGAACAGACGCAGCGCCGTGAGCCGGGAGACGATCTCGCCCTTGTCGTCGGCCGCTCCGCGTCCGTACCAGGCGCCGTCCCGCTCGTCGAGCTCGAACGGCGGGGAGCGCCAGGCGTCGATCGGATCCTCCGGCTGGACGTCGTAGTGGTTGTACAGCAGCAGCGTCGGCGCGCCAGGCACGAGCCGTTGCGCAAACACGACGGGAGCTCCGCCGGTCGCGTGCAGCTCCGGCTCGAAGCCCTCCTCCGCCAACAACGCCGCGACAGCGGCCGCGGTCTCCGGAATCGCACGCCCGTCGGCCGCCACGGACGGCTGCGCCACGAGCCGGCGCAGCCGTTCCTTCGCGAGACGCAGCGTCGCGTCCGGGAGGCGAGCCTCGCTCACCGAATCGCCGCGTCGAAGAGCCAGATGCGCTCGTCGGTGCGTGGCGTCCACTCCAGGCGCTCGCTGAGGCCGTAGAGGTCCTGCGGCTTGTAGAGGAAGATCGCCGGCGCCTGGTCGTGAATCCGGGCGAGCGCCTCTGCGTAGATCTCCTGGCGCGCCTGCCGGTCGACGGTGCCGCGACCGGCGTCGAGGAGCGCGTCGAGCTCGTCGTCGGCGTAGTACGAGAGCAACTCGCCGCTGCGAAGCAGCGGGTAGAGGATGAAGTCGGCGTCCAGCGGCGCGTTGCCCCAGCCGATCAGGTACAGGTCGGGCGCGTTGCCGCTGAACAGGTCCCCCACGTACGCGCCGTACTCGCGGATCTCGAGGTCCACCTCGACCCCGACCTGGCTCAGCTGCTCGGCGACGGCCTGAGCCACCTGAGCGTCACCCACATAGCGGCCGTTGGGCGACTGGAGGGTCAGGGTGAGACCCCCGTCCGCGTAGCCGGCGTCTGCCAGCAACTCGCGCGCGGCCTCGGGATCGTGCCCGTACGGCTGGACCTCGGGGTCGTAGCCGAAGTCCACCTCGGTGAGGAAGGTGCTGGTCGGCGTGGCGCGGCCCGCCAGGATGCCGTCGATGATCGCGTCTACGTCCACGGCCAGGTTCAGGGCGCGACGCACGCGGGGATCGTCCAGCGCGTCCGACCCGCCGGTGACGTTGATGCCCACGTAGATCGCGCGAGCGCCGGGAACGGCGGCCAGGTCCACGCCGCGGGCGGCTTCGAGGACGGGCGCCAACGTGGGCGGAACCTGCACGATCAGGTCGGCCTCGCCCGCTTGCAGCGCCGACACGCGCGTCGTGGCCTCGGGGACCGGCCGGAACTCGACCGCGTCGATGGCGGGCGCTCCGCGCCAGTGGTCCTCGAACGCGGCGAGCTCCAGCGCCACGTCGCGGCGCCACTCGGTCACCTGGAACGGACCGGTGCCGATCGGAGCACGGCCGAACGTCTCCGCGCCACCGTCATCGAAGGCGTGGGGCGGGACGATCAGCAGCTCGCTGAAGTAGTGCTCCGCCAACGGGGTGGGCTGGCTGGTGGTGATGCGAATCGCATGCTCACCGGTCTTCTCGACCGAGGTCATGAAGGTGAAGCCGCCCCGGATGGGGGACTCGGTCGCCTCGTCCAGGAGGCGCTCGATCGTGAACACGACGGCGTCGGCCGTGAACGGCGTGCCGTCGTGGAAGGTGACGTCGGTCCGCAGCTCCATCTCCCAGACGGTGCCGTCCGTGACCGTCCACGAGGTCGCGAGCGCCGGGGCGTAGCCGCCGTCCGGCTCCTTCTCGAGGAGCGCGTCGAACACGTTGATCAGGACGTTGAAGGTCGGGGTCTCGCGGTTCATCGTCGGGTCCAGCGTGGCGGCGTCCGCGGACTGCATGACCACCAGCGGCTGGGCGACCGCGAGCGCCGTCAGGGCGAGCGTCACGGCGAGGGCGAGCGTGCGTACGGTTCGGACCATCGAAGCACCTCCGGAGTGCGTGCCGCCAGCCCGGCGGGTGCGGGCGCCGACAGCGTGCGCATCATACGCGCTCGTCGCCCGCCCGCGCGGCGGGGGTAGGCTGGCCGGCATGCTGCGCTACCTCGTTCGCCGCGTCGTGCTGAGCGTGGCCGTCCTCCTGGGCCTCTCGATGCTGGTGTTCGCGATGGTGAACCTATCCGGCGACCCGGTGCGGCTGCTGCTGCCGCCCGACGCGAGCGCGGCCGACGTCGCACGCTTCCGCACCGCGATGGGTCTCGACGATCCGCTGCCGGTCCGCTACGTCCGGTTCCTGGCCAAGGCCGTCCGGCTGGACTTCGGCGACTCGATCCAGCTACGCGAGCCGGCGCTGGAGCTGGTGCTTCAGCGCCTTCCCGCCACGCTGACGCTCGCTGGGCTGGCGGTGGCGGCGGCGATCGTGATCGGCGTACCGCTGGGGGTGCTCACCGCGGTGCGACGGGACACGGCGTGGGACACGGTGATCACCGCGCTGGCGCTGGTCGGGCAGTCCACGCCGGTGTTCTGGGTGGGGGTGATGAGCATCCTGCTGTTCGCCGTGCAGCTTCGCTGGCTCCCCTCCTCCGGCACCGGGGGGCCGGAGCACCTGGTGCTTCCGGTCGGGACGCTGACGCTGTTCCTGCTCGGCGGCCTGGTGCGCGTGACGCGCACCTCCATGCTGGAGGTGCTGGACCTCGCGTACGTCCGGACCGCCACCGCGAAGGGGCAGCTGCGGCGGATCGTCGTCTGGCGCCACGCGTTCCGCAACGCGCTGGTGCCGGTGGTCACGCAGATCGGCCTGCAGATGCGGTTCGTGATCGGCGGCAGCGTGATCACCGAGACGATTTTCGCGTGGCCCGGCCTGGGTCGGCTGCTGGTGAACGCGGTCTACGCGAGGGATTACCCCGTCGTCGAGGCGGGCGTGTTCGTCGTGGCGGCGATCCTGATCGTCGTGAACACCCTCGTCGACCTGTCGTACGCCCGTCTGAACCCGAAGGTGAGCCTGGCGTGACCGGTCGTCTGCTTCGTCGCTGGCTCAGGAGATCCCGCACCCGCTGGGCGCTGGCGGTGTTGATCCCGATCCTCGTCGCCGCTCTGGCGGCGCCGCTCTACCCCCGCAGCCCGACCGACCAGGACCTGCGCGCGACGCTGGCGCCGCCCGGAACGGTCAGCGCGGCCGGTACCTTCTATCCGCTGGGCACCGACGAGCTGGGGCGCGACCTCGCGTCGCGCTTGCTGCACGGGACCCGAGCGTCCGTCGCGGTGGGCGCCATGGCGCTGGCGATCGCGCTGACGGTCGGCACCCTGCTGGGCCTCCTGGCCGGCTACTTCGGCGGCTGGGTGGACGCGCTGGTGACCGGCCTGACCGAGACGTTGATGACCCTGCCGTTCATCCTTCTGGCGATCGCGGTCATCGCTGCGGTCGGCGCGTCGACGACCGTGCTGATCCTGACGTTGGGCCTCACCGGCTGGGTGAGCTTCGCGAAGCTGGTGCGCGCCAAGACGTTCGAGCTTCGCAGCGAGGAGTTCGTCCAGGCCGCGCACGCCCTCGGCGTACGGAGCGCCGGCACGCTGGGCCGCCACGTGCTCCCGAACGTAATGCCGCTGCTGCTGGTGGACGGCACGTTGCAGTTCGGAGCGCTGGTGTTGGCCGAAGCCGGCCTCAGCTTCCTCGGACTGGGCGTGCCACCGCCGACGCCGACGCTGGGCGGGGTGCTGGCCGGCGGTCAGGTGTTCCTGGCGGTCGCCTGGTGGATCTCGACCTTTCCAGGCCTGCTGCTGTTGACCCTGGTGCTGGCGGTGAACGTGCTGGGCGACACGTTGCGGGACGCGGCGGCGCCGGGCGGCTAGCGCTGGCTCCGCGCATGCGGGGAGTGCACGTCGCCACGAGCGTCCCTGTGGGCCCCGCTGCGGATTCTCGTGGTCGAGTCGGCGTCCGTCAGCGGCGTACAGACCGTGACCGTTCTGAGGGCGCGCTCTACGGCCGCGCCCCATCAGGCCACGCGCCAAGGGCCAGACCAGCAGCGCTGCCGCGGACCACGCGTTCCCCTACGGCCCGTACGTCCGCGGGTACCCCTGCGCACGGTAGTCGACACCGGCCATCGCCACGGCCTCTGGACGCAGGTCGCGTTCTGCCTCGCCGTCGTCCATGAGCTCGGCCCGCAGGAAGGCCGTCACCAGGTGCGCGATCGCGTCGTGGGCCCGATCCATCTCCCAGCTGGCGTCGGAGCAGAAGCCGCCGGCGCCGATCGCCCGGTAGAACGGCACGGCGTCGCACGAGCCGGCGAAGACCGTGTGCCCAGCACCGTGCAGCGCGGCGAGCGCCTTGCGTGGACTGGCGGCGTGCTCGAACGCCCAGGCCGAGCTCCACGCGAACGGTGCCGAGGGGTCGGCCGTTCCGCCGACGGCGAGCAGCGGCGCGTCGATCGGGGCCAGCCCGACGGGACCGAACAGGAAGGCGTCGCTGGCCATCGCCACCACGGCGTCGACGCGGCGATCGGAAACGGCGGGCCAGAGGCCCCCGGGCGTCGTGTCGAGGCCCGCCCGCGCCGCCATGGCGTCCACGTCGGACAGCACCAGCTCGCACAGGAAGGCGTGATCCCCCTCCCGCCACGCGGGCTCGGCGCACAGCCGCGCGAAGCCCTCGAGGTCCAGCCGAGCGCCCGCCATCGCCAGCGCCGTCGTGCCGCCCAACGAGTGCCCCACGATCGCGACGCGATCCGGATCGGCCACGCCTGCGAGCAGGCCCCCGGAGGCCGCCTCGCGATCGGCCCAGTCGAGGGTCGCGAAGACGTCGGCGGGACGGTCGATCACGCTCCTCCAGAAGCCGTCCAGAGCTACGTCCATCGCCTCGCGGTGCTCGGGCGCGACGACGACGAAGCCGTGCGACGCGAGCCTCTCCGCCAGCCATACGTAGCCCGCGCTGGGCAGCGCGAAGCCCGGCGACAGGACGACCAGCGGTCCGGGCGTCGGCGCGTCGGCGAACGGCGCGTCGCGTGTCGCTCGGCCCACCGTTCGGACCGGACGCCGGGACCGGACCAGCCACTTGAGCTCGTAGGCGTAGCTCACCGTCGCCGCATGCCCGGCGTCGCCGCTGGCCGGATACCAGAGGTCGAGGCGCAACGGCGGTGCGCCGTCGAGACGAACGGCCCGCGTCCCGACGGCATGCGGACCTCGGCCGCCGTAGCGCGGGGCGTCGACACGCGGGTCGTCGGGGATCGTGGCGGCGGCCTGGTAGGCGAGCACCCCCAGACCGTAGAGAACGACCACCACGGCGACGCTCGCCAGTCCGATCGCACTGCGCTTCAGATGATTCACGTTCGGGCCTCCCTCGGCACGCTGGCCACGAGCCTCCGCCAGCACGACGAGGCTACGGACCCCTGGGGATGCCGCGACAGGTCCGGAAGTATCGGCGAGAGGACGACCCGGCTACAGCAGTCCGAGCTCGCGGGCGCGCGCGATCGCCTCCGTGCGCCGCTGCACCTGCAGCTTCGCGAAGATCTCGCGGTTGTAGCCCTTGACGGTGGGCAGCGCGCGGTAGAGGCGCTCGGCGATCTCGCGGTTGGAGAGGCCTTCCGCGATCAGTCGCAGCACCTCGAGCTCGCGCACGGTCAACGGCTCGAGGAGGGGCTGCTCCGGCGCCGCGGCGAGACCTGCGGCATCGACCTCCGACGACGGCGCGCGACCCGACCGTGAACGCGTCCGGAACGCCGCCGCGACCGCGCCTGCGAACGCAGGCAGGCTCCGGCGGCCCGCCGCCTCACGCAGGAGCCGTTCGATCGGCTCGCCTTCGGCCGTGAAGAGGCGTCGTCGTCGTTCAGGCTCGGCCAGCCGCAGCGCGCGCTCGAGCGCCCCCGCTGCCGCGTCGAGGTCTTCGCGCGCCGCGTGGGCCAGGGCCGTCACCACGAGGATCTCGGTCGCGCTGGCGGTCCGCGACTGGCGATCGGCGAGCTCCGACAGGCGCCCGAGGAGCGTCAGCGCCGTGGCCAGCGCAGCGGCGTCGCGGTCGTGGCGGCCGCGGGCGATCAGGATCCGAGCCAGCGTCAGCTGCTCGAACTCGCGCAGGTACGTGGGCGGCTCGTCGGGCGTCAGCTCGCGCGCGTCGGCCCATGCGGCGGCGGCGTCCAGATCGCCCAGCGCGAGCCGCACGCCGGCGCGCAGCGCGGCGATCGGTCGGACGTCGGGAATCGGGGTCGGATGGAATCGCCGCTCGGCCTCGTCGAGCTCCCGCAGGGCGCCAGCGAGATCGCCCGCGTCCCGGGCGCGACGCGCTCGCGCCAGGTGCCAACGGAACTCGGTGTCGACCTGGACCGCGTGCTCTCCCAGCGACGCGCTGCGCTCCAGCAGGCGCGTCGCTTCGGCCAGGTCGCCGTGCTCGTAGGCGACCTCGCTCAGGACCAGCAGCAGATTGGCCGCGCCCATCGGCGCCGCGTCGGCCGCCTCGCGAAGGGGGGCCAGCGCGTCGCGGCAGATCCGCTGCGCCTCGTTCAGCTTCCCGTGCGCCAGGCGCATGTCGGCCAGCACCTCGATCGGTCCGAGGCCCAGCGTGGCGCCGGCGCGCGTCATGGTGTCGATGCCGGCGCGGAAGGCGTCGAAGCCGGCGTCCAGCTGGCCCCGAGACCACTGCGCCAGACCCTGCACGCAGCCCACCGCACCGCGCTCGAAGGCGTCCTCCTGGGGCAACGCTTCGAGCGCACGGCGGGCGTGCACGACCGTGCCGTCCAGGTCGTTTCGCGACTGCGCCACGAAGGCTCGCGCCGTGGCGATCGCCGCCCGTAGCGGCCGCTGGTCCGCGGTCGCGGCGTGCCCCGCGTCCCAATCCTCGTCCACGGTCTCCTCGCGCCGCTTCGCGTCCCGCAGCCACGCCTCGGCGTCACGAATGCGCCGCTCGGCCTCGTCCAGCCGGCCCAGGTCGGTCGCCGCGCGGGCGTACTCGATGCTCAGCAGCGGCCGTGAGCTGATCGCCGCCTCGGGCAGCGCGTCCAGCCACGCCAGCACGGTCGCCGCCCGGTAGGCGCCACGCATCGCTCTTCCGAAGCGCAGCGCCAGCCGAGCCGCCCGCTCGTGGTCGCCGGCCGCCAGGGCGTAGCGGACGGCTTCGGCCGGATCGCCCTCGTTCTCGAACCAGGCGCTGGCGCGCGCCAGCAGCACGGCGCTCCGGCCGGGCCGCTCGGCGTCGAGGTGGGCGCGAAGCATCTCGGCGAACAGATGATGGTAGCGGAACCAGCGGCGGCGATCGTCGAGGGGGACGAGGAACAGGTTGCCGCGCTCCAGCGACGCGAGCAGGCGGTCGCAGCGGGCCCGGCCGGTGACGGCCTCGCACAACGGAGCGGACAGGCTCGCCAGCACGGACGTCTCCAGCAGGAACGTGCGGTGCGCCTCGGGCTGGCGGCGAAGCACCTCGTCCACCAGGTAGTCCACGACGTAGCGGTGGTCGCCCGCGAAGGCGCGCACGAAGCCGGCGACGTCGTCGCGATCGCGCAGCGAGAGCGCCGCGAGCTGCAGGCCGGCGATCCATCCCTCGGTGCGTGCCTCCAGCGCCGCGACCTCGTCGCCCGTCAGCTCGAGGCCCATCGCGTCGTTCAGGAACGCCGCCGCCTCGTCGGGCGTGAACCGCAGCTCGGTAGCGCGAAGCTCCGTCAGCTGACCCCGCGCCCTGAGCCGCGGGAGGGGCAGGTCGGGATCCTCGCGGGTCGCGACGATCAGGTGGACCCGGGGCGGGAGCCGCTCCACCAGGAAGGCCAACATCTCGTCCACGTCGGGCGCGTCGACCGTGTGGTAGTCGTCCAGGACCAGCGTGAGTCCGTCGGGGAGCGTGGCCAGCTCGTTCACCAGCTCGCTGGCCACGACCTGGAGCGGCGGCGGCCGAGGGGCCTGCAGCGCCGCCATCGCGGCCTCGCCCACGCCGCCCACCGCCTCGCGCAGCGCGGCCACGAGGTACGCGACGAAGCCGGCGGCATCGCCGTCCGCCTCGTCCAACGACAGCCAGGCTGCGGGAACGCCGGCGTCGGCGATCCAGGCGCTGGCCAGGGTGGTCTTGCCGAACCCCGCCGGCGCGGACAGGAGCGTGAGACGCCCACGCGCCCCCTCGCGCATCCGGCTCAGGAGCCGCGGGCGGCGCACCGTCCCGGCGGGGATCGGCGGCGCGTACAGCTTCGTGGTCAGCACGGCCTGGGTCAGCATCGGACGGATCCACGACCACGATACAGGCCGGCGGGCCCGGGAGCACCGCGCTCCCGGGCCCGCCGGCGTCCTGCGGACGCCTAGGGACGCTGCTTTCGGTCGAGCAGCACGAAGAGCGACGCTCCCGTCAAGACGTAGACGATGATGGGCCATGTGTTCGCGAAGCCGGTGAAGAACCCTACGGCGAGGACGCCCAGAAGGCCCGCGGCTAGCAGGATGGCGGTCGCAAGGTGTCCATGCGTCATCCGTTTCCTCCTTGGCGCTCGACGCGATGCCTGCGCAGCGCACGATCCTCGGTCACGCGAGCGCAGCGCGGGTGCCGGTCGCGCGTTCGTTCCAGGCGGAGGCGTTCACGCCCCGCACCAGGAGCCAGCCCAGCAGCACCAGCTCGCCGACGAACGTGAACTCGCTCACGACGATGCCCGATTGCGGGACCATCACGGTGAGGACCACGTCGATCAGGTAGCCGGCGCCCGCCACGATCAACAGGGCCCCGATCACGCGAGGAATGAAGCCGGACGCCCAGATCAGCAGGCCCAGCGGCACGAGCCACAGGCCGAAGAACACTGCCGCCACAGCCCCGTAGCCGACGCGGTGGAGCTCGACGAAGAACGTCGACAGCGCCTCTCGCTGCGCCGGGTCGAGCGCGGCGGTCCAGGCGCCACCGTCCAGCACCATCAGCGCGGCGGCCTGGTTGACCATGTTGAGGCTGGTGATCGTGACGGCGATGATCACCAGCACGACCATCGTGACGGCGCGCTTGCGGTGGACGACCTTGAGGAGGTCGAAGAGCGCGAAGACGATGAAGAGGAAGACCACCTGTCCGGTCAGCTCGAGGACGATCCCGAAGCGCCAGAGCTGGGCGTTGGCCAGCAGGTTCTGGGCCGTCGCGGCGGCGTCGCCCGGCACGAAGAGGCGCTGGCGGACGCCGAACTCGGCGAAGCCGCCGCAGATGGCGAGGATCAGGTAGCCGAGGCCGGCGAGGCGGGCGGTGGTGGTCGCGGACACGGTCTTCAGGGGGTGGGTCATGGCGGTTTCTCCTTCGGGTCGACGGCGCGCGCCCCCGGCGGGCGTCGCGTCCGAACGACCGCAAGATAGGAGCCGATGTGGGGAGATCGCATCCCCAACGGTGGGGAGCGAGACTGGCGAGCGACGGTGGGGAGGTTCAGACCAGGTCCAGCTCGTCGGCCCGCAGGACCGCCTCGCGCCGACCGTGAACGCCGAGCTTCGCGTAGATGCTCTTGGTGTGGGAGCGCAGCGTATGGACCGACATGCCCAGCTCGCGGGCGAGCTGCGGTCCGGTCAGCTCGCTCCTCAGCAGCCGCAGCACGTCGCGCTCGCGGTCGCTGAGCGGCTCGACGACGTCCGGCAAGACGCGGGGTCGCTCGCTCGAGGCCTTGAAGGCGTCCAGCAGGCGGCGTAGCTGGGCCTTGTCGGCGCCCTCGCGGGCCGCCGCCCGGAGGAGGCGGGCCATCGCCGGCCCCTCGCTCACGAACACGGCGTGGTGCCCCTCGACCTGGGAGAGCCGAAGGGCGCGCAGCAGCGACCGCAGCGCACCGGGATCGTCACCGGCCGCCTGCAGCGCGAGCGATCGCAGCACGAGCGTCTCGATGACGTCGCCGGTCCGGCCGCCGGCCTCGGCCTCCTCGGCGACCGCGCCTAGCAACGCGAGCGCGTCCGCGGTCGGCGCCTCGGCCCCTTCGCTGCGGAACACGCCGAGCAGGACGCGAGCCACGGTGAGAAGGGTGTACGCGTTGAGGTAGCTCGGCTCGAGGTCCCCGGCGGCGCCCAGCCCCTCGGCCCAGGCGCGCGCGTCCGCCAGCCGGCCCTGCGCCAGCCAGAGCCGAGCGCGGGTCGCGCCGGTGGGCCGCACGACCGGAACCGGACCGGCCAGCTGCCGCCGATCGGCTTCGTCCAGCAGCTCGTGGGCGGTGACCGCGTCGCCGAGGGCCAGCTCGACGCGGGCACGCACCGCCGTCAGGCGCCCCGCGTCGCCCGTGAGAACGCCGGCGTCGCCCAGCGCCTCGCCCGCCCGGAGCTCCCGCTCGGCGGCCTCGAGATCGCCCAGCTCGGCGTGGACCTCCGCGAGGCCGACGTGCGCCTCGGCCTCGCCGGGCAGCGTCGGACCGCCCTGCTCGGCGGCGTAGCGCAGCGCCTCCTGGTAGGTGCGCGACGCCTCGCGGAGGCGGCCCTGGGCCGTCAGGACGTCCGCGATCGCGAAGGTGAAGCTGAGGGCGGCTGCCGCGTCGCCCAGAGCGCGGAAGCCGTCCATGCCGATCCGCAAGGCCTCGAGAGCGTCGTTCAGCTCGCCGCGCATCCAGTACGCCAGCCCGAGGAGGCCGGCCGGGATGGCGCGCGCGCCCGGATCGTCCACCGGCGCGATCTCGATGGCCCGCCGGGCGTGCGCCTCGCCAGCGGCCGCGTCGCCGGTCGCCTGCGCGCGATAGGCCCGAGCGGCGGCGATCCGTGCCGGCAGCGCCCGGAAGGCGGTCTCGTCGGCGACCTGTCGCTCGTGAACGCCGCGAGCCGTGACCTCGTCCTCGTCGCTGCGCTCCGCGAGCCAGCGCTCCGCGGCGGCGAGCCACGCCTCCGCGCCGTCCATGTCGCCCTCGCCGAGGTGCGCCCAGGCGGTCGCCACGGCCAGCACCGGGCGGGACCGAAGGACGTCCTGTGGCAGTCGGGCCGCCCATTGCCGCCAGGTCGGGATCTGGAAGGCGCGGTCCATGGGACGCCAGGCGAGCTCCAGCGTCCTCGCCGCGCGCTCGACGTCGCCGGCTGCCAGAGCGTGCGCGATCGCCTCGCCGGGGGAGCCCTCGGCCTCGAGCCAGCGGCTCGCGCGGCGGTGAAGCTCCCGCAGGTCGCCTCCCCGCTCGCGCCGCGCCTCGGCGCGCAGTACGTCGGCGAACAACGCGTGGTAGCGGTACCAACGGCGCTCGTCGTCGAGCGGGACGAGGAAGAGGTTGGCGCGCTCGAGCTCCTGCAGCGTCTCGGCACCGTCGTCCCTTCCCGTCACGGCGTCGCAGACCGGTCCGCACAGGCGACCCAGGACCGACGTGGCCAGCAGGAAGTCGCGCAGCCGAGGGTCCAGTCCATGCAGGACCTCGTTCGACAGGTAGTCGAGCACGTGCCGGTGCTCGCCGGCGAATGTGCGCACGAAGTCGCCCGGGTCGTCGCGACCGTGCATCGACAGCGCCGCGAGCTGGAGCCCGGCGGCCCAGCCCTCGGTGGTCCGCTCCAGGGCCCTGACGTCGTCCGCCGGCACGTGCAGGCCCATCGCATCCTCGAAGAATCTCTGGGCCTCGTCGGACGCGAACCTCAGGTCCTTCGCCCGCAGCTCGACCAGCTGGCCACGGGCTCGCAGGCGAGCCAGTGGGAGATTCGGCGCCTCGCGCGTGGTCAACACCAGGTGCAGACGCGGCGGAGCGTGGCTCATCAGGAAGGTGACGACCTCCTGCACCGGCCCCTCGTCCACCACGTGGTAGTCGTCCAACACCAGCGCGACGTCCTTCGTTCCGGTCGCGAGGTCGTTCACCAGCTCCGCCGTCGCCGTCAGCGGTGCAGGAGGCTGCGCCGATCGGAGCGAGCGGACCACCCCTTCGCCGAGCGAAGGCTCGATCGTTCGAAGTGCGGCGACCAGGTAGGCGACGAAGCGAAGCGGCTCGCGATCGTCCTCTTCCAGCGACAGCCACGCGACCGGCATCGCGGTGCCGGCGATCCACTGGGCCGCCAGCGTGGACTTGCCGAAACCGGCGGGGGCCGAGATCACGGCGTGCCCCTGTCGCAGGCCGGACTGGAGCCGGGCCGCCAGTCGCCGCCGACGGACCGCGCCTGAACGAATCGGAGGCGCGAACAGCTTCGTGGCGAGGAGGGGGGTGGGCGGCATGAACGAGCGTACCGCGCGCCGGCCGCCACGCCGACGGCCGCAGTGCGTCCGCGACTCAGGGCACCAGAACCACCTTGCCGCGGGCGCGTCCCTCCGCGAGGTAACGGAGCGCGTCGGCCGCCTCGGCCAGCGCGTAGGTGCGGTCGATCCGCGGCACGACCTGGCCGCTCGCCATCCAGCCCGCCACCGTCTCGAGGTCCGCCGTACGGGTCTTCGCGAGCATGTTGCGCATCCGGGGGCGACGAGCGGCCCCGAGACGGGGCATCGCCAGCGCCGGCAGGAATCCGGTGGTTACGAAGGCGCCGTCCGGCGTCAGGGCGCGCCGGTAGTCGTCGACGGCGCGATTCGCGACCGTGTCGAAGATCAGGTCGTAGCGGGCCCCGCCTGCCGCGAAGTCCTCCTGGCGATAGTCGATCACGTGGTCGGCCCCGAGCGAGCGCACGAGCTCCACGTTTCGTGTACTCGTCACGCCCGTCACATCGGCACCTAGGGCCTTCGCGATCTGCACCGCGAAGCTGCCGACGCCGCCGGAGGCGCCGTTGATCAGGACGTGCCGGCCGGCCTCGATGCCGCCCTCGTCGCGCAGCCCCTGCAGTGCGGTGACTGCGGCCATCGGGACAGCTGCTGCGGCTTCGATGTCCACGCCGTCCGGCACACCGGCCCAGGCGTGCGCGGGCGCGGCGACGAGCTCGGCGAAGGCGCCGCGTCCCACGTCCGCCAGGTCGGCGAACACCGCGTCGCCGGGTCGGAACCGCGTCACGTCGCGGCCCACCGCCTCGACCCGACCCGCGGCGTCCGAGCCGGGGACCGCTCGCCTGGGTCGGAACAGGCCGTTGCCCATGAAACGAAGGAGGAACGGCTGGCCGGCCAGCAGGTGGAGATCGGCGGGGTTGGCGGCGGCGGCCTGGACGCGCACCAGCACGTCGGTCGGGCCGGGCGCGGGCACGGCGATCTGGCGCAGCCGCAGGACCTCCACGCCGCCGTAACGGTCTGCGGTGAGCGCGCTCATGGTCACGGCGTCGCCGCTCGGGACGGCTTCGCGCCACGCATCGCGTCCGGCCTGGAGACGGGATGGCGCGGGAGACGCGTGCGGGGGACGGGCGGTGGTGGGGTCTGGCATGTCGGCCTCCGGAGTCCCGCGGTGCCGCCGACGAGGCGGCGCGACCGCGAAGGTGCATCGGGTCAAGCGGTCGCGGACCGCGCCAGCGGCCGGGTCCGCACGCCGCGGATCAGCAGCCACAGGGCGGTCGCGACCTCGGCGATCACGGCGGGACCGAACACGGCGGCGTCGAAGAACGGCTGGACGGCGGCGTAGTCGGTCAGCAAGGTCCGCGCGAGCGTGTCGGCCAGGTAGCCCGCCGCGGCGATCATCAGCAGCACGGCCAGGACCTTCGGCAGGTAACCGGATCGGTAGATCAGGTGACCGAGGAGGAACAGGCTGAAGGCGAAGAACGCCAGACCGACCGCGTAGCCTGTGCCGTGCGCCTCGAAGAACATCAGCGCCAAGGCGTGCCGCTCGCCCTCGCCGACCGCACCCAGCGGGCCTGCACCGCCCGTCAGCAGCTCCAGGCCGACGAACAGGTTCATGAGGTTGAAGCCCAGGATGGTCGCCTGAACCAGCCGGAAGAACGCCGCGAGCAGCGACAGCGCGCGACTGACGGGCTCCAGCAGAACGAAGAAGGCGAGCGCGATGGCGATGTCGGCCATGATCATCGCCAGGTCGGCTGCGATGCCCATGCGGAACAGCGACTCGGCGCCCTGGACGGCGGCGGCGGTGGCCGCGGCGTCCCCGGGGTCGATCAGGCTCATGCGGACGAAGAACTGGGCGAAGATTCCGGCGACGATGATGATCAGGTAGAGGGCGCCGGCGGTACGGGCGACGCGATTGGACGGGGTCATGGCTCTCCTCGAGGGGGGCGGGCGCCCGGCGAGCAGCCGGGCTGGCGACGGGTCGGCGTCACGGCTTCGTTCGGTACACGCCGTCGTCCCGGGCCGCGACGCGGACGACGGCGAGAAGCGGAAGGGAGAGGTCGCGGATTCGACGCAGCAGCCCGTGCAGCGCCGCCTGGTCGGCGACGGGGCCGGTGAGGGTGGTGGTGCCGTCGGTTTCGTGGCGAACGTCGATCGGACCGAGGCTGTCGGTCAGGCGGTCGGTCACCCGGGGGCTCAGGTGGCCCTCCAGGCGGATCCGGTAGATCCGGGCTCCGGCGGGTCGGAGAGGGGTGCGGGGGGTGCTGGGCTCGTCGGGCATCGTCGGTCACCTCGTGATCGCGGGAAGGCCGCGGGCTGCGGCGCTTCCTCGATCGCCACGAGGCTAGGACCCGACCGGGATGACCGGCCAGACACCTTGGTATGACGGATGGTACGGATCGGTCGTGCCGCGAGCCGCGTGCGCCGAGCCGAGGCCCCGTGCGCGATCAGCGAGGCGTCTCGCCCCTACCCGCCGACAGGCCGAGCGAGCGCCAGGCGGCAGACACCGACGAGGCACGTGGACGGTGTCGCCCGCCGACGTGCGGTCCGGCGCGAGGGCCGCGCGCTCAGTGCATCCAGGGCGTGTACGCCAGCCCGATCAACAGACCCTCGGGCCCGGACAGGCGCGCGACGGTCTGGCCCCACGTCTCGGTCTTGGCGCCGTGGATCAGGCGCTGGCCCTGCGCCTCGAGCTCGGCCGCCGCCTCGGCGACGGCGGCCTCGTTCGCCATCTCGAACTCGATCGTGGCTTGCGGGACGGGATAGGCGTCGGGCCAGTCGTACGTCCCGAAGCAGGTGTGCGCCGCCATCGACAGCGGCCAGACGCCCAGGTGCTTCACGCCGGCGAGCGCGTCGCTGGACAGGTACTCGCCCTCGCCCTCGAGAGGCAGACCGAGGAGATCACGATAGAAGGCGGTGCCCTCCTGCGCGTCAGGGACGATCGGGGTGACGCCGGCGACGAATTCGATCTTCATGGTGGGCTCCTTCTGGCCGGGATTCGCGCCGGCCCGTGGCTTGGGGCGAGCGGTCGGTACGAGGCGGTCGGCGCGCAACGGTCGGGGCAGCTCCGGTGACCGGCGGGCGCAGGCGCCGAGACGCGCTCGGGAACGACCCGACGATACGACGCGTCGTGGGGCGTCGTGCCCGGTCCTACCGAAAACCCCCTCTGGGATCTCCGGTAGAGACGGCGGCATCCTCGCTGCAGAAGGAGGTCCACCGTGATCCAGCCCATCCCGACCTCGGCACTGTTCGACCGTCCCGTCCGCCTCCGTGAGGAAGCTCGCCTCGTGCGGGTCCTCCGCGCGCTCCGAGCCGCAGCTGCGGCTCGTTCCCGCCGCCCGAAGCGGAGCGCGGCATGAGCGTGCCGCTCGCGCTCCGGACCGACGATCTCGTCAAGCGCTACGGCGGCGCGGCGGTGCTCG
>Ga0209943_1001190_pt1 | contig 16586 bp, 18 predicted proteins | sample SalPonR1_B_D2_MG_FD_185698 | JGI IMG/M metagenome (GOLD analysis project Ga0209943, IMG submission 185698) | Salt pond soil microbial communities from South San Francisco under conditions of wetland restoration - Salt Pond MetaG R1_B_D2_MG... ... | reverse complement strand
TAGTTTTAAAAGAATCGATGCGAACATTAAATGATTTTAAGCTGTTGCAAATTGGTTGGTTGTTTGATTTAAATTTTGATTATTCGGTAAAACGGGTATATGAAAAAAAATATCTGAATAAAATTTTTGAGTCTTTGCCAAAAAACAAGAAAGTGGAACTAATTCAAAATGTTGTAACCAACTATTTTGAAAAAAGAATAAAAATGAATATTCCATATTGAGAAATGGATATATTTGCATAAATAAATACCTAGATATATTTATTATTTTTACCAAAAAAATTATATAGCATGATTGCCATTGAAAAAGCATATGATATTGTATTACAAAATGCATATGTATTAGAAACAGAAGAGATTGATTTTACCGATTCTTTAGGCCGCATTTTAGCCGAAGATATAAAATCGGATATTGAAATGCCTCCGTTTGATAAATCTGCTATGGATGGTTATGCCTGCCGTAGAGAAGATTTAGAAAATCAATTAGAAATTATTGAAACCATCCCTGCAGGGAAATATCCCGAAAAAGAAATTGGAAGAAACCAATGTGCTAAAATTATGACCGGTGCTCCGATTCCCCATGGTGCCGACTGTGTAGTACCGGTAGAAATTGCTGAAGAAATAGAAGGGAAATCAGTTCATGTCATAGAAATTTCACATAAAAATAATATCAGCTATCAGGGTGAAGATGTTAAGGTAGGAACAAACGTTTTAACGAAAGGAATAAAAATACAAGCCCAACATATTGCTGTTTTTGCTGCGGTAGGTTATACTGATGTTTTGGTTTATAAGCAACCCAAAGTGGGTGTTATTTCAACTGGAGATGAATTAGTTGAACCCCAAAAAAAGCCTTCGCGGTCACAAATAAGAAATAGTAACGGTTATCAGCTGATTGCACAAGTGCAAAATTGTGGTGCTATAGCAAACTATATGGGTATTGCTGATGATACTCCTGATGATACATATGACAAAGTAAACAAAGCTTTAAGCGAAAATGATATTGTTTTATTAACGGGAGGTGTTTCGATGGGGGCCTTTGATTTTGTCCCTAAAGTTTTAGAAAAAGCCGGTGTTAAAATTGATTTTGATAAACTGGCCGTAAAACCGGGAAAACCTACCACTTTCGGAATGGCAGGTAAAAAGTTCTGCTTTGGGTTGCCCGGAAACCCAGTTTCTTCGTTTATTCAGTTTGAATTATTGGTAAAACCTTTAATCTACCATATGATGGGACAGGATTATCAACCACTTGATATTCGCCTGCCCATGGGAATTGACTATACAAGAAAAAGTACTAAACGTAAATCGTATTTTCCAATAATTATTAAAAAAGGAGAAATTTTTCCTGTCGATTATCATGGTTCAGCTCATATTCACGCCTTATCTTTGGCGCACGGAATAGCAGCCATTGATATTGGTGAGAAAGAGATTAAGAAAGGAGAAAGAATTCATGTACGACAGATTTAACCGTAAAATAAACTATCTGCGCATATCGGTTACCGATCGTTGTAACCTTAGGTGTGTATATTGTATGCCCGAAGAAGGAATAAAATTATTCGATCATAAAGATATTTTAACCTTTGATGAGATTGTTCAGGTAACCAAAACAGCAGTTCGTAAAGGTGTTGATAAAGTGCGTCTAACTGGAGGTGAGCCTTTGGTGCGGAAAGATATTGTTGATTTAGTTCGTATGATTGGTGAAATTGAGGGTATCAAAGACTATGGTATGACCACTAATGGGATATTGCTTGATCGATTTGCCAAAGACCTGGCTAAAGCTGGTTTGCAAAGAGTAAACATTAGTTTGGATACAATGAATGCTCAAAAATATAAACAAATAACTCGTATAGGAGATATTCAGAAAGTTTTTGATGGTATTAAGGCTGCCAGGGAAGCCGGATTAGAACCCATAAAGATTAATTGTGTGGTAAAGAATAATAGTAAGGAACCTGATGCTGTTGAGGTTGCTGAATTTTGCCGTAAAAATGATTTAAAGGTTCGGTTTATTAAAGAGATGGATTTAGAAACGGGCAGTTTCTCTATTGTTGAAGGCGGGTCTGGTGGCGATTGTGCCCACTGTAACCGTTTGCGTTTAACCTCCGATGGTAAAATAAAACCCTGTTTGTTCAGTGATTTGGGTTACAGCGTTCGTGAGTTAGGTGCTGATAAAGCCATTGACATGGCTTTGCAAAATAAACCCCAAAGTGGCCATTCAAATCATACCGGTAAGTTTTATAATATTGGAGGATAATACCTTTCAGCGCTTGCCTTCATGCCATACGGCATGTAAATCAGCAACGACTGGTAAACCGAATGGCAAGTTCAGTGCTTGCCTGCTGTCCCGATAACTATCGGGAGGCAGGTTCAAAATTTAATATAAATATATAACTTAAAGTCAGCAGAAATGGAAAAATTAAGCCACGTAGATGACAAAGGCAAAGCTAATATGGTTGATGTTGGCACAAAGCCCGATCAAGTGAGAATAGCTAAAGCCACCGGACATATTACCCTGCAACCCGAAACGCTTGAGCTAATTCGGGATAATGCCATGAAAAAAGGAGATGTGCTTACCATTGCAGAAATTGCAGGAATACAGGGTGGCAAAAAAACCAGCGACCTGATCCCTTTGTGTCATCCACTTCAAATAACCAAAATAGATGTTAAAGCTACCATCGATGATACAGGTGTTCGTATGAATTCCGAAGCACGATGTGTAGGAAAAACAGGCATTGAAATGGAAGCCCTTACCTCGGTTTCCATAGCTTTGCTTACCGTTTACGATATGTGTAAAGCTGTGGATAAAACCATGAATATTGATGAAACAAAGCTGATGGAAAAAACGAAATCGGATTTATAAATAGTTTATTTTGCAGATTTAAGAGATAAAATAGCTTTCCCTTTACGAACTCCATCTACTGCACATTTTATAATTTTCGGATTGTTTTTTGTGATATTTTTAGTATCTATTGATCGTACTTTTGTTTCTACACCATAAACATCTTCAACAATAATTACATATTCTTCTTTACCCAAAGGATTCGTGTCTTTTTCTGTGCGTAAATACTTGAAAGGATAGGTCTTCCCTATTTCATAATAAGGATGTACCGGTTCAATTTTTAAATGCGAATCGGTATCAAATTTTGTTACCAAACATTTAATTTTTTGTCCGATTTTAAATCCATAATGTTGGTACATATCCTTTTTTAGCGAGTATAAATTATTAAACTCATCCTGTAAAAGATAGTATTCAATATTTTCTTCCAAAGGTTTGATATCAAAAACTGTAAATGGATATACTGTGCCAATTTCCGGTTGTTTTACAATATTTTTAATTTCCGGAACGGCAAGAAATAGTTGTCCTTTTTTTATCCTTAAAACTTTACATTTTATTTTTTTTGATTTTATCTCAATGGCGTAATTTTCAGGTATTGAGCAGATCGTTTCCATCCCAAAAACATCTTTAACAATGGCTGCTTTCTCTTTTTCTCCCACAGAATTGATGCGGTCGATTATTTTTAGCAGATCAAACGAATAAATCTCTCCTTCTGTATATTTTGGATTCTCCGGTTCCAGAAAGATTTTTCCACTACAATTGATTTTATCAATTTTACAGATTAAAGTTTGCCCTTCTTTTAGCTGATAATGATGATAATGATTTGCTTTTAAAAGATGTTTGCCACCAAAAGGATTTTCTAAAATATAGTAAGATTCATCGGTACCCGGAATTTCGGTAAACCCTGAGATGGTAAAAAGATGCTTTTCCCCTTCGGTAAACTTATATTGATTTTCATTGTTATCCATACAAACACAAAAATACTATTTTTAATCATCTTTATGGTATTTGAAAGGAGTGAAGATGATAGGTAAAGAGATGATATTTTATTACTTTTGTGATGAAAAAGATAATTACAAATAAGCAGAGAATGGCAGCAGCAAAAGTGGTTTCGGTAAATATTTGCGAAAAAAAGGGAGTCATAAAAAAACCTGTAAAAGAGGTTATAATCAATAATCAAGGTGTTGAAAAAGATGCTCATGCCGGCGATTGGCACAGGCAGGTAAGTTTGCTTGCCAAAGAAAGTATTGATAAGTTTGAGGAAGTGTTAGGGCGAAAACTTAATTTTGGCGAATTTGCCGAAAATATTACCACCGAAGGGATTATGTTGTACACGATGAAACCTGGCGACAGATTAAAAATTGCTGATGTAGAAATGGAAGTTACCCAAATTGGCAAAGAATGTCACGGCACAGGATGTGCTATTTTTACCCAAGTAGGAAAATGCGTTATGCCTAAAGAAGGGATTTTTGCTAAAGTAATTCATTCAGGAAGAATTAAACCTGATGATGAAGTTATTTATATTCCAATATCATAAAATATGGCTAAAGGAAAAGTACTATCCGTAAATTTATCAGATGAAAGGGGTGTAAAAGAACCTGTTTCTGAATTAATTTTAACCGAAAAAGGAATACAAGGCGATGTTCATGCCGGGCATTGGAACCGTCAGGTTAGTATTATCGACCAATCGCATATCCATCGATTTAAAGGAATTACCGAAGCCAGAGATACTCGATTTGGTGAGTTTGCTGAAAATATTACAGCAAAAGGATTACAGGATATCGATTTTCAAACATTTGACCTGCTGAAAATAGGAAACGCAATTTTGGAAGTTACCCAGGTTGGAAAACCTTTTCACGACCAGTTTCGTGAACTGGGAAATTATGTAATGCCTCGTGTTGGAATATTTTGCAGAGTGAAAAAACCAGGAACCATAAAACCCAATGATGCTATTGAGGTTATTCCTAAAGTATATCATGCGTTGGTAATTACATTAAGTGATCGTGCAAGTGCGGGAGAATATGAAGATCGAAGCGGACCAAAAGTAGTTGAATTCTTAGATACTTATTTTAACAAGTTGGGTGTAAGATATCAAACCGAAAGAATGGTCATTTCGGACAGTAGCAATGAACTAACACAAATCTTGGCAAAAGCAAAGAAAGATAACATTGATATAATTATTACAACCGGAGGAACAGGAATTGGAAAACGAGACATCACCGCAGAAACAGTACAACCGATGCTGGATAAGGAAATTCCTGGGGTAATGGAATTAATACGGATGAAATATGGTATAGAAAAACCCAATGCATTGTTAAGCAGAGGAGTTGCCGGTGTAATGAATGACAGTTTAGTTTATACGCTACCCGGAAGCGTAAAAGCTGTAAATGAATATATGACAGAGATATTAAAAACCATGCAGCATCTAATTTATATGTTACATGGTATAGATGCTCATTAAGAAAAATATTAACCTAAACTTTAATTTTTATATTATATGGATCGTGATTATGCAGAAAAGTTATTAAGAAGGTATGTTCGGAATGAAAAAATGCTTTTTCATTGTTTTGCTTCCGAGGCTGTTATGAGAGCGTTAGCAAGAAAACTTGGACGTGATGAGGAAAAGTGGGGATTAGCAGGCTTGTTACATGATATTGATACAGAAATAACCAATGCGGATCCTAAAAAACATGGTTTGGTCGCTTACGAGTTATTAAAAGATGAAGGACTGGAGGAAGAGATTATTGATGCCATAAAAATGCACAACGAAGAAGCTACCGGGTTAAAACGCGAAACAGAATTCCAACATGCCCTTTCCGCTGGTGAAACAATTACCGGACTTATTTATGCAACTGCTTTGGTTTATCCCGATAAAAAAATTAAAGATGTTAAACCTAAATCGGTAACCAAACGGATGAAACAAAGAGCCTTTGCCGCATCGGTAAGCAGAGAAAATATTATGGAATGTGAGGAAATTGGAATCCACCTAAATGAGTTTGTGGAGATTTCATTATATGCTATGAAAGAAGTTGCAGATAAAATCGGATTATAAATTAATTTTTTATAGAGCTGTATACCATACATTTACTTTACGAAAATAAATATTTCAACTTTTTATTTATTGATTGATAGATAAATAGATAGTAAAATTAGTCTATATTTATTTAGACTCATTCTAAAATAACAAAGAAAAAATATTTTAATTAATTAATATTTAACACACAACAACAATATAAATGTTGAAAAAATTTAATTAACATAGTTTGTTTAATTTTTTTTTAATTTTGGTTGCAGAGTTTATCTGTTAAACTTAACCTAATTTCTTACAATTTGCTTATTAAGTGTAATAATTAGTTCATTTAATTAACAATTGTTTGACTAAAAACAAGCGTTATGACACTCATAAAGGAACAACACAATGTATCGGCGGTAATTTTAGCTGGTGGTGCCAACAAACGTTTTCAGGGGAAAACAAAAGCGAATATTCAAATTAGCGGGGTACGGATTATTACACGTACCATAAAAATTTTACACGAAATATTCGACGATATTATTATTGTTACCAATACACCTGATCAGTTTAAAGGATTTAGCCATTATACAATCGTCCCCGACGAAATAAAAAATGTTGGTCCATTAGGAGGTATTCATGCTGCCATAAAAGCAGCGAAAAATGATTCGGTTTTTGTATTTGCAAGCGATATGCCATGCATATCAAGCAAGCTGATTAAAAAACATATCGAATTTTATCATAAACGTCGGTGTGATGCTGCTATTCCGAGAATTAAAGATTTTAAAGAGCCTCTTCACGCTATTTATAATATAAAGATAGAAGATAAGCTGGATGATTATTTAAAAACTGCACACGATTACTCTATCGATAGTTTTATAAAGGGGTTAAACATTCGATATCATAATTTAGAAGATACAGAAGAAAACCGGAAATCATTCTTCAATATTAATACTCCTCAAGATTTATCATGCATGGAGTTATATTCAGAAGCGGGTTATATTTAAACTGGTTATTTTCTTCAAGATACTAAAAAAACTGGCTGTCCAAAAGCTGTTGTAGAATCCTTCGGGTCATTAGTTTTGTTGTTGTATGGGAAAAAACTACTCTTTCCCTTTTTTACTTTTCTTTGTCTTATATTTTTTTATAGGGATGATTGGCACGGGGTCATAACCATGGGTTCCCCAGGGGTGGCACCGCGATATTCTTTTTAACCCCATCCACGAACCTTTAAACGGTCCATGAATTTTTACAGCCTCAATAAAATATTCGGAGCAGGTGGGCGTATGCCTGCACGAAGCAGGAGTGTATGGTGAAATAACGTATTTATAAATATATACGGGTATCAAAAAAATAAAACCGATGATTTTTTTTAAAATCCCAACCATACAACCAAATTTATGGCAAAGGTAAGAAAATGTTTGAGCAATTAAACCGAGGCGTTTATATAAAAAACCGCCGAAAATTAAATGGTTTCGGCGGTTAAAGAGATGTGTTTAAATTATAGATTTTTTGTTTCGTAGGATTTTTCTCGTTCGGCTGCTTTTTTATCCCATTGAGGGACAACTTCTTTTAAGAATTTTTTCTTTTCAGCATTTAATTTATCCATATCTAATCCGATATATTCCTGTGCTTTTGCTTTGGTCGAAATATCAGGATACGGAACTTCTTCATTAAAACCTAGCGAAGCTAAAATCCTGGCTAATTTAAGTCTTGCCTCAGCGGCAATATTAATTCCGGTAGATAAAATTCTGGAGCATTCTATCGGGCTGTGAAACGATCCTCCGTGGCTTGCAGCAACATAGTCCCAACGCCATTGAGCATGTCTGATATCCTGGAGTACAGATTGCATGGTTTCTTCAGATGCCCCTAACTCCCAGGCTTTTCCTGCTTCTACATGAGCACGTACCAACAATTCTTCTAATTTGTACATGCTTTCTTTAATTTTATCCTGACGTTCGTAAACATTGGCAATTAATTCTTCTGTCTTTTCTCTGTGACATACCAGACAAGTGTTTTCCACATTGTTTAGGGAACTCTGAATTTTATGATCAGTAAATTTTTGCCCTCCTTCATTAATATAAGGCATGTGGCAGTCGGCACAGGCTAGTCCGCGTTGCGCATGAATCCCTGTAGTAAAAATTTCATAATCAGGATGCTGGGCTTTCAGCATAGGGGCTTTACGAATGGAGTGAGTCCAATCGGAGAACTCATATTCATCGTAATACTCTTCCATGGCATCCACAGACATTCCTTTATCCCAGGGTAACGTAAGGTAAGTGCCCTCACCTTTAAAATAATATTCCACATGACATTGTGCACAAGCCAGGCTTCGCATATCCTGATGACTTACTGAATGTATATCTTTCTCTTGTCGCTGAAAAGCTTCTATTAATGCTGGTCTTGAAATTCTAAGATTCATATTTTCAGCATCATGACAATCGGCGCAACCTTTGGGGTTTACAATTTCATGGCCCAGTATTTCCCACGTTCCGCTGTAAAATTCGGCTACTCCAATTTGTTCCATCACTCTAGGAACATCGGGACTTTTACATGTCCAGCATGTGTTCGGCATAGGACTTACATTTCCATCAACCGGAGCTCCGGTTCGTAAGATATCGCGAATATAATCAATCGCATGATAATGGCCTCTTCCCTGGTTATACTCTTTAGAAAAACCATATCCAGCCCATAAAACCACTAATTTTGGATCTTCTGCAAGCATATCGCGGAAAGCACTTCCGTTGTGTTTACTCTTGAACGTGGTATCGGCTGTTTTTAAAAATCTGTCGTATTGCCTTGGAAAATTTTTTCCCCAGATTTCGTTGCGGGGTTCCCATTGCGAATGTTCTACCTGGGGCGTGTATGCAAAAACAGCCTCTGCTTTTCGTTCAATAATAGATGAGGCCATAAGCCCTAAAAAGAAAACAATAACAATAGTAGCAATAAAAATAAGCCATCCTTTCCAGGGTTTTTCTTTTATTTGTTCGCTGATAGGTTTCATAGGTGTATGTGTTTATTTTAATTTTCGTTCGTAACTTTATCCAGCCATTCCGGCACAGGGCTTTCAGGTAATGGAGCCCTGGCGTTGGGGGTTACAGATAAACTGTTGACTGTTCCGTGGGGTGTTTCTTTATGACAATTCCAACATAAACGGGTTTCTTTATCATTATGAAAATCCGGATGATTTACCTGTAATGCTGCATTTTTTATTAGTTCCTCATGGCAACGTAAACAATTTTGCTGTACTACATTTATTCCGGCTTCTTTTATATGAATAACCTGTGGTTCTGCTCGCAAGGTAAAAATAGTGGCATGCCGTAACCCGTCTTTGGCTTTAAAATAATAATGCGAGAAAAAATTATCATGAGGAACATGACAATCATTACAATGAGCAATCTCGCGATGCGAACTGTGGTTCCATGTTGCATATTGCGGAACCATAATATGACAACTGAATAAAGGTTTGCGGATTGTCGGATAAATAGCAGTGTGCTTTGGAAACATAAAATGAATAGATTGACAAGCCAACAAAAACCCCAAGGATTATGATTACGGGGAATCTCCATTGTGGGGGCGGGGTTAGTTTTTTTATCTGCTACACCATATTATTAATGAAAAGAGTTAGCGGTTATGTCTCTATACCAAATATATAAAATTCTTTCAGAAAAGGAGTATTTCAATACTTAACCTCCATCATTCATGAATTTAATGAATAATGCTGCTGCCATAGAAAAAATCAAAGGTTTAGCTAAACCTTTGATTTTTTACAGTCAGGTTAAAATCTTATAATCTTTAATTGGTTTAAATAAAGAAACTTTAGTTTGATAAAAGAAGCTTAATTTAACTTACGAACTTTCTGGTAGCTGGTGGATGCATCAATCATTTTTGTATAACTTACCTTTCTTCCGTCTTTCAACGATTCATATTCAAATCCGTTTTCGCCTTCAATTAATATGCACTCACCTAAGTCATAGCGCAGGGATTCTATTTTATCACCAGGGTATAAAGGAGCCCCGGACAAATCTTGTAATGTTATCTTTTTATTTTTTTTAAATAGATTGAATGCCATAGAATTAAATTTTACCATAAAATTCGGTTTTTAATTTTATGAATGCAAATTTTATATAGCTGAAAAATGAGTAATGTTTTTTTGTGCATAAAAAAAGAGCATTCTCAAACTGAAAATGCTTTTTCACTATTTATGATGTTTATTAATATAATTCAGGATATTTTTTCGGGTTAACTTCATTCATCATGGCATAGATAGCTTCGAAAACATCTTCGGCATTTGGATTGGAAAAATAGTCTCCATCGCTGGTATAAGCGGGTCTATGCTCTGTGGCTGTTACGGTTCTTGGCTCAGCATCGAGATAATAATAGGCACGTTGATCTTCAAGAACTTTCTGCATCATAAATGCTGTTGCGCCGCCCGGAACATCTTCATCAAAAAATACCACTTTGTTAGTTTTTTTGATAGAATCGGTTATAATATGCTTTCGGTCAAATGGCAATAATGTTTGCACATCAATCAATTCAACGGAAATATTAAATTCTTTTAATTGTTCTACCGCATCCTGTGCAATACGAACACATGAACCATACGTTACCAGCGTAATATCATTTCCTTCGTTAAGGATTTCAGGAACGCCCAATGGAATTTTATATTCGCCAATATTTTCCGGCCGTTTTTCTTTTAACCGGTATCCGTTTAGCGGTTCAATAACCAACGCCGGGTCTTCACCTTCCATTAAGGTATTATAAAATCCTGCTGCCTGCGTCATGTTTCGTGGCACACAAACATAAACGCCACGAATAGAATTTATTACCATACTAAGTGGTGAACCGGAATGCCAGATACCTTCAAGCCTGTGGCCACGTGTACTGATAATTACCGGTGCAACCTGTCCGCCTGCCGTGCGATAATGTGTAGTAGCCAAATCATCACTTAGGGTTTGCAAAGCATACAAAAGATAATCAAAATATTGAATCTCTGCAATCGGTCTTAATCCGCGCAAAGCAAGTCCTATTCCCTGTCCCAGGATGGTTTGTTCACGAATTCCTGTATCGGTTACACGAAGTTCACCATATTTTTCCTGTAATCCCTGGTAGGTTTGGTTTACACCGCCAATATTACCCAAATCTTCGCCAAAAGCGACCATCTTAGGATATTTATTGAACAGATAATCGAAATTATCTCTTAAGATTTCACGTCCGGCGACTTCGGGCGAATCCGGTTTTATATCAGACTTCACTTCGCTAACATTTAATGCCGAAGTTGGATATTCATTATTTAATTTTGTATTGTAACGATCATAGTTATCTTCATAATTTCTTTCCAGCCACTCGGATAAATCGTTTTGGAGCTTTTCGCGGATATTACAATCCAAACACACGTGGCGTAGAATTTTTTTTGCGGTACTAAAAATATCTTTACGGATGGGACTCATTATTTTTTTTAACTCCTCGGTATACATCCCTACTTTGTCAATGCCTTCGCGCTTACATACACAAGAGCGATTATCGATGATTTCAATCAACTTATCCCGTTCGGCTTTTACCGGATCTTTAAATTTTTTCCAGGCTGCTTTTTTGGCAGCTTTGGCTTCATCAATGGCTTCTTGTTCAATTTTATCCAGTTCTTTTTCCGTAGCGATTTTTTCTTTCAGGATCCATTCGCGTGTTTTACCAATGCCGTCAAACTCTTCTTCCCACTTTAATCGTTCTTCCGATTTATATCTTTCATGCGATCCGGAAGTTGAGTGTCCTTGAGGCTGTGTAATTTCATCGATGTGAAAAAGAACAGGAACATGCTCTTTTCGGGCAATTTCAACACCTTCTTCAAACAATTTTATTAATCCGGGATAATCCCATCCTTTCCCTTTTAAGATTACGATTCCGGGTTTATCTTTGGTTCGCTCAAAACCTTTTAGTACCTCTGATATATTGCCTTTGGTGGTTTGGAATTTTTTAGGTACGGAAATTCCGTATCCGTCATCCCATACAGCAATAGCTGCAGGCACCTGTAATACACCCACAGCGTTTATAGCTTCCCAGAACTGTCCTTCGGATGTACTGGCATCTCCAATCGTACCAAAGGCTACTTCATTTCCCTTATCCGATAAGGTTTTAAATTCCTGCATCACTTCTACATTTCTGAAAAGTTTGGATGCATAAGCTAATCCTACCCAACGAGCCATCTGTCCTGCAGTGGGAGAGATGTCTGCAGATGAATTTTTTTGTTTCATCAAATTTTTCCATTGGCCATCAGGACTTAAACTGCGGGTAGAAAAGTGGTTGTTAAACGAGCGTCCTCCGTTTCCGGGATTTAGCTCAATATCGGTTTCGCCATATAACTGGGCAAAAAATTCTTCGGCGGTAAATAATCCGGCAGCCATCATAAAGGTCTGGTCGCGGTAGTATCCCGAACGCCAGTCACCATCTTTGTACTGCTTGGCCATAGCAATCTGTGCGATTTCTTTTCCATCACCAAAAATGCCAAATTTGGCCTTTCCGGTAAGGACTTCTTTTCGCCCTAACAGACTAATTTGGCGGCTTACATTGGCTAATTTATAATCGTTTAATACTTCCTGCTTATTCCATGAAGTTTTTGATTTTGTATTTTTCTTCGCTGTGCTTTTTGTACTCATAATATTATAGTTTATCAACGGACATAATTATTTGTAGATGTATAATTTACAAAATTATTAGTTCATTATAAAGTATTGTTTTATTTTTTGAATTATTAAAATGCTTATCTTTGCATTGGTAAACTAATAACAACAAAATTTATAGAATGTTTATTGAATTGTTTTTTTTGGTTTTTGGATTGATGGTAATTGCTGTAATTGCTATGGGATTTAATGTGTTCTTCCGAAAGAATAAAAAATTCCCTGAAACTTCAGTAGGTAAAAATAAAGACATGCGTAAACTGGGTTTATCGTGTGCCCGATCAGAAGAAATAAAGTGTAGGAGTGAGGTTGCCAAACTAACAGGTACTGCAGGTTGCGCAGGTTGTGGTGAGGTATGATATTAGTTTTGGAATGATAGTTTATTTGGTATTTGCAATGTAAAAGAATATAATAAAAAGTATTCATTTAGTTTTTTAATTAAACATTTTTGTTTTATATTCGTTTAATAATTAATAGGTAATAAGAAGGATACTCAAAATATCTCACCAACCATCTGAAAGGTGTAAGTGTTGAAAGAGAAACGAAGCCGTTACTTTTGTAGCGGCTTCTGCTTGTTATAGCTATCGTACTCTTTTAAATGTTTTCCTAATTGATGAGATCCTTTTATTAAATAGGCTGTCCAGGGTAAAATATAATTGGTTCGCTCTTCCAGTACTACTAAATATTTTTCTTTCTCATGTAAGATAAGTATTCTGTTTCGTGTTCCTCCCTTACCTCTGCGTATATTGCGCCAGACTTTTAAGTAAGAATGAGTTGAATAATCAATCATTGGACGAGGCCAGGCTATGCGTTCCATCCGCCTTAAATCAGGTAATCTTTCGTTTTCAATATTTCCTTCATGGGTCATATGATAAAAAGTATATTCTTTACCTTCTATTAGTGGGAATTTTTTTAAACCCAATCTTTTTCCTTGAAAAACAGGTTTGTTTTTTATAAAATCATTTTTAAATATTTCATATACTGCTGAAAGGTAAGTATCAAAATTACCGCCAAAATCACTAAGTTCAATAAGTTCAGGCAATTCAAAAACCTCCATTTCTTTCCCTCCTTGTATATCCTGTACGCCAAATAAAATAATTAAATTTACGCTCATTAGGTAATGTAGACTTTAATAAGCTATAATTACTGCGTTTTTTTATTAATCTAATAAGTTCTAATTTAGCTTTGCTTGTTTCCAGTTGGCGATGAAAATATGACATAGCTCCAATTAATAAATCAGTTATTTGTAAAAGACTAACCTCTTCTGAACGTACTTCTTGAATATTTTTAACAATAGTTTGAGAAAAATCATAATGGGCATTTGATATTACTTCATGTAACTTATTCACTTTTTCGAAACCTTGGGTATCTTTAATATCAAGAAAAATATTATAGGTATCATCTGGTGAAATAATAATTTTGAGCATATCGAAATAAATTTTATAGTAAAAATCATCATGCGTATGCTCAAATTGTTTATGATTTAATATCTTTTTATTTGGAATAACTAAGGCCCTGAAGTTTAATTTATCGGTATCGAAAAAAAAGTTGATTATTTCTTTATAGAAATATATTTTTGAAGAGGAAACTTTATTCCACTTTATTTCAAATGTGGAAGGAAAGCCATATTTTAATTTTATCTCTTTAATTCGGTCAAAAAGCATTCCTTTGTCTGCTTTAGCACACCATATGGCACCTAATACCATGGCTTTATGAGGATCATTCTCTAAATGGCAGCTTTCATCACAATATATGTTATATTCCATAGAGATTGGTTTATTTTTAATTACAAGTAATCTCTAAAACAAATATAATTAAAATATATCGTACAAGCCCAAATACTAAGTATTTATCAATTGGTTTATAAGTGACTATTTATTATCACTTTAAATTTTTCTAACATTTTTTCAAGAACATAAAATCCATAAATTTGTTTCATAATAAAATTTATGGATCATGGAAAATAAAGAAACAATAAAAACTACGTATACCGGGCAATTACGAACGGAAGCAGTACATGTACGTTCGGGAAACAAACTAATCACGGATGCTCCGGTAGATAATCATGGCAAAGGAGAAACTTTTTCTCCCACCGATTTACTGGCAACTTCATTAGCCAGTTGTATTTTTACTATTATGGGTATTAAAGCCGAAGCCGCTGGATTTAGTATCGATGGCGCCACCGCTAAAACATGGAAAATTATGTTGGAGAATCCACGCCGTGTGGCAGAGGTAAAAATTGAGTATGATTTTTCGATGTGTGATTTAACCGATAAACAAAAGAGGCTTTTGGAGGGGCTGGTTAAAGTATCACCGGTGCCATTAAGCTTACACCCTGATACTAAACAAAGTGTAAGTATAAAATTTAAAGAATAAAAAAAGAGGCTCTCCAAAAGTTTTGAAAACGTCATTCCGAACGCCGTGCCTGCCCTCCTATCGGCGGGTAAACCGGCAGGCAGGAAGTGAAGGAACCGCAGCACGAAGTGCAAGCTCAACGAAGTTAATCTTTTTGAATTGATAATCAATAGATTAACTTCGTTGAGCTCCCTTTGGTCGGTTCCTTCGTCGTTCCTCCTCGGAATGACAGTGATTTTTGACTTCTTGGACGGCCTCTTTACGGTGTTCGTATCTTACATTTATGCGCTTTGCGCGGGCATTTGTCGGTCTACTTTTTTAAGTAATCCTTGCAAAACCGTTCCGGGCCCAACTTCGGTGTATGAGGTCATTCCATCCGCAATCATATTTTGCATGGTTTGTGTCCATCTTACAGGTGAGGTTAATTGCTTAATTAAGTTTTCTTTAATTTTTACCGGATCGGTATAGGGTTTTGCGTCTGCATTTTGGTATACCGGGCAAATCGGAGTGTTAAAGTTTGTGCTGTTAATTGCTTCAGCTAATTCAACACGAGCAGGTTCCATTAAAGGTGAGTGGAATGCACCACCAACTTTAAGTGGTAAAGCACGTTTTGCTCCTGCTTCTTTTAATTTTTCACAGGCAATATCAACTCCTTTCATTGAGCCTGAAATAACAAGTTGTCCCGGGCAATTGTAGTTGGCCGGAATCACAATTTCGTCGATTGCCGCACAAACATCTTCTACCACTTTATCTTCTAATCCGATAATGGCTGCCATGGTCGATTGTTCTGTTTCACAGGCTTTTTGCATGGCCATTGCACGTTTATAAACTAATTTTAATCCATCTTCGAATGATAGTGCACCATTGGCTACCAACGCAGAAAATTCTCCTAACGAATGCCCTGCAACCATCTCAGGGTTAAAATCATTCAGTGTTTTGGCTAAAATTACCGAATGTAAAAAGATAGCCGGTTGCGTTACCCTGGTTTGTTTCAGGTCATCTTCTGTTCCCTCGAACATTAAATCAGTAATCCGAAAACCTAAAATTTCGTTGGCTTTCTCGAATAATTCTTTGGCTACCGGGTAATTTTCATATAAATCCTTACCCATTCCAACAAATTGTGCTCCCTGGCCTGGGAATACATATGCTTTCATATCATTAATTTTAGTTAATATTTAACGTTTAATTGTTATTCCTATAATCGGTCGACAAAAATATAAAAATCCTAACCAAAAGGCAATATTTGTCTATGCTTAGGATTTTTAGAAATTTAATCTTAATGAGATGATTAATGCAGTTTCGAACCAATAAGGTGTATAAACTCTTCGCGGGTTTTTGTATCGCGTAAAAACGCTCCGGTAAAAGCAGAGGTAGTAGTTACCGAATTTTGTTTTTGCACCCCGCGCATCTGCATGCACATATGTGCTGCTTCAATAACTACTGCAACACCCATTGGATTTAATGTTTCCTGAATACAGTCCCTGATTTGCATGGTTAAACGTTCCTGAACCTGTAAACGACGGGCATAGGCTTCAACCACATGGGCAATTTTACTTAATCCGGTGATATATTCATTCGGGATATAAGCCACATGAGCTTTACCATAAAAAGGAATCATATGATGTTCGCACATGGAATAGAGTTCAATATCTTTTACAATAACCATCTGCTTGTAATCTTCCTTAAAAATGGCCGATTTTAAAATATCTTTCGGTTCAATA
>Ga0209943_1001185_pt1 | contig 16638 bp, 14 predicted proteins | sample SalPonR1_B_D2_MG_FD_185698 | JGI IMG/M metagenome (GOLD analysis project Ga0209943, IMG submission 185698) | Salt pond soil microbial communities from South San Francisco under conditions of wetland restoration - Salt Pond MetaG R1_B_D2_MG... ... | reverse complement strand
AGCAACGGTAGCACTTTCGCCAACCACCAGTTTGGCATGGGCTAACACCTGGTGATAAAGATGCGCAGGAGCAGTTAACCGATAGGATTCCAACTCCGCAGGTAATTTAATTTCTGATGATATAACAACCGGGTATTTTTTGGCTAATTGGGCAACCCACTGCAATTTGCTTTTACGGTTCCACTGTTTTTTGAACACATCGTGAATGGCACCATGATTAACCAGCCGCACCAACATATATTTTTCCGGCAGGTTTAATTCTTTTAGCATGTTTGCACTGGGTTTAAAATAAGCAGGGCTTAAATAGGCCAGTTCTTTATACGTATCTACTTTAATTTGTTTGGCACCCAGCTCTTGCTGAAAACAGGAAGGTGTAATCATATGGCTGGAAAAATTTTTATCCAGCCATCGCAGCAATTTCCCATGCTCGGTATCGAGAAAAACAATATGTGGTTTTTTAAATAACTTTGCTATTACGCCTGCATAAGGCGAAGCAAAGCTCAAAAAAACATCCGGTTTTATACTGCGTGCATTAGCGAACAAGACCCATAATGCCCGGATAAAATAAAAGGGTTTTAAGAAAATAGCATAACTACCGCTCCCCTTAGAAACAAATTTTAAACGAAGGTTTTGAGCAATTGGCAACGCACAATCTTTGGCACGAATAACAAAAAAAACGGAATGCCCGTTTTTTTCTAATTGTTTGGCCGTGTGGCTAAAAAAAAGTATCTCGGCCGGGTGGCCTGTATCGATAAGGATTTTCATTGAGAATAACGAATCATTACTTTTTTGACCTGGTTTTTTGCATTCTGAACAACAAATTCCTTTGCCCATAAAACCGGATTATCTGTCCACCGCTGCGGATGGAAGGTCATCATTATTTTATCGGGTAATTTGCCATTTTCGGCAGCACGGATGATATCCCGTGTAGAATGAAAAACCAACCCCTGCTCCTTCCATTGCTCATGCTGCGGTACTTTATCGCGTACACTCACTTTCCAGCCATCCCACCGGCGGCCGGTATCGGTAAGGTAAAACACCTCATCGAAATTCACATCAAAATAAGGTTCGCCCATAATGCCATAATCGCGGTAGTTGTAGTGCTTCCACAAATCTTTGCTGTCCCATTTGCTGCGCGGACTTCCGTGCATACAAATAGTAGAAACCGGTGCCAATTTTCGTAATTTTTTCAAATTCTCTTCAAAATCGGCAATTCCAGGTTGTAAATCGCCTTTTGTTATTGTTAAGCACTCGTAATGATACCCGATTTCATGCCCCAGGGCAGCAATTTCTTTTATAATTTCCTCATCCCAACTTTCCGGCACCGCCCGAAAATAGTAGCTGCCATGAATACCTATCTCCGCTTGCAGTTGTGCAAAGCGCAGAGAATTTTGCGGAAGGTTATCTACATCATGGCGTAAAACAATAAATTTTTGAGGAACTTTTTCCTTATCTAAGCAATCTTCGAAAGTTAGAAACAAATAATTATGACTTAACAGGTTTTTAAGTAATTCTTTATAGGTTTTAATAGAAAAGTCCATTACAATCATTTATTGCTCATATTTAATTTTAATTACGCCATTTCTGTAAAAAAATCTTGCCAATTAAATATGGAATTGAAGCCAATACAACGCCCCAATCATTTTTATGCCATTCAGCAACAACTCTTTTTTCTGCTATTATTGATTTTTTCCATTTTTTATAAGATAAATACCAGGGCTTATAATTAAACCTGTAACGAAACATACAATTAAAAAAGTCTTGAAATATTTTAATATACTTGACTTCTCCATTTTTTGCATTTGATTTTATTAACTCTATTTCTTTACCTAATAATGATTGATAAGCTATGTATGGAATATTAACATTGCAATATGGCGTTATTCCAATCCATGACCAAGGTCGCGGATTAACTTCAATAAGCCTGTATTCTCCGGTTTTTTGATTTAGTTTATATTCAAATTCAGCAATACCCTCATAGCTAAGTTCTTTTACAATTTTTTCTGTATTCTCAATTAAGTATTGAGGAACTTCATGACTTTCTCCTAACACATTGTCTCCAATATCTGCAGGATAACCACGAACTTTACGGCCAGTAAATAATGCCTTTATTTCATGATTATTATTAGCATAAATGCCAACAGTAAACATTGTATCTGAATAACCAGGAATATACTCTTGAAATAAAATGTGTTTTAACAGGCTTTTATTGCTTAAACAAAATTTATCAAGTTCTTCTTTATTATTTAAAACCACCAACCTAATCCTTTTCAAGAAACTGTTAAGTTGATGATTATAAGACTCTACCGGCAATGTTTTATATTTAGGCTTAGCAACAATAGGAAACTGATCATTATTTATTTTATTAAGCTCCTGCAAAGACCAGGTATAAGGTGTTAAATATTTGTTTTTCTGACCAATTTGATAAAATAAATCTTTAGAAAGTAATATATTAATTGTTTTAAATGATGCTACACAAGGAATAGCAACTTCAGAAAGAATTTGTTTATATTTTGCTGTAACAAGTACCCAATTATCATTGGTAGGAAAAAGAACGGGTTTAGCAGATTGCTTTGAGCAAAAATTATATAAAAAATCTATGAATGCCTTTTCATCATGGATTGGATTAGGACACTTTTTAAATTTTGCATATTTACTGAATGCCCCCACTGAATAGGTACTGTCAAGTGCAAAGCATGGGATACCTCTCGAGCCTAATTCCTGAATTATACTCAGGCCGTTATAGGAAGAATTATAAACTATTACAGGATTATTCACTAATAGATTTAGTTAGTTTAGGTGAATGATATATTATTTTATTCAAAAATATGCGACCTGTTAACATTAAAATTAGTTTGGAATTTTTATAGTATAAGGAAAGCACATTTATCCCAAAAAATTTTATTAGATAATTAACAGAAAATATTTCAAGACCTGCGGATAAATTTGCATGTAACGAAGGTTTATTGTTTTTTTCTACAATGGTAAATATCTCCTTAAAGCCTTTTTGATAAAGGTGTTTATGTGCAGTTCTAATTAGATTTTTATAAAGACCTTTTTTACGATGCTTTGGATATATAAATGCATTACATAATAAGGCCTTATTAAAATCAATAAAAAAATTATCGTGTATAAATCTGCCCGCAACAGAAAAATAGTACCCTGCTAATTTATTATTTAATGCATCTTTAACCGCATACAAAGTCCATTCCTGTTCACCAAACCTAATAATAAATCCTTTATTTTTATTTAAAAAGTCAGAATCACTTTTTAAAGCTGATTGTTTATTTAATATATCAATCTTGTAACCGGAAACATCATAAGGGATTAGCTCTTTGGAGGCTGTTAATGTGAGTACATATCTTTTTTTTAAGAATAATTTTTCTATAATTTTCAGCATACAAAATCAAATGAAAACATATTTTTTACTTTATACCATAAACTTCATTAAAATAGCCCTGTTTGACCATTAAACATTAACACCAAACTTCCATATTGGCTGGCTTTGGCATATTATATTTAAATACAATTTTCATGCTTTAAACTGGTTTTGGTATTCCGGGCTTTCTTTCATTATTCTATAACTTTCAGGATAGTTCTCAATAAACCAGCACCAGAATGAAGTTACATCAATTTTATCTTTAAGCATTTTCTTTCTTCTCTCTTGCCATGATTGTTTCAGGTTAGAATCTTTAATTAATTTTTGTAATTTATCAATTAGTTTATCTGAATCCGATATTTTAAACCCATAAGTCAATTCATAATTTTTTTCTAAATCTTCCAAAACACTAATTCTACCAGAAAAGTCACTCAGTCTCAAATTTGGAACTCCTAACACCGCTGCTTCCACTGCCATTGATTGACTATCACCTATATAAATACTTGTGAAATACAAAATATGATGTATTGCGGTAATATCAGCTTTTAGTTTAAATTTTTCAAATTCCTCAGGCAAAGTATCCTCTGAACTTATATAAATGTTTCCATTGTCTTTGAGCAAATAGATTATTTCCCGTAAAATTTCAACATTAAAACCATTGATGTTCGTATCATGATGGGCATCTAGTTTAGATAATCTTATTAAAAAATAAGGTTTTGAACAATCAATGTAACTATTAATTTTCGTTTTATTTGGTGTGAATCTTTTAGGGTGCAAATAAGCTAATTTTTGATATCCTGAATAACTTATTTTTTTATGTTTCCATCTTCCTACTTTCCGAACATCAGGAGATACGATTCCTTTAGCAAAAGGAAATGAAAGCCAAAAATTGAGAGGCGCAAGAGAAACATCATCTTCTCCAAATGAAAATGCCGGGATACGTAAAAGGTAACCAACATGACATATTTCAGGAGACGTACCTATCATTATTGATGGTCTGTTTTTTAAACAATATCTAATCAAACCTAAATCTTGTTTCAACAAAGCCTTGAGCATTGAAAACCTGTTGCTACTTCTTCTTATTGGATAATTATTAATATATTCAACATTATCAGCATCCAATAAATCAGTAAGTATATCTTTCTTGACCGCAAACACAATAACTTCATATTTCTTGTTCTTAAACTCTTTTATCAAATATTTGAACATATGATATTGAGCCGGGTGATGAAGATAAATTAAAATTTTCATAATGTTTTTAAAAAATATTTTTTTGCTTGTACTACATTGCAGCCTCAAAAAATTCCGCAAACGCCAACAACATCCACGCTTGTCCCCAACGCATGTAAGGGATTTTATTTTTATAGTTTTTGTAATTTCTATAGTAAAAGTACCCTCTTTTGCTTTGCATATTGTCAATAGTCCAATTTGCAATGGTTTGTGCAAAATTTAGAAAAGAAGGATCATAACCATTAAGTTTGGAAAAAGTAATAATTCCCTGTGCCTGGTTATGAATATCTACCGGATAAATATTTGGAAGCCTCCATAAAGATTGACCATTTTCATAAAATTGTTCTTTTTTATAAAACTCCAGGCCTTTTTTTATCGCTTCTTCCCAGCTATCCGTTGTATATCCAATCAGATTTTTGATATCGTACAATGATTCTAGAACAAATCCCTGGTGAAAATCAATTTGTTTTCTTTCTATTTCTGCCTCAGGATTATAACTATAATACCAGACGCCATCATCTTTCTGTTTGAAAATCACAAAATTCACAACATCTTTAATCAATGGTAAATGATTTTTTGTTTCCCGCAAATTATCTGCAATGGCCAGGCAATGGGCTGCATGTAAGCTTGCATTATAGCAACAGTCTTTACTTTTAGGATTATATCCCAGGCAAATACCATTTTCTATAGGAATTTGCGGAATACTATTCAAAATAAACCCTTCACTTGCTATAATGAATTCCTTTACTTTTTCATCTCTGAAAGTTAAATAGTATTCATAAAATCCATCCATTATATACGAATGATGCACTGCCGTTGGAAATCCTTTTTTATATACCCCATTGGGCGTAGAATACGGATAATCATATCCCCAACAGAAATCGTTTTTATAAAAAGTCCTGTTTTCAACCAGCCAGTTTTTTATAAACTCAATTGAGGGCAACAGCTTTTTATCACCGGTTAATTTATAAAGTTTTACATAAGCCTTTAACAGCAAGCCCATTCCTTTTGTGCTGTGGAATTTTTTAACTCCCAATAAGGGGCGGATATTTACCGGATTTCGTTTTTGAAACTGAATGGCTAACACAGCCGGCCATTTTCCGAAAGTTTGAAAAGAAAACCATGAATTTAAAGTATCGTAAGGATCATAGCCTTTAAAGTTTTCAGATTCGATGTATTTCCGTAATTTTTGTATTGAAAGATTTATCTCTTTATCCATAATTTTTCAATCTTGTCAAAGATTAGAAAGTATTTTTTCAATTTTTTCGGTAATAACACCAGGATGAAAGTTCTTTTTAGCAAACGTGGCATTATTTTCAGCAATTTTCGAATATTTATTCCTATTCTCGAGAATTTCAGCTATTGCATTTGCAAAATCTTTTGGGTTAGTTGAAGAAATAGAAAAACCAAAATTAGTTTCATTAAATAAATCCACTAATCCAGCTATAGGTCTTGTTATTACTATTTGCCCAACAGTCATGGCTTCTAAAACATTTATGGGCAGACCTTCTTTATGCTCAGTGGGAAACAAGAATATATCAGAAGATTTTAACAATTCAGTTTTTTCTTTACCTTTAACATATCCTAAAAATTCTACGTTATTTATTTCTCTGTCACGCACATAATTTTTAGCATCTTCTAGTGCACTTCCCTTCCCTCCAATTTTTAAATAAATATTTGTATATTCTTTCTTGACTATTTCGAATGCTTTAAGAGCAGTTAAAATACCTTTTGCTTTTTCTATTCGAGATAAAAACAGTAGATTAATATTTTCTTTTTTATCAATTGCCACTTTATCTCTATTAGACAATTCTATTAAGTCTGTAGAGACAGGGTTCCAATTAGTATATATTGGTTTTTTATAACCTTTTTGCTTAAGTTGCTCTGCAAACGAGTTAGATAGTACAATAATAGCATCAACACGAAAATAACCTTGCTTAAGTAAAAACTGATGTTTCAATGCTTTCTCTTGAAAGCCATGAACAATTAGTAATATTTTTTTTCTGCAAATTTTGGATATAGAAATAATAATTCCATCACGTATAAGATTCCCCTTGCTTAACGATGAATTAACAATAATATATTTTGGTTGATAAAATAGTATAAAAAACAAATATCTAAATGGAGTAAAAAAATTATGAAATAAAATGAAAATTTTAAATTTAATTTTTGGGTTCTTCCCACGCTTAAAAACAAAAACAGGTTGAGTAAAAAAAGATATAATATTACTTACAAAAGAATGTACACCTCCGGACTCCAAATAAGGTTTAGTAATAAGTATGCTTTTATTTGAGTTTTGTTTTGTCATAAATTTGATATGTTTTATGAAAAGCTTTCAACATTTTTTCAAGAGAAAACTTTGTATTAATTGCATTGATTCCATTTTGCCCGTATTTTAATCGCACGTCATAATGGTTAAGTAAAAATTCTATTTTTTGAGCTAATATTTCTGGTGAACGAGGTGGTATTAAAAAACCATTAATTCCATCTTCAATAATTTCAGAAGTTCCTCCACCATCTGTTGCCACAACCGGTTTCCCGAGTGCCAAAAATTCCATAATAGCATTCGAAATACCTTCACCATGCGTATCTGGATTAGTAGTTAATATACCTATTTCACAAACATTCATAATGTCTTCTACATCTTCCTGTTTACCAAGGAATTTGATTAAAAATTTATTTTTACTGGAAATTTGATTTTTATATGGCATGTAGTCTCCGGCACCAATACACAAAAAGGTAATATCTTTTCTTGTTTGCAGTATCTGAATAGCAGCAACAATATAGGTGTTATAATCTTTTAATTCGGAAAAAGAAGCCACCATACCCACAACATATTTTGTAGTAACATTAAATTTTTTTCGAATAATTTCTTTTGACGTTAAATTAGAAATTCGTTTAAAATTAAATCCGTTATAGATTACTTTACTTTTTTGTTTTGGCGCATTATAAGCCTTTAATCCTGCTTTACTGTTTGCAATAATTAAATCGGAAAAACCAAAAGTAATTTTATGAGATAATATTCCGTTATTTATTTTTTCAGGTGCATCTACAATTTGATTATTAATCATCGGTACTCCCAGTAAGAGTTTTGCAGGAATGGCATAAATGGCAACCATATTCCCCCATACATGAATTATATCCGGTTTAAATTTTCGGGCTATTCGTAAAAATTGAATAAATAAACGCGGGTCCTTTTTTAATCCTTTTCGTTCAATGATTTCGTAGGGTATCTGAAAATCTAAAAATTTTTGATAATGAATATCAGGCCGTGTTAACACCACCTTTAATTCATAATCCGGGTAATCCTTTAGTTTGGAAAGCAATTCGACAAAACGCCGCTCTTTACCTCCGGAACGAAGGGATTCTATAAATAAAAGTATTCTCATTTCTTTCTTTTAAAGATTTGTTTTGAGTCTTATAATAAAAAGTGCCTTTAATTGAATACAACGAATAAAACATAATAGTAAATAAAATATAATGATAATGTATTGAAAAAGCTGTCATACCAACCATGATAACAATAAAAAAAGCATAAAGAGCCTTTGATTGAAAATAGTGTGCTAACTGTACAGAACTTTTATAAAGAAAATAGAAGAAAACAACTAATCCAAATAATCCAAACTGAGACATAATATTAGCTAAACCATTAACAATATAAACCTTTCCCTGACCGACCATACCAGAAGATAAGATTGTCACTCCCCCTCTTCCAAGCAATGGGAACTGAATAAAATCATTCCATCCGATAATAAAACCGCCAAACCGCCCACCTGAATACGACGAACCACTTTTTGCCGCCCTATCAATTACCTCTTCAATATCTTGTCCCTGAACATACAGTTCTTCAATTTTATTGTGCATAAAATCGAGTTTAAAATAGAAATAGACAACAACAGTTATTCCTACCAAAAGATATACATATTTTGACCAGCCTTTAATATCACGAAACGCTAAATAAACAACTAACAAGCCTAAAGCAGCATAACCGGTGGTTGAATAGGTAGTAATAAGAGCTAAACCGAGAATGTATAAAGGCAAGTTACCTTTGGGTTTCAGGTTAATTTTTGTGCGCAATAAATTAAACAGCATGGCTAATGAAAGATAAACAGAATAGGAACCCGGTTCAAAAACAAATCCATAATTTCTGTTTAAATAATCTCTTCCATGATTTTCAATTGTATAGATTAAGAAATTTCTGTATTCTTCTGATCTTCTGCCCATTTCTCCGGAAACATCCAGCATTCGAGCAAACTGAAAAAGCGATTCTGTTGAAACAACCTGCCAGGTATAAAAAAACAAACTTATAAAAGCTAAAACATAAACAGTCTTTTCAAATTTTAGGAAAAGGTGTTCTCTAAAAAGATTAACTAATAGATAAGCAACGGTTATATAAGTAAGATAGCGGAAGTAAAAGAATGGCGTAAATTCACCATTCCTTAAAAAAACCATGGCACAATAAATTAACCAAACACCTACTACTATTCCATAAGATTTTCCTATTGGTTTATGAAAATAAAACCATAAGATAACAGTTAACAGGAAAATAAAAATAATACCTTCCTGGCTTTGGTAAAAAACAGTAGCCCTCCCCGAAAATATCAGGATAATTAAAAAATAGACGTTTTTTATAAATCTATCCACGTATTGTTTTTAAAAAATTTTCAACCATATATTGTTGAGGATCCACCGTGTCATTATGCCATTTTAAATTTTCATCCCAATATCCCGGGCAATTATCATAACTCCAACCTTGAGCATAAGCGTAGCTAATTTCAATTATAAATGGTTTTCCTTTTTTATCGTAAACAAAATCGAAGGCTATGGATTGGCTTTGAATCGATTCAGCAACCTTAAAAGCAATTGTTATTATTTCTTTTGAAAACAAATGCGGATTATGCTCTATTAAACCACTACCCGAAGCACGGAAGTCACCCTCTCGATTAAATCGTCTTATAGCTATTGCTTTATCACCAACAACAACCACTCTGTCGTCAAATTTATTCTGAGGGATAAAATCCTGAAAATAAACATATCCCTTTTGCATGGGAAGCATATTCATTCCTTTTTTGGGATAAAGAAAACGCACAAAACCTTTTAACAAATAAATAAAAGCATTAAAATTTTTATCTCTCCGTAAAACCCATAAGCGTTGGTTAATACCTGATTTTTTATCCACAAGAGGGAAACCTTTGCCAAAGGCTTTTCGAGCTAACCTCAAGGCTGTTTTTTTTGTTTTAACCAATTTTACATTTTGTGAACCAGCCCCACCCCTTAGTTTAAACACTTTAGGAAAGGTGGTTTCTTTTATCCATTGGATGGCATCTTTTTTATTATAGAAAATATAAGTTGGTACCAAAGAAGCATTGATACTTTCTAACAGATATTTTTGCCCTACTTTGTCGTCGAAATGCCAGCAGGTATTAAAATCCGGAAAAACTTTAGTCCCTTTTTTTTCAATGGAAAAGATGAGCTGTCGGGCAAACAGTTGTGCCCGGTAGTCCATATGACTCCAATGCCACATCAAACCATTGCAATCGGCTAATTGCTCAACAATATCAGAATCGTAACAATTAACAATTTTGTAAGGAATATTATTTTCTATACAATACGGAATCCAACGATCGCTAAAACTTCCCTTTCTTTGATGTATGGCTATATTCATTTGATTTTAATTGTGTTGAAAAATTCAATCATTCGTTTTGATTGATAATAATAGTTAAATTCTTTTAAAGCAAATTTTCTACCATTTTCACCTATTTTGTTAGCGAGTTCGGTGTTTTCGAACACATATTTTATCTTGTTTGCCATGCTGTCAGCATCAAATTCTGTGAAGAAAATATTTTCTTCACCAGTAAATAAATCACCAATTGTGCCGACTTTTGTTGATAATACTGGTCGGCCGGTAATTAAATATTCTCCCAGTTTTGTTGGAAAATTGTACCTATTTTGTCGATTGTCTGGTTTTGGAACCAACAGAATTTCAGAACTACTCATAAACTTCTGTAAAACAGACTCATTCAAATAGCCAGTAAATTCAATGCTATTTCCAATGTCATTTTCCTTTATTATTTGCATTATACGATGATAATCAGGCGATATTTCAGGTGAACCAGTTAAAATTAGTTTTATATGTTTATATGTTTTAACTAATGTATTAAAAGCATTTAAAATGGTAATTAGACTATCTTTCCTTTCTACATATGTCCCGGAATAAAGAATTGTTCCTTTATTTATTTTAATCTCTGCTTTTTTAAAATCTTTGACCAATATTGGTACAATAATCGATGGTTTGTTTATTTTCAAAACATTATTTGTGTAATCCCTAAGTTGTTTATTAATAAAGATAAAGCCATCAAACCATCTGTTTTTGTTTTTTGCCTTTTTTATTTGTTTATATGTTATCGTTGATAAATTTAAAAAGTCAACTTCATTTTTTTCTCGTATAAATTTAGTTGATAAAAAATAAGTAATTACTTTCCAGTAAAAGAAGGCAATGTTTGAAAATGTGGATGTAATAACTATGTCAGGTTTTTTTGTTAAAAAGTATATCCCTGCCATAAACACACCAAAAAAATCATGCCATCTTCGCACAATAAAAAATTTGCTTCGTGTTGTATGTTTCCAAAAATATTTATACTCAATATTATCATAACAACCCTTTATGTTATTGTTAAGTGGCTTTATTATTTTGTCAGTTGGTCTAGGTATTAATATTTTTACATCCTGATCATGCTCAACGAAACCTTTTGCATATAAGTGAAACCTTTTGCTTAAGGCATAACCATTAGGATAAGGTTGGTTTAGTAAAAGATAAATTCGCATAGTGTGAGCTAATTCATTAATTAATTAAATTATCATATTGTAAAATGTCCCTTTATCCCTTTGGATATATACATATACACATAGTGCGTGGCATATTGTCTTGGATATTGTCCTTTTGAGATAATCAAAATGTTCATAAAAAGACCTGTATTTAGTTTATTTTCAAAATTAAGTTCTTCATTGCACGATTGATATTTTTTATTTGTTCTTTACTAAGCCGTTTTTTCCATCTTTCGTCATGTTTAATCTCAATATCATCTTTTATTAAGCGCATAGGATTACCTTGTATTGTGTGATATTTGTATGGTGACAATATATTTTCAAATTCAATATCTCCTACCGGAACTTGAATGAAATTTGCTATAATTCTTCTAACATTTTTTGCGTTTTCACAAATGTCTTCATACTTTATATATATATATTCTGATTTATTAAGATATTTTTGAGCAGGTTTTATTTTAACGTTGTGATATTCTAGCCAACTCTTAATGCGTTGATCAATGATATTCTGATTTAAACCACCATGGCTTGATGATGCTACTCCTTTTAGATCCCGAGATAAAATAATTAGTTTAATATCCTCAGGCCTATGCATTTTTAACAACCAAAATCTCAAAAAATCTTTTGAAGAATCAATTAAGTACTTTTTTCCAGTTTGTTTGGACACTCTGTCAAATAAGTCCCAATTTCTTTTTATACTTCTATAATAGAATATATATATGAAAAGAGCTATAGGTTTTAGATAAACGCTTTTTAAAGATATTTCTAAAACTTTATTTGCAATTCGCTTTGTTATTTTACTTTTATAACGTACGATATGTCTTGTTAATGAAAAGTCATATTTTTGCGGTGTTTTAAATACATCAACCTTTTTTTCAAAATTAATGTCATTTAGTACTTTGCCGTATACTTTACAATTTTTAAATTCTTTACCACAAGAACAATATGTTTGTGGATCATTTGGTTTTGCCCCTTGTAATAGTTGCCATGAAAGAAAATGTACTTCGCCCATACTAAAGGTGTCAGGCAGTGTACCTGCAAGTAAATCAAGTAATGTAGAACCTGAATGACCAAGTGATGTTATATATAGAACTTTTGCTTTTGACATTTTTTATTTTATTTATTCCAAATTCCAGTTGCTGTTCCTCGTATTATATGTTTATATTGAACACTTGCAAATATGTATTTGATATTACTTATTATTACAGCAAGGGTAATGCCCCATAAGCCCAAATTTAAAATTTTACAAAAAATAAAACTAAGAGGGATAATTAAAATAGCACCAAGCAGTGTTGTAAATATCTGCAGATAAAGTTTACTTATACCATTTGTAAACTGCAAATAAATTCTTCCATAATCAGTATAAATTGAATGTATAAATAAGGCTATTGCTAAGCTAAGTGGAACTTGTATGTCATTTTTAAGCCAGATGTTTATTATGTTTTGATATAATAAAAGTATAAATAAAGCACAAGCGTATAGATATAATAATATCTTTTTCATTTTATCTATATTGTTCTTTATCCACTTTAAATCATTCTTTTCCCATGCTTCTGTATAAGCTGACCATAAAGGACTTGTAATAATTGTAAAAATCATTGTGGGTATAGTAAATAATCTAAACGCTACTTGATATGTTGTTACATCCTCTGGCCCAAAATACTGAGCAATTAATACATTAACTAACTGAAGAATAATTATGTTTCCAATACCTATTACAAAAAACCCAAGTCCAAGATTCAATAAACTTTTAATTAGTCCTTTTCTTACATAAGCCAGCGATGGTCTAATTTCTTTATATAATTTTTTAAACAAAATAGCAGAACCAATTAGATATATCGCAATTGGTGAAAGACTATAAGCCCAGCCTACATAAATTAAGTTGCCCGTGCTAAAATTGCTTAGCCAGACTATCAGTAAAAGCTTTAAAAGCTTTATTAAAGGGTCAAAAGCATTTGCTAATGCAGGTTTTTGATCTGCAAATAATATTTTTGATATTAATTTTAAAACAAATTGTATAAAGAAAAAGCCAAATACAATATTTGTTAATATGTATAAGTCATTGCTTGAAACGATATTTGTATTAAGAATTTTATTCCAATTTATAAACCTGTTTATAAATAAAAAAAGTGTGATGCATATAAACGCAATAAAAGAGATAGCATAATAAGTAGTGCTTACAAATTCCTTCCCCTTTTTGTAATCTTTTTGTGCTAAAGCTATTGCTAGTTTGTTTCTTAAACCATTGCCTAATCCAAGTTCAAAAAACGAATACCAGGTTAGGAAAGCAGAAATAGTAAGCCACACACCATATTGTTCTTTTCCCAAATAATCTAATATTATACGAACTAAAATAAATCCAATTATAACACTAAATAGTTTTATTATAAATGAAGCAAGAATATTTTTCTTTGCTCTAATACTTCGTTCATGACCTGTAAAGAAGCGTTTTATATATTTATTTATTAGGTTAATCAATTTTATTTTTATTTAAATGATTTTTTTAGTTTAAAACCTCGCTAGTGGGGATATTTCATCCGCACTTCCTAAACTAAGGATTTTAAATCTATAAATAGCAAATAAAAAAAGTCCAATAACATACAAAAAAATTAGTTATAAGAAATTGATTTTCTGTTTTTCATTCTATAACTGTTTCCGGATAATTTTATCACTTGGCATCTATAAAGCAACCGGTCTAATTTTGCGGTAGCAAGCACCTCGTCATCAAGTGTTTCTGGCCATTTTTTGGGTGATTTATTTGTAGTAATAATGATTGAGCACCTTTCATGCAAATTGTCGATTAAGCTAAAAAAACGCCACAGCATCTTATTTTTTAATCGGGAAAAGCATGATGTCATCAATGGCAACAAGATGGGCTTTTAATAGCCTGTTATATGTATGTGTCATTTCTTTTAATCGTAACCTTTCATGCTTTTAAAATATGCTTTATTACCGATTTTAACAAAGTGAGTAATTTATTTTTGTCATCCTGCATTCGCTAATTCTCACTTTATAAATCATCTTCAAATTTATCACTTGATTCGATTGATTAAAATCAATAAAAAATATCCTGCAAGAGCACCCACCAGGTAAAACAAAATATCAAAAGGATTAAATGAATTCCCAAAAAGTGCCCTGAAAACAAAATACTCCCTTAATTTATCTACATATAAACCATGATATAATTGCGTACATTCAATAACACAAGTAACCATAAAAACCCAAAATGTAATTTTAATTGGTTTTTGCCCGGGCAAAATAAGCGAAAAAAAGAGTATCCAAAATATAACATAAAAAATACCCCCTAAATGATTATGGACAAATCCACTGGCAACTCCATGATAAAATTTTGTGCTTATTCCCAGCACAATTAAAACAACCAGAAGAATTATTTTAATACTACTTACTTTAGACAAGTGCATATATATTGCTTGTTATAATTCTTTATTTCTGCCTGGTAAATGGAGCATGTTTTTTCTTGTTTTTTACACCGCGAAGACGCCAAGACGCTAAGGTTTTTTTTTGAAAATTGGTAAAATGGTAAATTGGTAAATATTAAATCTATGTGCTATTACTGCCTCCTGCTGCTGGTCACTGCCGCTTTTATTTTTTTAAACTAAAAGCTGTGTTCTCTGCTCGATTGGTGTATGCAACATGCATCTGTGTTCTATTATTAAATCTGTGTTCTATTACTGCTTCCTAATTCATTCTCCGAAGCTTCAAGTAGCAAAGGAGAGCTGCTGCCTGATAAATTATCCCAGCCATTTTTGAAAATTTTGCCTGTGTATTACCTCAAATGATGCCTTGGGATAGGCTTTATTCCACTGCGATGGTGTTTTGACTTTCGTTTCTTTCCATTTAAATTCGTAGCCAAATAATGCACCATCCCGTTCTTCTACCCAATCAATCTCTTGTTGGTCGTATGTTCTCCAAAAATAGTGATTACAGGATATGTTCCGGTATTCCAGGTATTTCATTCGTTCGCTAATCATATAATTTTCCCATAACTGCCCTATATCGTTTCTCGATTCAATGGTATTAAAATTTGCGATCACTGCATTGCGAATACCATTATCCAAAAAATACCACCTTGCATTTTTAGTTATCTCTTTCCGTAAATTTTTACTAAATCCTTCTACTTTGTGTAAAATATACACTTTACTTAATAAATCAAGATACTTCTCAACCGTGTTTTTACTAACCGAAAGCTGTTTTCCTAATTCCTGCAAAAAAACTTCTCCACCAATCTGAAAAGCAATTAAACGGAGCAAGTTGAAAATTTTCTGCGAATTTTTAATGTTTTCATAAACCAATATATCTTTCAATAAATAGGAGCTAACCATTTCGTTTAAATAGTCCATTTTATCTTTTTTATCGGGGATATGGATTAGTTCAGGGTAATTTCCAAATACCAACCGTTCTCTTACTTTGTCAATTTTTTCAATTGGATTTTCGATTGGATGATATTCTTGCTCTGATAAGGCGTATAAATTAAACGTGTATTTTCGTCCTGTTAATGGTTCACCTGCACTATGATGAATATCAAGAGAAGAAGATCCTGAGATAATTATTTTTAATTCAGGAATTTCATCAATCATTAATTTAAGTTTTAAGCCAATATCAGGTATTTTTTGAGCTTCATCAATATAAACTAATTTATTTGTTCCTATGATTTGCTTGTAGTTTTCTACCGATCTGATAGTCAGTTTATCATGTACATTAATATCCTCGCCATTTAAGATAAGGACAGGTTCCTTGATTTGACGTAAAATATTTTTTACCAGCAAAGTTTTCCCAACTCTGCGGGCACCATATACCATAACCACTTTATTGGGCTGCAATTTATTAAGTATATTATCTGAAAGCTCTCTTTCTAAGTATTTCATAATACCGTCATAATCTTGACGCAATTTATAATAATTCCGTCACTATTCAAGCTGTATTTTGTTTTCGTCCGAATTTTTTTCGTGTTGGGTAATATCTTGGGTAAATAATTTTTTTTTTCTCGTCCTGGTAAATGGAGCATATATTTTTACCATGCCTAACGGCAGGCAAGTTTTTTTTAATAGAACACGGATGACGCAGATTTTGCAGATTTACACCGATATTATTTGTGTCCTATTTATATATTATTATTGTATTTTTACCCCTTTGTCCTTTGGTTATTTACTCACTTTGTTCGTGATTCCGATTGTTATCGGAAC
>Ga0209943_1001179_pt1 | contig 16696 bp, 15 predicted proteins | sample SalPonR1_B_D2_MG_FD_185698 | JGI IMG/M metagenome (GOLD analysis project Ga0209943, IMG submission 185698) | Salt pond soil microbial communities from South San Francisco under conditions of wetland restoration - Salt Pond MetaG R1_B_D2_MG... ... | reverse complement strand
GCGGCCTTCGACTTGGAAGCGGTCTTCTTGCGGCTCTTGGCCTTCGTTGCCTTCTTCTTTGCAGGCATCATCACCCTCCGGGAAAGGCGCGTCAAAAGCGCGGGATTATACATCCAATAGGCGCTCTGGAAAGCGGCATTTCCGGCTTTTTTTCAGGCGGAAACGCGGCACCCGGGAGCGGTGCCGCGGGGCGGTCAGTCGCCGCCGGCGGGCGGTGGGAGAACCACCGGGATCTGCGGCTCCCAGCCGGCCCGGCGATGCTCGGCCACCACCTCGGTATACACGCCGCCGCGCACGTTGAAATCGGCCGTCAGCCGCAGGAAGCGCGGATCCGTGGCGGCCACCAGGTCCTCCAGGATCCGGTGCGTCACGGCCTCGTGGAAGGCACCCTCGTCGCGGAATGACCAGACGTAGAGCTTCAGCGATTTCAGCTCGACGCAGCGCGCGTCGGGAACGTACTCGAGGTACAGGGTGGCGAAGTCCGGCTGGCCGGTCTTGGGGCACAGGCAGGTGAACTCGGGCACCGTGATCCGAATGGTATAATCCCGGCCGGGATTGGGATTCTCGAACGTCTCCAGTTGCTTGCTCGGCCCCGTTACGGCGGCCGGCGAACGAATCTCGTTCATCGGGATTTCTGCTCCTCGTGTGGCCAGTCGGCGGCGATTTTCCTCGCAATCGTCACCGTCCGGAATTTACTTTACACTAGCGCGTTTTGGCGGGCTAATGCCGTAAGATCACGAGATGCGACTGAGCAAAATCAAGCTATCCGGCTTCAAGTCCTTCGTTGATCCCACCACCATTTCGTTTCCGAGCAATCTCGTCGGCGTCGTAGGGCCGAACGGTTGCGGCAAGTCGAACGTGATCGACGCGGTGCGCTGGGTGATGGGAGAGAGTTCGGCGAGCCGCCTGCGGGGCGACTCGATCACGGACGTCATATTCAACGGCTCCAGTGCCCGCAAGCCGGTGGGCGCCGCCACCATCGAGCTCCTGTTCGACAACTCCGATGCCACCATCGGGGGGCAGTACGCCCAGTACTCGGAGATCTCCATCAAACGCTCCGTCTCCCGCGACGGCATCTCCACCTACTATCTGAACGGCACGCGCTGCCGCCGCAAGGACATCACCCACGTCTTCCTCGGCACCGGACTCGGGCCGCGGAGCTACTCGATCATCGAGCAGGGCATGATCTCGCGGCTGATCGAGGCCAAGCCGGAAGAGCTGCGGGTGTATCTGGAAGAGGCCGCCGGCATCTCCAAGTACAAGGACCGGCGCCGCGAGACGGAGAACCGGATCCGGCACACCAAGGACAACCTGGAGCGCCTGGCCGACCTGGTGGACGAAGTCGAGAAACAGCTGAAGCATCTCGACCGCCAGGCCAAGACCGCCGAGCGCTACAAGCGCCTGAAGGCCGAAGAGCGCCGCACCCGAGCGGAACTCCTGGCCCTGAAGCTGCGGGACCTGGACGCCCGGGCCGCGGAGCAGGAGCGTCGCCAGGCGCAGAAGGAGAATGCCCTGCAGGCCGCCGTCGCCGAACAGCGCCGCATCGAGGCCGCCATGGAGCAGGCCCGCGTGAGCCAGGGCGAGCGCAGCGAGGCCTTCAACGAGGTCCAGGGCCGCTACTACCGCATCGGTGCCGAGATCGCCCGTCTGGAGCAGTCCATCGAGCACGGCCGCGAGCTGCGCCAGCGCCAGGAGCAGGACCTCACGCAGGCCCGCGCCGCGGCGCGCGAGATCGAGGATCACATCGAGCAGGACCGCAACGAGCTGGACCAGCTGGAGCTGGCACTGAACGAGCTGACGCCGGACCTGGAGCAGGCCCGTGGCCGGGAGGCCGCCTCGGCCGAATCGCTGCAGCGGGCCGAGCAAGCCATGGCGGCGTGGCAGTCGCGTTGGGACGAGTTCGTGCGGCGCGCGAGCGACGTGGAGCAGTCAGGCGAGGTCGAGCGGGCCAGGATCGAGCAGCTGGAGGGCCAGCTCGAGAAGCTGACCCAGCGCCGGGAGCGGATCGGCGAGGACTCCCGAGGCCTCTCCGTGGACGAGCAGAAGGAAGCCGTCTCCGGCCTCACCGGCGAGGAGAGCGCACTGCGGCAGGCGGCCGAAGAGGCGGACGCCAGGGTGAGCGAACTGCGCCAGCAGATCGGCACGCTGCGGGAGCAGGAGGTACGCATCGGCCGGCACCTGGAAGCGCGCAAGGACGAGTTGCAGAAGGCGGGCGGCCGCTACACCTCGCTCGAGGCTCTGCAGAAGGCGGCGCTTGGCGAGGCGGACGGCACCGTCGGCAGCTGGCTCGAGGCGGCGGGGCTGGCGGAGCGCCCGCGGCTCGCGCAGCGGCTGAAGGTGGAGGACGGCTGGGAGCGCGCGGTGGAAACCGTGCTGGGCTCGTATCTGCAGGCGGTCTGCGTCGACGATCTCGTCGCCGCGACCCGATCGCTGGAAGAACTGAACGACGGCTCCCTGACCCTCGTGCAGGGCAGGGAGAGTTCCCTGTCGGCCGGGGACGGCCGGCTCGCCGCCCGGGTCAGCGGTGCGCCCCAGGCCGTGCTCGATCAGTTGCAGCACGTTCGCACGGCAGATTCGCTGCCGGCCGCGCTCGCACTGCGGGACCGTCTGGACGATAACGAGTCAATCATCACTGCCGACGGCATCTGGCTCGGCCGCAGCTGGCTGCGGGTCAACCGGGAGAAGGACGCGCGGGGCGGAATACTGAAGCGTGAGCAGGAGATGCGCACGCTGAAGGACGAGCTGCGCGAGCAGCGTGTGCGGGTGGAGACGCTGGAGAAGACCCTGCACGATACGCGCCGCCGGCTGGAGAGCCTGGAGGAGCAGCGCGAGTCCGTGCAGCAGGCGGCCGCCGACCGGCATCGCCGTCAGGCCGACGCTCAGGCCCGGCTCGAGAGCGCGCGCTATCGGCTCTCCCAGATCGAAGAGCGCATCGAGTCGTTCCGCACCGAAACCGCCGATATCGATCGGGAGCTCGAGGCCACCCGGCAACGGCTGGAAGATAGCCGGCAGCGCCTGGAGCAGTCGCGAGCGGACGTGGGCTCGCTCGAGAAGCAGCGCTCGGAGCTGGAGAGCCAGCGCGAGCAGCTCCGCGGCGAACTCGCCCGCGTGCGCCAGCAGGCGGAGCAGGACCGCGCCGACACCCAGGCCATCGCGCTGCGTTACGAGTCGCGTCGTTCCTCACGGGAATCCGCCAGCCAGAGTCTGGCGCGGATGAAATCCCAGCTCGGCCAGTTCCATCAGCGCGAGGCGGCGCTCAAGGAACAGCTCGCCGCCGGCGAGGAGCCTATCCGGCGCCAGGAAGAGGCACTGGAGGTGCAGCTGCGCGAGCGGGTGGAAGTGGAGGGCACTCTGGCCGAGGCGCGCCGTGCGGTGGAGGCCGTGGATGCGGAGCTGCGCGAACTGGATCAGCAGCGACTGACCAACGAGACCACCCTGGAATCGGCCCGCCAGGGCGTCGACCAGGTGCGCATGGCGGCCCAGGAGATACGGGTGCGCCGCGAAGGCGTGGCCGAGCAGTTCGCCGAAACCGGCTTCGAGCTGGAGCCGGTCCTCGAGGAGATGCAGGAGGATGCCTCGGCCGAGGTCTGGGAAGAGAACCTGCACAAGCTCAGCGCCCGCATCGAGCGGCTCGGGCCCATCAATCTCGCCGCGATCGACGAATTCCAGGAACAGTCCCAGCGCAAGGAGTACCTCGACGCCCAGCTGGCCGACCTGAACGAGGCACTGAGCACGCTGGAGGGGGCGATCCGCAAGATCGACAAGGAGACGCGCACGCGCTTCCGCGAGACCTACGACCTGGTGGACGCCGGCTTCAAGCGGCTGTTCCCGAAGCTTTTCGGCGGCGGGCACGCCTATCTGGAGCTCACCGGCGAGGATCTCCTCTCCGCGGGCGTGACGGTGATGGCGCGGCCGCCCGGCAAACGCAACAGTACCATCCACCTGCTCTCGGGCGGCGAGAAGGCGCTGACCGCCGTCGCGCTGGTGTTCGCCATTTTCGAGCTGAACCCGGCGCCTTTCTGCATGCTGGACGAGGTGGATGCGCCGCTCGACGACGCCAACGTCGGCCGCTTCTGCGATATCGTCAAGGAAATGTCGTCTCAGGTGCAGTTCGTGTTCATCACGCACAACAAGGTCACCATGGAGATGGCGCGCCAGCTCACCGGCGTTACCATGCAGGAGCCCGGTGTCTCCCGCCTGGTGTCGGTCGATCTCGACGCGGCGGTGAAAATGGCGGCGAGCTGATCCGGCGTCGCTGGTCGTTGCCATGGACGAATTGCGCGTCATTCTTCTACTGGTCGGTATCGGCGTCGTCGGCCTCGTGTACTGGCACAGCCGGCGCCAGGCCCGGCGCCGTAACTCCCAGCCGGACCTGAGGCTGGAACCCGCGTTCGACGAGAGTGATGTCAGTGCCGACGACGATACGGCCTCGCTCCCGGAGCTGGAAGCGGACGAGCCCGTCACGGCAGTATCGGACGAGTACGGGTACGAGGACGAGGACGACGACGATATCCGGCTGGGCGAGACCCGGGATTTCGTCGGCGACAGCGAGGAGAGCGCCGAGACCGCCGAGCAGCCGCAGATCGAGCAGAAGATCATCACGCTGCGGCTGGTCGCCCGCGGCGACGGCCACTTCAACGGCGAACAGGTCGTACTGGCCCTGCGCGGCCTCGGCCTGCGCCACGGCAAGTTCGGCATCTTTCACCGGGTGGAGGGCACCGACGACGAGAGCATCGTCTTCAGCGTGGCCAGCCTGGTGGAGCCGGGCACGTTCGACCTCACGAACATCCGCGAGCAGGAACTGCCCGGTGTCAGCATGTTCATGGTCCTGCCCGGCCCGAAGGACGGCGCCGAGGCCTTCGACGAGATGATGGAAACCGCCCGCGCGCTGACGGACTCGCTGAACGGGGAACTCCTCGACGAGGCCGGCAGCACCATGAGTGTCCAGCGGGAGCGATTCTTGCGCGAGGAGATCATCCAGTACCAGCACGGTCTGGCCGTGAGCTGACAGGGCCCCCGTGAGCGTTCCCGCGGCCAAGAGAAAACGCGCCGAGGCGCTCCGGGAGGAGATCCGCCAGCACAACTACCGCTACTACGTCCTCAACGATCCCTCCGTCCCCGATGCCGAGTACGACCGGCTCATGCGCGAACTCGAAGCGCTGGAGGAGGAGTACCCGGCACTTCAGGACCCCGACTCGCCGACACAGCGGGTGGGCACGACACCGGTCAGTGAATTCGGCGAGGTCCGGCATGGCGTGCCCATGCTGTCACTGGCCAATGCTTTCTCCGAGGACGAGCTGCGGGAGTTCCACCGGCGGGTGATCGACCGCCTCGAGCTGGAGGAGGGCGAGGGCGAAACGCTGGTCTATCACGCCGAGCCCAAGATGGACGGCGTCGCCGTCAGCATGCGTTACGAGGACGGCGGCCTCGTGCAGGCCGCCACTCGCGGGGACGGTACCACAGGCGAGGACATCACCCACAACGTGCGCACGATTCGCAGCGTCCCCCTGCGGCTGCGTGGTTCCGGCTACCCGCGGGTCATCGAGATTCGGGGCGAGGTCTTCATGCCGAAAGCCGGCTTCGAGGCGTTCAATCGCCGGGCGGAGAAGGAGGGCGAGAAGACCTTCGTCAATCCCCGCAACGCGGCGTCGGGCAGCCTGCGCCAGCTCGACCCCCGCATCACCGCGAGGCGGCCGCTCGAGATCTTCGTCTACGGTATAGGCGAATACTCGGGCGGCGATCTGCCCGATCGCCAGAGCGGCATCCTGGACCAGCTGCGCCACTGGGGCCACCGCACCTGTCCGGAAACGGAAACCGTGAGGGGCGTGGAGGGCTGCCTTCGTTATTATGGGCAAATCGCCGAGAAAAGGGACTCGCTCCCCTACGAGATCGATGGTGTCGTCTACAAGGTGGACAGACTCGATCATCAACGTGAACTCGGATTCGTCTCTCGTGCGCCGCGATGGGCCATCGCCCACAAATTCGCGGCCGAGGAGGAACTCACGGTCGTGCGCGACGTGGAATTCCAGGTGGGACGCACCGGCGCCGTCACGCCGGTGGCCCGGCTGGAGCCCGTCTTCGTCGGCGGCGTCACCGTGAGCAACGTCACCCTGCACAACATGGACGAGATCGCGCGGAAAGACGTCAGAGTCGGCGACACCGTCATCGTACGGAGGGCGGGAGACGTCATACCCGAGATCGTCTCGGTGGTGAGCGACCGGCGCCCGCAGGACGCGAAGCAGATCAGCCTGCCCGAGCACTGCCCCGTCTGCGGCTCGGCGGTGGAACGTCCGGAAGGCGAGGCCGTCGCCCGCTGCTCCGGCGGTCTCATCTGCGCCGCCCAGCGCAAGGAGGCGCTGCGTCACTTCGCCTCGCGCCGTGCCATGGACATCGACGGTCTCGGCGAGAAGATCGTGGAGCAGCTCGTCGAATCCGGCATGGTGGAATCCCCGGACGATCTCTACCGGCTGAGCGCCGCGGAACTCGCGCAACTCGAGAGAATGGGAGAGAAATCCGCGGAAAACCTCGTCGCGGCGCTGGAGAACAGCAAGAAGACCACTCTGGATCGCTTCCTCTACGCGCTCGGGATCCGGGAGGTGGGGGAGGCGACCGCCGTGAATCTCGCGCAGTATTTCGGCGAACTCGATGCGCTGATGGCCGCGGATCAGGAGGCCCTGGAGGCGGTACCCGACGTCGGGCCGGTGGTGGCATCGCACATACATGCGTTCTTCGCGGAAGACCGCAACCGCAGTGTTATACGGGCACTTCAGGATCTCGGGGTCACGTGGCCCGAAGGAAAGGCTGCGGCTGTCGTCTCCGAAACCGGACCGTTCGCCGGCAAGACCGTCGTGATCACGGGGACGCTTCAGTCGATGACCCGGGACGAAGCGAAGGACCGCATCCGGGCGGCAGGCGGGAAAGTGACAGGAAGCGTCTCGAAGAAAACAGACTTTGTTGTTTTCGGTGAGAACGCGGGTAGCAAACTGGAAAAAGCAGAGGCTTTGGGCGTCGAGACGATTGATGAGGATTGGCTGGAGGAACTATTGGATCTTTAGCGCTGAACTAGATTTGTTCTGGCAACCGTCCCAATAGCGCAAGGCATACCGATCTATGGTTTGGGCGATTGTTCCCATCCTTTGGATTTTGTTGACGCAAACTCAATCCGACTCCTATATTGCAGCGCCATGCCAAGCGCTACACAAAGAAAGATCCTCGAAGCACTTTTTCGTGCGTTTCGCCCCATTGCTCGGGCGATGCTTAGAAGCGGACTCGGATACAGAGAGTTCGCAGAGATTGCGAAGGCGGCTTTTGTGAATGTCGCATCATCCGATTACGGCTTACGAGGACGTCCCACGAATACTTCTCGAGTAGCTGTGATGACTGGGTTGACCCGGAAAGAGGTGAAACGGCTCAGAGATCGCGAGGCGGCCGGCCAGACTTTTGAGGTTAAGCGCGAAGTGGCCCCTGGAGCGGTACTTGCGAAGTGGTACAGTCATCCGGATTTTATTGAGGACACTGGCGAGCCTTCGCTGCTAGAGTTTGCTGGGGAAGCTGGGTCGTTCACTGATCTGGTTAAACGGTTTGGTGGCGACATTCCTCCGGGTGCAATGCGAACAGAGTTGCTCAGAGTTGGGGCTGTAGAGGAAATCCCCGACGGGAGGCTTCGCGCTCTAAAGTCAGTTTTTACCCCCGCAGACTTGGATGATCGTCTAGCGGTAGCTCTTGAACTTTCCCTAAGACGGCTTGCCGACACCATCCTTCATAATACTGATCCACGCAACCAAGATGATGTTCACATAGAAAGGACTGTTACCACGCAGTTGATGAGTAACGCTGACCTCAGACGCTTGCGTTACATGACTAGGGGTAGAATGGAGGAGTTCGCGAAATCCATGCAGGATTTATTCTCAACTTATGAGTCCTTTCACGAAGAGGCTGATGAGGAGGCGGGAAGGGCAGTCGGTATAGGGCTCTACTATTTCGAAGAAGCCCCATCAGAGAACTCGTTGGCGGACGATTGAGGCTTCATCATTTGATCTGAAAAAAAACTGAGACTCTCGACTGATCCGTAACGCTCGGCATACTCCTATCGCAGGGGAAGCCTATCTCCGACACTAAAGAACTCAACTCTCGTCTATGTGGCGACGGTGTTGCCTTCATCCGCAGTTCGCTACATCCAGCGCAAGATGCCTCGTATTGACCCATTGCTAGCCGATATGGGCTAGTCTTCTCTCCCGTCGCGGGCGTCAGCAAATCCGTTGACCATGTCGCTGACCATGGACAACTAACTTCTTCAATTTACCCTTCGTGAGCATAGCCTCAAAGTTTTTAACGTTTTGCATGAAAAGACGTTAATAACTAGCTGTATTTCAATCCCATTGACAGAGTAAGAGTTTAGTTCGCACTGCTTTGTCATTTTCCGGTTTTGGACTCGAATTGCCGCCTAAGCGTCTGCGGGAGGCGCCACTCTGGCATATCAATGCTCCAGTTGTTTGCCGAAGTTTCACATAACCCATAGAATTTATTGGTCATAATGAGTTGACTCACGAGGCTGGGCGGCATAAATTCCCAATTTATGGGGATTATGTTTAGATATGAACGATTCTGTAAAACAGGGGTTGCTCGCGGCCTACTCACGATTAATGCGACCCCTCGTTCGGATCCTTCTTCGGCATGGGGTTTCGTTTGCGGAGTTTTCGGAGGTCATTAAGCGAGTTTACGTCTCAATCGCGGCGGAAGAGTTTCATGTTCCGGGTCGGCGAATGTCGAAAGCGCGAATCGCGATAGTCACCGGGCTCACAAGAAAAGAAGTTCAGCGGCTAGCTGAAATCGATGAGGAGGACTTTACAGGGGGACAAAGCAACCTAAGCCGGATCGGCCGGGTACTGCTGGGATGGCACACCGACCCAGATTACACAGGGCCGTACGGCGTTCCGCTCGAGCTGCCTTACGACAGTCCGACAGGGGAGTCGTTCACAACGCTGGTGCAAACATACAGCGGCGACATGACGCCTAGAGCGATGTTGGAGGAGTTGCTTCGAGTTGGGATCGTCGTTCAGACGGATTCGGGTTGGTACAAAGTTGTCAGACGTGAATATGTGCCTGATTCGCTAGCCCCAGATTTTCTGGAGAGATTTGGAATTCAAATTCGGAACTTCATCCAAACGCTGGAGTTCAACATGCTCAAGTCGGGCCCAGGTAAGGGCCGGTTCGAGCGAACGGTAATTGCAGACAACGGAATGAGAAGAGTTGATCTAGAAGGCCTGGATTCGTATGTAAGGGAGCGCGGCCAAGCGGTACTAGAAGATATTGATAACTGGATTGCTCAGCAGAAGATGCCTAGAAAAGAAGCAGGTGACGACGTAGTCCAGACAGGCATCGGCATCTATCACTACGTCGTTGATGAGGATGACGAGCCAAAGGCTTTGAAAACGCTTTTAAGTAAGCAGGAAAAAGAAAACAACGATGACTCGCGACATTAGGAGGTCGACGAGTTTGCGGCGGGATAGAAGGGTATCTGGTCGCTACAAGAGTTTTTTTTGGGGATTCCCAAAAAAATAGTTTCGAGAGGTTTTGGAGGAACTCTCAAATGAGCGAAAAAAATAGACTCGATAAGAGGCTGCCGATTTTGTTCGGCGCAATTTGCTTGTCGGCAGTGCCGGCAATTGCGAGCGCGGGAGCGTCTCAGAGTTCAGTCCAAAGCATTAACGGAAGCGACGCACATAGCATCAACGGCAGCGATGTACGGAGCATCAACGGCAGTGATCTTCGCAGCATCAACGGCAGTGATGTTCGTAGCATCAATGGCAGCGATGTACGGAGCATCAACGGCAGCGATCTTCGCAGCATCAACGGCAGCGATGTGCTGAGCATCAACGGCAGTGACGTACTCAGCATCAACGGCAGTGATGTTCGTAGCATCAATGGCAGCGATGTACGGAGCATCAACGGCAGTGATCTTCGCAGCATCAACGGCAGCGATGTGCTGAGCATCAACGGCAGTGATCTTCGCAGCATCAACGGCAGCGATCTTCGCAGCATCAATGGCAGTGACGTACTCAGCATCAATGGCAGCGATGCGCTGAGCATCAACGGTAGTGATGTTCGCAGCATCAATGGCAGCGATCTTCGCAGCATCAATGGCAGCGATGCGCTGAGCATCAACGGTAGTGATGTTCGCAGCATCAATGGCAGCGATCTTCGCAGCATCAACGGTAGCGATGCGCTGAGCATCAACGGTAGTGATGTTCGCAGCATCAATGGCAGCGATCTTCGCAGCATCAACGGCAGCGATGTACTGTTTGCGGCTTTTGACGGCTTTCATGCGCGGTACATAGACATTTCTGGGCAGGTTGCGAAATCTGGTTCTTTCGCAATTGGGGTGCAACCAAGTCTCTTCGCTGTTGCGCCGATACAGGGCGTTGATCACGATCGTTCGACGGTAACCGTTCTTGGTGGAGAGGTAGGCCTCGCTCGCTCGAATTTGAGCTCACTAACTGTGGGCGACCTTGTCGCTGTCTTCGGCTCTCGAACTAGCACTGGAGTCTCAGTTGCAACCAGCCTGGCCAAACTCGGCAGTGCTTCTCCTTCAACGAGTGTGGATGTCTTTGTTCAAGGCACGGTTGGCGCTGTGGACCGTGGATTAGGGTTGATCACTGTCGGTGGCATCTCGGTTGACTACACGCCTCTCTTGGCAAACGGTCCGTTACCGAATGTGGGCGCTCAGATCGCTCTCGTCGGGACCAGATTCGCTGGCTCACCTCTAGTAGTTGCGAAATAAAAAAAGCCGGCATCCCTGCCGGCTAATATCTCGCCTCAACTTAGGAGATTTGAGGGTTGGAGGAATCTTCTCCGAGCGATAAGAGAAGATTCGAGAGAGAAGTTACCGGAGGGCTCAGAGGCCTGGTGTGATGCGAGTCACACTTCCCGGACAAAAAAAGGGCGCCACCGGCGCCCTTTTTCTTGCTTATCCGTTGGAGTCAGTCGGCGGACCCATCGTTTCCTGATCTGAGGCCATCCAGGTATTCCTGGAGCTTCTTCTGTTCGACAACCGGTTTCAGCCGGTCCTTCACCTCTTCAAAGGAGGGAGCTTCGGTTTCCCGGGAATCCTCTCTCAGAATCACGTGCCAACCGAACTGGGTCTGCACCGGTTCGCTGGTATAGCTGCCGTCCTCGAGTGCCACCACCGCGTCAGAGAACGGCTTGACCATGGCGCTCGCTGGAAACCACTCGAGGTCACCGCCGTTGGGTCCGGACGGGCCGGTCGATTTTTCCTTGGCCAGCTCGGCGAAGTCGGCCCCTTCGTCCAGCTGCGTGATGACGGCTTCGGCCTCATCCTCCGTCTCCACGAGGATGTGCCTGGCTTTGTACTGTTGGGATTGGTATCCGGCCACCTGGGCGCTGTATTCGGCGCGCAGTTCTGCCTCGGTCGGCGGGTTCTCTTCCAGGTAGTTACCGGCCAGGGCCGAGGCGAGGGTCGACATGCGCTGGAGCTTGATCTGGGCCGCAACTTCGGGATCCTCGTCGAGTCCGGCCTCTTCGGCCGCTTCGGCCAGCAGGTAGAGGTCGGCTACCTCTTCGCGGAATTGATCCCGCTGCTCGGCGGAGACATCGCCCTGGGCGCCCCGCATGCGATTCTGCATGTAGAGGTCGAGCACTTTGGCCTCCACCTCGGGGTCCATCGCGGTCGCAGTGTCGGACTGTGCGCAGGCGGCCGTGCTCAGCAGCACTGCGGTGGCGAGCACGAGCGCCTTGCTGGCGCCTGGCTGGCGCAGATACGTAGTGGTCATAGTTGATCCTCTGTTTTCGTGGTCGAATCTTGCTCTCAATCCCGGCGCGACTCGTCGGGAGCGAGAGCGGAAATGCTGAGCGCGTGGATATCGGTTTCCATCATGTCGCCGGCGGCATCGTAGACGAGTCGATGCCGTTGGATGCGTGAAAGCCCCTCGAAGACGCTGGCGGTGAGCCGCACGGCGAAATGGCTGCGGCCGTCCTTCGCGCCGGCATGACCGGCGTGCAGATGGCTCTGGTCCTTGATCTGAAGCTCCTCGGGTTGCAGCGCGTCCCGCAGCCGCTTTTCCAGTTCCGCCTGACGGTCTGTCATGGCAGGACCTTGTTGAACGGTTTTACGATCACGCGCTGGTAGACGCCGGCTTCCACATAAGGGTCCTCGTCGGCCCAGGCCCTGGCATCCTCCAGCGAGGCGAATTCGGCGATGACGAGGCTGCCCGTGAAACCGGCTTCGGCAGGGTCCTCGTTATCGATGGCGGGGTGCGGTCCGGCGACCAGGAGGCGGCCTTCGTCGCGGAGCGTACGCAGCCGCTCGAGATGTCTTGCCCTGGCGCCGGAACGCAGTGGTCCACTGTCCGGCACGTCTTCACTGATGATGGCATACCACATGTCATTCCGCTCCGCTGGTCGATTTGCGCTCGTTCCTGGAGACCATGATGGCCAGCCAGACGCCCTGGATCACCATGAAGGCGAGGGTCATTCCCAGCAGTCCGAAGAGTTTGAAGCTGACCCAGGCGCTCTCGCCGAAACGGTAGGCGACGAAGATGTTGGCCGCGCCCGAGACGCCGAAGAATATGCCCCAGATCACGGTCAGTTGACGCCACTGGGCTGTGGAAAGTTCCACCGCGGATTGCAGCAACCGCTGGATGAGGGGTTTCTCGCCGATGTAGAGGCTGCCGAAGCACACCGCCGCCATGGCCCAGTTCAGGAGGGTGGGCTTCCAGATCAGGAACAGGCTGTTGCGCAGCGCGAGCGTGACGGCGCCGAGGACCAGCACCAGGGCGGTCGAGATCAGGTAGACGCGCCCGACCTGCCGGGTGAATATCCAGTGGGCCAGCGGCACCAGCGGCATGGTGGCCATGAGGACGATGGTCGCGGTGTAGATGTCGGCCTGTTTGTAGGCCACGAAGAATGCGACCACCGGCAGATAGTCTAGTATCAATTGCATGCGCTGGGAGTCTGCTCTGCGGTGAGTACCGTAATCCGCGAATGATAGCGCACACGCCGGCGCAGCCCCAACGCAGCGCTTCGCGGCAGTCGGATTTGTGTCTGCGTGCCGGTAGAATGCCGGGCGTGTCGCAGATCATCACCATACACCCGGACAACCCGCAGAAGCGCTATGTCGACCAGGCGGTCGACATAATCCGCACCGGCGGCCTCCTGGCATACCCCACCGACTCGAGCTACGCCTTCGGCTGCCAGATCGGCAACAAGAAGGCGCTGGACCGCATCCGGCTGCTGCGCCAGGCGGACAAGCTGCATGATTTCTCGCTGGTGGTCCGCGACCTGTCGGAGATCGCCACCTACGCCCGCGTGGATAACTGGGCCTATCGGCTGCTGAAGCATTTCACGCCGGGGCCCTACACGTTCATTCTGAAGGCCACCCGGGAAGTGCCAAACCGGCTGAAGAACCCCCGCAAGAAGACCATCGGTATCCGCGTGCCCGACCACCCGATCAGCCAGGCGCTGCTGGAAGCGCTGGGCGAGCCGATGATGAGTTCCACGCTGCTGCTCCCCGGCGACGACGTTCCGATGACCGACCCGGTGGAGATCGCCGGACGCCTGGGAAATCAGGTGGATGCGGTCGTCGACGGCGGCCCGGGCGGGATGGAGCCGTCCAGCGTGCTCGACCTCACGGAGGGCACGGTACACATCCTGCGGCGCGGCATCGGCGACGTCAGCGCCTTCGAATGAGGGGCCGCGGCACCGCCGGGATTACGTTAGAATCACCCTGTGTCCGAATCAGAGAAAAAGCAGCCGGTCCTCCGTGTGGTGAGCGACCAGGGAGCGCCCAAGGCGGTGCCCGAGGATCTGCGGCCGTCCCAGGCCGAGATGCCGTTCGCCATCGTGGACGGCGAACCGGTCACCGAGCTGCCACAGGATCTCTATATCCCGCCGTATGCGCTGCAGGTGTTCCTGGAGGCGTTCGAGGGACCGCTGGATCTGCTGCTCTATCTGATCCGACGCCAGAATCTGGACATTCTGGATATCCCCATCGCCGAGATCACCCGGCAGTACATCGAGTACATCGAGCTGATGAAGGAGCTCCAGCTGGAGCTGGCCGGCGAGTATCTGGTGATGGCGGCCATGCTGGCGGAGATCAAATCGAGGATGCTGCTGCCGCGGCCGGTGGTGGAGGAAGACGAGGAACACGACCCGCGGGCGGAACTGGTTCGCAGGCTGCAGGAATACGAGCGCTTCAAGAAGGCAGCGGAGAACCTGGAAGAGCTGCCGCGTCTGGAGCGCGACGTGCACGTGGTGCAGGCCGAGGCGCCCGAGCGTCAGGTGGTCACCAAGCTGCCGGACGTGACGCTCAAGGAGCTGATGGTGGCGCTCCAGCAGGTGCTGACCCGTGCCGAGATGTTCACAAACCTCCATGTGCAGCGTGAGCCGCTGTCGGTACGGCAGCGCATGTCGGAGATTCTCACGCGGATCCGCGGCACGCAGTTCACCCAGTTCGACCAGCTGTTCGACGTGGAGGAGGGCCGCATGGGCGTGGCGGTGACGTTCATCGCCGTGCTGGAGCTGCTCCGCGAGTCGCTCATCGAGGTGGTGCAGTCCGAGGATTTCGCCCCCGTGCACGTGCGGGCGGCCTCGAATGTGCGCGTTGTGAATGATGAAGGGGACGCCACGGCGTCGGACGAGAGCGCCACTTCCTGAGCGTGCCCGGTAAAGTGACCTATGGATGAGACGAGTATCAAATATATTCTCGAGGCGGCGCTGCTCGCCTCGGCAGAGCCTTTGTCGATCGAACAGATGATGTCGTTGTTCGACGAGAGTTCGCGTCCGGAGCGCAAAGACATCCGGGCGGCTCTCGACGAACTGGAGGCCGACTACGAGGACCGGGGCATCATGCTCGCCGAGGTGGCTTCGGGTTACCGGGTCCAGGTGCGCCCGTCGATGTCGTCGATGCTGCAGCCGCTGTGGGAGGAGCGCCCGCCGCGTTATTCCCGCGCGCTGTTCGAGACCCTGGCGCTGATAGCCTACCGCCAGCCCATCACCCGCGGCGAGATCGAGGACGTGCGCGGCGTCACCGTCAGCACGAACATCATTCGCACGCTGCTGGATCGGGAGTGGATCCGCGTGCTCGGCCACCGCGACGTGCCGGGCAAGCCCGAGGTGTTCGGCACGACGAAGGCCTTCCTGGACTATTTCGGACTGAAGCGCCTGGATGATCTGCCGCCGCTGGCCGAGCTGCAGGATATCGAGGGCCTGAACGCGCAGCTGGAATTCGCCACCGGCGAGGAGAGCGAAGCGGTCCCGGCCAACGTCACTGCTTTGCGGGTCGGGGAGGCCGGCACCGGCGGGGACGCAGAGGATGGCGACGAGGAAGAACACGCCGCAGACGAGACCGGGGCCGGCGCCGGCGAGAGCGCCTACGAGGGCGCGGATGAACCGGCGGATGCGGACGAAGTGGCCGCAGCCGGGGCGAGCGACGAGGGTCAGGAGAGCCAGGAGAGCGAGGAGGCCGGGGAGGAAGAACGCGCCAGCGCGGGCGCGCCGCCCTCGAGCTGATACGCGGCGTCATGGCTGAGCGCTTGCAGAAGGTGCTGGCGGCAGCCGGCCACGGTTCCCGCCGCGAGATCGAGCGCTGGATCAGCGACGGGCGGCTTGCGATTGACGGCCGCACGGCCGTGCTCGGCGATACGGTTACCGGCGACGAGCGGATCACCCTCGATGGCCGTCCCCTCGCGGTCCGTCGGCCCGAGGCCGGCTCCCACCGGCATCTGATCTACCACAAGCCCCAGGGCGAGGTCTGCTCGCGAAGCACGGAGTCCGGGCATGCCACGGTGTTCGATGCGCTGCCGCGTCTGCACCGGGGACGCTGGGTGAGCGTCGGCCGCCTGGACGTCGCCACCAGCGGTCTGCTGATCTTCACCACCGACGGCGCGCTGGCCAACGCGCTCATGCATCCATCCAGCAGCATCGAACGGCGCTATGCGGTGCGCGTGCGCGGCACGCCTGCGGCTGAAGCCCTGGCAAGGCTGACCGAGGGCATCGAGCTGGAGGACGGCCCGGCCGCTTTCGGCAGCCTCGCGGAGAAAGGCGGCGAGGGCGTCAACCAGTGGTATGAGGTCACGCTGCGAGAGGGCCGCAACCGGGAGGTGCGGCGGCTCTGGGAAGCGGTGGGCGTCGAGGTGAGCCGGCTCATCCGCATCGGTTATGGTCCGATACGCCTTCCACGGGGGCTGCGCCGGGGACAACACCGCCCTCTGACAGCGGCCGAGGCTCGCGCTCTGTATGCGGCGGCAGGCCTCGAGGCCGCCACCGAGACACCGGACGATGCCGGCGAGGATCGGAAAGGACGCCGGCGAACGAGCGGGGCGAAGCCGGGACGGCAGCCCGGCCGCTCGGCGGGCAAGTCTACTGGGCGTCGAAAGACCCGCCGGTGACACCCCGGCTGTCGGGGCCGAGCAGATAGATGTGGGGCGTCAGCACCTCCTCCGGCGTGGCCAGCTTGTCCCTGTCCTCCGCCGGATAGGCTTTAAGCCGCATGTCGGTGCGGGTGGCCCCGGGGTTCACGCAATTGACCCGGATGCCCGCCTTCTCGGTCTCCTGGGCGAGCACCTGCGAGAGACATTCCACCCCGAATTTTGAGACCGCGTAGGCGCCCCAGTAGGCCCGGCCCTGCCGGCCCACGCCGCTGGAGGTGAAGACGACCGAGGCGTCTTCGGATTGCCGCAGC
>Ga0209943_1001178_pt1 | contig 16705 bp, 15 predicted proteins | sample SalPonR1_B_D2_MG_FD_185698 | JGI IMG/M metagenome (GOLD analysis project Ga0209943, IMG submission 185698) | Salt pond soil microbial communities from South San Francisco under conditions of wetland restoration - Salt Pond MetaG R1_B_D2_MG... ... | reverse complement strand
GTTAGGGTTTAAGGGTTAGGGTTTAAGGTAAAACCGTGGCGAATGAATCGAAGCATGGCGTTCGCCGGACGCTCCGTTTTTTTCCCCTAAACCCTAAACCCTAAACCCTAAACCCTAAACCCTTAAACCCTAAACCCTAAACCTTCAATCCTGGCTTTCCGCCAACCGCCGCCAGGTGTCGACGATGGTGTCCGGGTTCAGCGACATCGATTCGATGCCCTGGTCCAGCAGCCACTGGGCGAGGTCCGGATGGTCGGACGGGCCCTGGCCGCAGATGCCGATGTATTTTTCATGTTTCAGGCAGGTCTTGATGGCCATCGCGAGCAGCGCCTTGACCGCACCGTCGCGTTCGTCGAAGCGATGGGCGACCAGCCCGGAATCCCGGTCCAGGCCCAGTGTCAACTGGGTCATGTCGTTGGAGCCGATCGAGAATCCGTCGAAATGCTCCAGGAATTCCTCCGCCAGCAACGCATTCGACGGCAGTTCGCACATCATGATGATCTTCAGCCCGTTCTCGCCGCGCTTGAGGCCGAATTCTTCCATCACTTCGACCACTTCACGTGCCTCGCCGACGGTGCGCACGAACGGCACCATGGCCCAGACGTGCTCCAGGCCCATCTCGTCGCGAATTTTTCTAAGGGCCCGGCATTCGAGCTCGAAGGCCGGCTTGAAGTTGTCGTCGACGTAGCGCGAGGCGCCGCGCCATCCGATCATGGGGTTTTCCTCGTCCGGCTCGTAGGCCTCGCCGCCGATCAGATTGGCGTATTCGTTGGACTTGAAGTCCGACAGCCGAACGATGACCGGGTTCGGACCGAACGGCGCGGCAATGGTGGCAATGCCTTCGACCAGCCGATCGACGTAGAACTGAACCGGCGAGTCGTAGCCGGCGATGCGCTTGTCGATCTCGGCCTTGAGTTCCGGCGACTGCTTGTCGTATTCGAGGAGTGCTCTTGGATGAATGCCGATCATCCGGTTGATGATGAACTCCAGCCGGGCCAGGCCAATCCCGTGGTTCGGAATCTGCGCGAAATCGAAGGCGCGATCCGGGTTGGCCACGTTCATCATCAGTTTCACGGGCGCCCTGGGCATATCGTCCAGGCTGTCCTCGGAAACGCTGAACTTCAGGTTGCCGGCGTAGACGCGGCCGGTATCGCCCTCGGAACATGACACGGTCACCTCGTCGCCGTGGCGAACCTTGTCGGTTGCGTCGCCGCAGCCGACCACGGCCGGAATGCCCAGTTCGCGGGCGATGATGGCGGCGTGGCAGGTGCGCCCGCCGCGGTTGGTGACGATGGCCGAGGCTTTCTTCATTACCGGTTCCCAGTCGGGATCGGTCATGTCGGTGACCAGCACGTCGCCTGTTTCGACCTCGTGCATGTCGGCGATGTCGCCGACCACGCGGGCCTTGCCCTGGCCGATGCGCTGGCCGATGGCGCGGCCTTCGACCAGTACGTCGCCGCGCGATTCGAGCTTGAAGCGTTCCATGACCTGGCCGGAGCGGCTTTTGACGGTCTCGGGGCGTGCCTGGAGGATGTAGAGTTCGCCGGTGTTGCCGTCCTTGCCCCACTCGATGTCCATCGGGCGGCCGTAGTGCTTCTCGATGGTCAGCGCCATCTGCCCGAGCTTTTCGGCGTCGGTGTCGCTGATCGAAAACCGGTTCTTCAGATCTTCCGGAGTGTCCTCGGTCGCCACGCCGCCGGATTCGCCGTAGACCATGCGCGTGGCCTTGGTGCCGATGCTGCGCCGCAGCACCGACGGGCGGCCGGCCTCGAGGTTGGCCTTGAACAGGTAGAACTCGTCGGGATTGACCGCGCCCTGGACGACGCTTTCGCCCAGACCGTAGCTGGAGGTGATGAATACCACGCCGCGGTAGCCGGATTCGGTATCCAGCGTGAACAGCACGCCGGCCGCGCCGACGTCGGAGCGGACCATCAGCTGGATGCCGGCCGACAGCGCCACGTCGGCGTGCTCGAAACCGTGGTGAACCCGGTAAGCAATCGCCCGATCGTTGTAGAGACTGGCGAACACTTCGTGGATCTTGCGCGCCACGTCTTCCAGGCCGCGCACGTTGAGGAAGGTTTCCTGCTGTCCGGCGAACGACGCGTCGGGCAGGTCCTCGGCGGTGGCCGAGGAGCGGACCGCCACTTCGATATCGTCGCCGAAGCGCTCGAGCATTTTGGTCCAGGCGTCGCGGATCGCATCGCTGAGCGCTTCGGGCAGGGCAGTTTCGACGATCCAGGCGCGGATTTCCTTGCCGGCTGCGGCGAGTTCGCGAACATCCTCGACATCCAGCGATTCCAGGCGGGCGCGAATCTTCTCGTCCAGCCCGGTTTCGGCCAGGAAGTCGCGGAACGCATCGGCAGTGGTGGCGAATCCGCCGGGCACGTTCACGCCCATGGACGCCAGATTTGCGATCATTTCGCCAAGCGATGCGTTCTTGCCGCCGACCTGTTCCAGGTCGTCCATGCCTAGCTGGTCCAGCCAGCGGATATACTCAGTCACGCTTGTCATCACAATCGGTCGAATCCCTTGTCAATTCTCAAACTCATATTGTAACCGCCAGCCATGCGCCGAACCGTCCTGTTCATCTCCGATGGCACCGCCATCACCGCCGAAACCTTCGGCCACAGCCTGCTGACCCAATTCGCCGGCCACGAATTCCGCCAGGTACGACTGCCGTTCGTCGACACGGTGGAAAAGGCCCGCGAGGCGGTCGACCTGATCAACCGCGCGGCGGCAGACGACGCACCTCGGCCGCTGGTTTTCAGCACCATAGTGGACTCCGAAGTCGGCGCCACCCTGGGCGACTGCGACGCCCACGTGTTCGACATGTTCGCGACCTTCCTGCCCCAGCTCGAGGAGATCCTCGGCACGGCCGGATCGCACTCGGTGGGCAAGGCGCACGGCATCAGCGATACCCATCGATACGAGGACCGGATGGAGGCCACGAATTACGCGCTGGCGCACGACGACGGCATCTCCAAGCGCCTTGAAAGTGCCGATGTGATCCTGATCGGGGTCTCCAGGTCGGGAAAAACGCCAACTTGCCTCTATATGGCCTTGCATTTTGGGCTGAAAGCCGCAAACTACCCGTTAACTGAAGAAGATCTCGAAAAACCACGCCTGCCGGACTTTCTCCGCCAGCACAAGCAAAAGCTGTACGGCCTGACCATTGAGGCTGAACGGTTGGCGGAAATTCGTCAGACCCGGCGACCTGACAGTCGCTATGCGTCACTCAGGCAGTGCCGGTACGAGGTGGATGCGGCCGAATCGCTGCTCAGAAGCGAGGGGGTGCCGGTTCTCAGCTCGACACGTGCGTCGGTCGAGGAACTTGCGAGCCGAATTCTGCTCGAACTGGGACTGGACAGAGATCATTTTTGAACCACGTATTTTTCGATTTGTCAAGAATCGGAAAACCCAAACTGCTGTGCTATGCTCCTGAAATGCTGACACAATTGCGCAATCCAAATTCGTTGTCCCGGGTCATCGCTCGACGCCTGCCGTCGTTGCATTCCGGGGTCTTTCATGCGCTCAGCGTGCTGATGCCGGAGGATCTGGCCCGTAGCGACGTGCTGGTGTCGAAAATCGATGACGCGCCGGAACTCTACATGCGGGTCCTGGAGCGGCACAACTACACCACGTTCCTGCAGCTGACCTACCTGCTGGGCCCCGAGCGCGAACAGCACCCGAATGCGCACATCCGCGTCTACCACGATGCGCGCATGGCCGAAGCCACGTCGTTCTCGCCCGAGCAGGGCATCGAGCGGCTGGCCGGTCCCGATCTCCCCGTTCGCGGCCTGGTCGAGCGCAGCTGGCGCATGAATCGCGCGTTGCTGAAATGGCTGGAATATCTGCTTGCCGAAGGCCACAGCGCCTCGACCATGCGGCCGACCGAAGAAACGCCGGCCGAACTGCCCGATCCGGAGCCCATGCCGGCCGAAGTGGCCGACGAAAGCGTGCGCGCTGAGTAAATCCGTTTTTTCCGCGCCGGTTCAACCGGCGCTGTTCCATTCCCGTTGTTCGATGGTGTGCGCCCTGTCGCCACCATCCAGCGCCTCCAGCCGCATGCAGATTCGATAGCCGCCCGCGTTCGACTCGATGTCGAATACGCGTGCCGCGGCCGCGCCCTGTCGCCCTGCGGACGACGCCGAGGCCGTGCAGAACACCGGGACGGGGTTCCCACCGCGCGTTTCGATGCCGTACTCGCGGTTGCGATGCAGGTGACCGTGAAGGACCATGGCGGCGCCATGTCCGGCCAGTAATTCACTGACCTCGCGGTCGTCGGCCAGCGCTTTGCGGCGTTTGCACACCCCGGGCGTCGGCGGGTGATGTATCAGCACCACCCGGCAGTAACCGCGATACGCATCCAGCGCCTCCCCGAGCCGATCGCGCATGGCGCGGCCGAGTCGGCCGGAGGCCCTGAGTATCGGGGTCACGACCGCCGAGTTCACGCCGATCAGTGCGACATCGCCGAAGGATCTGATCACGGGCCAGGTCGCCGAATCAGGATCCACGTGCAGATATTCGGCCCAGTGCCGTGAAATTTCCGATTGCGAATCTCGGGCGAAGATGTCGTGGTTTCCGGGCACCAGCAGCGTCCGTTCCGGCGGCGCCAGCTCGGCCAGCCACCGCGCGGCTTCGATCGCTTCCTGGCCTAGCCCGATCTGGCACAGGTCACCGGTGATGGCCCAGGCATTCGGTTCCAGGGCATCGAGATGCCGGGTCAGCGCGGTCAGGCGGTGTCGGCGATGCCGCTCGCGGCGCCGGCCCTGCCAGGACAGCCACGACAGCCAGCGCTTGCCGGCGCCAAGCCCGGGGCGCCAGGCGTCGAGCGAGGTCAGGTGAGGATCGGTCAGGTGGATCAGGCGCACGTGGAGTTGGACCGTTGGCTGCGACGCGTCGAGTTTAACCGCTGGCGGTCGTTCAACCGTGTCGTATCGCGGCGCTGGGCGCCGTGCGGTGCGATAATGGACGAACCGATTGCCAAGCCGAACCGCGAATGTTTCTCGACGCTGCAAAACTCGCCGACATGGATGGCGAACAGTTCCGTTCCACCCGGCCTTACCCGTGGGCCAACCCGGCCGGCCTGTTGACGCCGGAGGGGTTCGATACGCTGATCGATCAGATTCCCGACGTCAGCCAGTTCAAGCCGGTGTTCGGTCGGTCGCGCAAGCACGGCCAGCAGGCGCACGACCGTTACGCGTTGGAATGGCGCGACGACCTCCCGGTGGGTGATGCCTGGAAGGCCTTCGTCGACGAGCTGCGCGGCCCCGAGTACACCGAGTTCCTCACGCGGATGATCGGGCACGACCGCTTCAGCCTGAAATTCCACTTTCACTACACCCCCAATGGCTGCTCCGTCTCGCCGCACTGCGACGCGGTCTGGAAGCTCGGTTCGCACATTTTCTACTTGAATACGGCCAAGGACTGGAAGCCGGAGTGGGGCGGCGAGACCCAGGTGCTGGACGACCACGGTCGATTCTCGGCCAGCTCGGCCCCGGCGTTCGAAGATTTCGACGAAGCGATGAGCTCGGAATCGCTGGGCAACCGCAGCCTGCTGTTTATCCGGCAGGGAAATTCCTGGCACGGCGTCAAGCCGATCGACTGCCCCGAAGGCTATCTTCGGAAGGTTTTCATCGTGGTGATCAATCGCGATACGGCCTGGTATCGGCTCAGGAGCCGATTGAAGATTTAGGTTTTTCGATTTCAACGTCAAAACCGTTTCGCCACGCGCTGCGTGCACGATGCCGGGAGCCGATGGCTTTGAAGTTGAAATTGAAATCAAAAGCCGCCCGCACCCGGCCAGGGTTGCCCCCATCAGGGCTTGAGCAGCTCCGGATCGATCGAAGAAAAGATTTCGGCAAGCTCCTCGAGAAATCCGCCCAGCGCGGTCGATTTGCGCCACACCAGCGCGATGGTTCGCTTCGGACCGGGCTGGACAAAGGGCCGTATGGCGAGGTTGTCGGTGTGGGCGACCGGCGGCTTGACGGCCATGACGGGCATCAACGTAATACCCGTTCCGGCGGCAACCATCTGGCGCAGCGTTTCCATGCTGGTGGCGTGGAAATCGAGCTGTTCGTGGGCGCCGGCGAGCTGGCAGACTTCCAAGGCCTGTTCCCTTAGGCAGTGACCGTCCTCGAGCAGCAGCAGTTCTTCCTTTTCAAGGTCGTCCATGGTGATCGAATCGCGCTTGCTCAGGGGATGCGATTCGGGTACTGCGAGCACGAACGGCTCTTCGAACAGCATGCGCGAGGCGAGTTGCTCGGCCTCGATCGGGAGTGCCAGGAGACCGGCGTCCAGCCGGCCCTGACGCAGCATTTCGATGACGTCTTCGGTTTTTTCCTCGAAAAGTCTCAGCGTAAGACGCGGAAAGCGCTTGCGAATCTCGGGGACTACGTGCGGCAGAAAGTAGGGCGCGAGTGTCGGAAAAATGCCGATGCGCATGGTGCCCGAATGCGGGTCCTTGCTGCGGCGGGCGATGGCGCGAATCGCGTCGGCGTCGGCCAGCATCGCGCGCGCGCGTTCGACGATTTCCTCGCCGACCTCGGTCAGCATGACCTTGCGCGGCGAGCGCTCCACGAGTTGCACATCGAGTTCTTCCTCGAGCTTGCGGATCTGCGTGCTGAGCGTGGGCTGGCTGACGTGGCAGCGCTCGGCAGCCTTGCTGAAATGACGCACGTCGGCGAGGGTGACAAGGTAGTGAACGGCGCGGAGATTCATATGCTCAGTCTATCAGTAAAATCATTTTAATATGCAGGATGGATTCGCCGCCGATACCGTCGTACGGCGCGAGGGCCGAATCGCCAGCGGGGTGGCGCGCTTTCGTCCAGCCGCCTATAATTTCGGTCGACCCGGTTGGCGTTGGAGCGTCAAAAAATGCTGCAGGAACCATGGTTCTGGATGATTCTCGGTGCGCTGCTGATCCTGTCGGAGTTCTTCGCGACGGGGATCGTGGCGATTTTTTTCGGTATCGGTGCGATCCTGGTCGGGATTGCGACCGCGCTGGGGCTGGTCTCGGCGCCGGCCGAGCAGATCGTGCTTTTCGCGGTATTCAGCGTGGCCGCGCTGCTGCTCGCGCGCGAAAAGATCAAGGTCTGGTTTCGGGGCAAGGTCAGCGATCGATGGGAGGGTGACCAGGACCCGGTATCGGCCCGTGGAGCGCGGGTGACGGTAACCCACGCCTTCAAGCAGGGTGCCGGTAAGGTGAGGCTCAACGGCGTGGAGTGGAAAGCCGAATGCGATTCGGACGGTTTCGAAGTCGGAGACACCGCCTGGGTGGTCGGCCACCGCGGGATCACGCTTCTGGTGAGCGGGGAAAAGCAGTCCCGCGCATGACGTGATGCCGACGGGACTGCTGTCCCGCGGCATCGACAACCTGCGCCGACAAGGCGCGCTTTGTTCGAGGGAAACAAAAAAATGGATATGGATTCCGCGACCATCATGTCGCTGATCATCTTGCTGATCGTTGTCGTCGCGGTGGTCAAGACCGCCCAGATCGTGCCGCAGCGCTCGGCTTACGTGGTGGAGCGCCTGGGTCGCTTCCAGAGTGTGCTGGATGCCGGGTTCCACCTGATGATCCCGTTCGTCGACAAGGTGTCCTACAAACACACCTTGAAGGAGCAGGCCATCGACGTGCCGCAACAGGCTTGTGTAACCCGGGACAATATCCAGATTCATGTCGACGGCGTGATCTACATGCAGGTCATCGACCCGAAGCTGGCCTCCTACGGCATCGAAGACTATCGTTTTGCCGCGATCCAGTTGGCCCAGACGACGCTCAGGTCGGTGGTCGGCAAGATCGAACTCGACAAGTCCTTCGAAGAACGGGCGGTGATCAACGAGCGTGTGGTCGACGTGCTGACCGAGGCTTCCGAGCCGTGGGGCGTTAAGGTGCTGCGCTACGAAGTCGCCGACATCCGGCTGCCTGAATCGATCAAGGACGCGCTGGAAAAGCAGATGCGCGCCGAACGCGAGCGGCGCGCCGTGGTGGCCGAATCCGAAGGTGCGCGTGAAGCGAAGATCAACGTGTCGGAAGGCATGAAGCAGGAAATGATCAATGTTTCCGAGGGCGACATGCAAAAGCAGATCAACGAAGCCAAGGGCCGCGCCGAGGAAATCCGCCTGGTCGCCGAGGCCACGGCCGCGGGCATCGAACGTATTGCCAGGTCGATCAACCTGCCGGGCGGCTCGGACGCGGTCAGCCTGCGCATCGCCGAGCAGTACGTCAAGCAGTTCGGTGAACTGGCCAAGGTGACGAACACCATGATCCTGCCGGCCGAGTTGTCCGACATCGGGGGCGTCGTGGCGGGCCTGGCCAAGACGCTGGAAAAGGCGCGAGGGCCGGCCTGATCTGTCGGTGCACTATTCCGACCCGAACGCGAGGTCATAAAAAAACCGGGCGACAGGCCCGGTTTTTTAGTTCAGATTCCTGTGAATCGGTCAGCCTGCGACCTGGCCCTGTTCCAGTTCCTGGGGGCTGGCTTCGCGGATTTCGCGTACGGTAACGTCGAAGTTCAGCTGCTGGCCGGCCAGGTCATGGTTGGCGTCGATGGTGACCTTGTCGCCTTCGACGTCGGTGACCTTGACCACCAGCGGTCCCTGCGCCGATTCGGCGTTGAACTTCATGCCCGGCTCGACTTCGTCGATGCCGGCGAAGGCTTCCATGGAAACCTCCTGGACCAGTTCGTCGCGGTGCGGACCGTAGCCTTCTTCGGGCTCGACCTGGACCTTTACTTCTTCCCCTTCGCCCTTGCCTTCAAGCGCTTTTTCGAGTCCCGGGATGATGTTGCCGTGCCCGTGGAGGTACGCCAGGGGTTCGCGGCCTTCCGAGGTATCGATGACCTCACCGTCGTTGCCCGTCAGCGTGTAGTCGATGGTCACGACGGTATCGGCTGTTGCGTGCATGGAATTTCCTGTCTATTCGAATGGTCGTATATGGTAACACCGGCGCCACATAAGGCGGCCCGACCTTTTCGAGGAGAATCCGCAATGCGATCTGAATTCAACAACATAGGTGGCCGCATCGGGATCGCTGCCGCAATAGTCCTGGTGCTTGCCGCGCTCGCCCTGTACTTCTACAGCGAGCGTGCCGTGCCGCCGGAGACCGAAATGGAGGTGCCGTCAGGCGTCGAGTCCGGTGATGCACCTGAGCGGTCCGATCCGCGCGAGACGGTGACGCTCGAGCCGCCGGCCGCCCCAGATCCCGACGAGTCCGCCGCGACTGATGACGGCGCCCCGGCTCTCGAGGAAACGGTGTCGCAGCGCGAGCGCGAGACGGGGAGCGCGCCCGAAGCCGAACCGGAAATTTCTCTGCAAAGGCAGCAGCAAATGCTTCGAGAAGATCTGGCGGTGCGGCTGGGACCCGGCCAGCTCGAAAAGATCGTCGACGAGCGTCTGATTCAGCGGTTGGTGACCACCGTCAACAGCCTCGACGGTGCGCCCGTTCCGCTGCGTTTTCGACCGCTGGCGCACGTGCCGGGTCTGCCGCGTCTGGCGCGCGACGGTGATGAGACAACGTTGCCCGAAACGCCGGACCCGCGCTACCTGCCGTACCGAGCCATGTTCGATCGCCTGGACGCGGTGGAGATGGCCGAACTGTTCGAGCGCTACGAGCCGGCGCTGGAGAAGGCCTGGCAGGCCCTGGGCGAGCATCCCGAGCAAACGTTCAGGCAGCGTGCCATCGCGGTCCTGGAGCACCTGTCCGATTACGAGTTGCCCGCGTCCCGGCCCGCGGTTCACCAGCCGAAGGTTCTGTACGAGTATATTGATCCAACCCTGGAACAGCTCTCGTGGGGCCGCAAGATTCTCGTGCGGATCGGCCCGGAGCATGCACCGCCGGTGCAGCGCAAGCTGGCCGCGCTGGCCGAGCGACTGGCGCGACAGACCCGGTAGGCCGGCAAGCAGTCGATCCCATCAATCCACCCAGACCCAGACAGCTATCATGAAACAAGTTTTCTCAGTGATTTTCATTGCCGCATTGCTGGCCGGGTGCGCGAGCAGCCCGTTCGATACCGCTGGCCGCGAGCCGGCTTCGCTGGGGCCCGGCGAGGCACTGGCGCAGCCCGACGCCACCGGTGCGCGGGTAATCTGGGGCGGACGCATCGTGGGCATCGTGAATCAGGACGATGCAACCGAACTGGAAGTGCTGGCGCTGCCGCTGGGGCCGGGAGATCGTCCGAGGCGGGAAGCCGACGGCGGCGCCCGCTTCGTGATTGTGCACCAGGGGTTTCTGGATCCGATGACTTACGGGCCGGGTCGTTTCGTCACCGCGCTGGGGCGCTTCACCGGCGTCGAGTCGCGCTCGGTCGGCGCGTTTTCGCTGGATCACCCGGTACTGGCGGCCGAACAGATGGAATTGTGGCCGGTGAACCCGAACAGCAGCCGCGCCAACCTGAGCCTTGGTATCGGCGTCAGTTTCTGAGTCGCCACCGTTGCGCATACGGCGGCCCGGGCTGAAGTTCAGGCCGGCCCGGCGTGGCGCGCAAGCGCCCATTCGACGTGCTCGCGAACGACCGACGACGGATGTTCGCGGCGCGCCTGGAGCGCAGAGACGACTTCGGAAGAGGTCGGCGCGTTGCCCAGGCCGACGGCGAGGTTGCGCAGCCAGCGTTCGAAGCCGATTCTCCGGATCGCGGTGCCTTCGGTGCGCGCCAGGAACGTGTCTTCGTCCCATCCGAAAAGATCGACCAGCGACCCGGCATCCAGGTCCTTGCGCGGCTGGAAGTCGTCCTCGCCGCTGAACTGCGCGTAGCGGTTCCACGGGCATACCGCCTGGCAGTCGTCGCAGCCGTAGACGCGGTTGCCTATGGCTTCGCGGAATTCAAGCGGAATCGAGCCCTTGAGTTCTATCGTCAGGTAGGAAATGCAGCGAGTGGCATCGAGCTGGTAAGGGGCCGTGATCGCCTCGGTCGGGCAGACGTCGATGCATTTGCGGCACGACCCGCAGTGGTCGCGCACCGGCTGGTCGGGTTCGAACTCGAGGTCGGTATAGATTTCGCCGAGAAAGAACCAACTCCCGGCATGCCGATTCAACAGGTTGGTGTGCTTGCCTATCCAGCCCAGCCCGGCCTTGGCCGCCAGCGGCTTCTCCATCACGGGTGCCGAGTCGGTGAACACGCGGTAGCCGAACGCGCCGATTTCGGCCTCGATCTTCTGCGCCAGCTTCTTGAGCCGGCTTCTCAGCGTCTTGTGATAGTCGCGGCCGATCGCATAGCGCGAGATGCAGGCCTTGTCCGGCTGTCTCAGAAGCGTTTCGAGCGGCGTTGCGTCGGCCGGCAGGTAGTCCATGCGCAGAACGATCACCGAGCGGGTGCCCGGCACCAGTTCGGCCGGCCGGGTGCGTTTGCGACCGTGGCGCGCCATCCAGTCCATGTCGCCATGCTTGCCCTCGGCCAGCCATTGATCCAGCTGACGCTCGGTGTCGGCCAGGTCGGTGTCGGCGAAACCGACTTGCTGGAACCCGAATTCGGAGCCCCATTGCCGGATACGCGCCTTCAGCGCTTCTGGATTCGGTCGTGGGTTGCTGTTCTGGCGTTGCATCGGCATGGTATCGATGGTGACAGGGTCCGGCCTGCTTTTTTGATTGCAAAACCCTATTGAACCACGAAGGGCACGAAGAACTCGGAGGGGAAACCGTAAAAAATGACATTTCTTGAGGAAAATTTTGGTCTTTTCGATGCTTTTCATACCCTGTTTCAGTTTTGAATAGTGCTTTCCTGATTTTTCCTTCGTGCTCTTCGTGCCCTTCGTGGTTCAGGATTTTGTCGTTTTTGTGGTTTCGACTTTTCGCGATATCGATGCGGTGATCTGCGTTAATCTGGATACTCTGCGGTACCGAATGGATGTGGACTGATGCCGATGGACATCAACAACCGGCTTTATCGCGCCGAGCAGGTCGGTGAGCTCGATCGCCGCGCGATCGAGGACCACGGTATTGACGGGTTCGAGCTGATGCAGCGAGCCGGTTCGGCCGTGTTCAAGACCATCCGCGCCCGTTATCCCGAGGCGAAGAGCCTCGTGGCGTGCTGCGGCGGGGGCAACAACGGCGGCGACGGTTACGTGGTCGCCTCGCTGGCGCGAAATGCAGGGTTCCAGGTGCGGGTGATCGCGATGAAAAGCCCCGAAGAACTCGGCGGCGATGCCCGGCGGGCGGCCGAGGCGTGGCTGGACGGCGGTGGCCCGGTCTCCGATCCGGACGGCGAAATCGAAGCCGACGTCATCGTCGATGCGCTGCTGGGCACCGGGCTCGATCGCGAGGTGCGCGACGATTATGCGGCGCTCATCGAATCTATCGATGCATCCGATGCCGCTGTCGTTGCGGTCGATGTGCCGTCCGGCCTGCACGCCGACACTGGAATGCCGCTGGGCGCGGCCGTTCGCGCCGATGTGACCGTGAGTTTCATAGGCCGCAAGCGCGGACTTGAGACGGGCCGGGCGCCCGATTTTACCGGCACGTTGCTGTTCGACGATCTCGATGTGCCCGATGCGGTCTACCGTGACCTCAAACCTGATTCCGAACGCCTGTCGGGAGATGCCCTCGAGCAGTTTCTTCCGGCTCGCGCACGCTCGATCCACAAGGGTGCGCTGGGCCACGTGCTGATCTGCGGCGGAGACTACAGCATGCCCGGCGCGGTGGTGCTGGCCGCACGCTCGGCGCTCATGACCGGCAGCGGGCTGGTCTCGGTCGCGACCCGGCGCGAGCATTCGATTTCGCTGGCAGGAAGCCTGCCGGAGGCAATGTGGGCCGACGGCGAAGACGGAGACGTGCTGGACACACTGGCCGCACGCGCCGATGTCGTTGCCCTTGGGCCGGGATTGGGCACGTCCGACTGGTCGCGCGAGGTCTGGCGCCGATTGCTGAAACACGATCTGCCGGTGGTGCTGGACGCCGATGGGCTGAACCTGCTGGCCGAACACGGCTTCGAGCGCCGCGATTGGATTCTGACGCCTCACCCCGGAGAGGCGGCGCGTCTACTGGAAAGCTGTACGGTCGACGTGCAGCGGGATCGCTTTGCCGCTGTGCGCGAGCTTGCAAAACGATTCGATGCAGTCGTCGTGCTCAAGGGAGCAGGCACGCTTGTCGCAAACCCGGATGGTCAGGTGAGGGTCTGTGCCTTCGGCAATCCAGCAATGGCCACGGCGGGCATGGGTGATGCACTGACGGGCATTGTGTCCAGCCTGGCCGGGCAGGGCGTGGACCTTTTCGACGCGGCCTGTGCCGGCGTCGTACTGCACGCCCGCGCTGGTGATGCCGCGGGCGAAAATCGCCGCGCCATCCTGGCCGGGGAACTGATCGACGCGTTGCCCAGGGTCCTGCCGTGACGAACTTGCGGGCGTGTGAGTTTCACGCCGACAGCGAAGGTGAAATGATGGCGCTGGGGGAGCGGCTGGCAGCTGAGCTCGCCGGCGGCGGGGTGATCATCATGCTGTCGGGCGAACTGGGCGCCGGAAAGACCACGCTGGTGCGCGGCATGCTGCGCGGACTGGGCTTCGAGGGCCGGGTCAAAAGTCCGAGCTACGGTCTGGTCGAATCGTACAAAGCAGGCGACTTGGATATTCATCATCTTGACCTTTACAGGCTGGGCGATCCCGAAGAGCTGGATTTCATCGGCATCGAAGACCTGGTCGGTCGTGCCTCTATGTTGCTTGTCGAGTGGCCCGAACGCGGCCGGGGGAGATTGCCTGATGCTTCCGCACGTATCCGCATAGAGGATTCTGGCACCGGCCGCCGGGTATGGCTGGAGAGCCTGATCTGAAATGCGGACGCCGATTGGAATGAAGCCGACAATGGATGTCCACTTTTCCGTTGATTATTCGATTAGCGTTGGGGAAAGGGGAAAAAACCGGATCAGGAGTCGTTTATGAGAATTCAGGCAGGGTTGGCAAGGTTGGAGATCTTTCTTTTTGCAGGCTTGCTGATCGTGGCGATGCAATCGGCCGTAGCGGTGGACCGCTTTGTCGATGGCAACAGCGGCAGCGATTCGGGCAACAATTGCACGAATTCGGGCAACCCGTGCGCTACGGTCCAGCGTGCGATCGACTCCGCGCAGGCCGGCGACACCGTCCGGGTGGCCGACGCGACCTATACGGAAATACTGACCGTTGACAAGGCGCTGAGCATCCGGGGCGAGTCCCGAACCGGCACTATTCTCCAGGCTGCGACGCAGCGGCTTCAGGCCGCGGAACGGGTCATCAGCGTGGCCGACAATACCGCGTTCGAGCTCAGCGACGCGACGGTTCGCCACGGCAACAGCGGCCTGAATGGCGGCGGCCTGGAGTGTATGGGCGGCGATCTGTTGATCGAGCGTGTGCTTTTTACGCAAAACGATGCCGAGGAGGCGGGCGGGGGCCTTGCTTCAGGCGACAACGTCGTGGTCATGAACGATGTTGCATTTCGCGACAATGGCAACGGCGACACTGAGAGTGGCGGCGGCGCTTCTCTGGGCGTAAATTTCGAACCTACCGATGTGACGCTGAGCAATGTGAGCTTCGATAACAATACCGTTGGAGGAATTGGTGGCGGACTGGAATTGTTCGGTGTTCAGGCCACCTTGACCGACGTGGTGTTCATTGGGAACGCTTCGGTCGGTGACAACGGCGGCGGACTTGCTTACAGAGAACGTGCTGCCGGCGACCTGCAGTTGCGCGACGTCGTGTTCGCCGGCAACAGCGCACAGGATTTTGGCGGCGGAATGTATACCTTATTCGATACGCCGTATACGATGTTCAATGTAGTGTTCAGCGGGAATCTGGCCAGTCTGGGGGGCGGGCTGTACAACCAGGGCGGTACCGACGGCGAGCGCATCCTGACCAACGTGACGATGTCGGGCAATCGCGCAATCCTGCGCGGTGGTGCGATCGACAGACCGCGTGACATGACCTTCCGCAATACCGTCATCTGGAACAACCGCGATGAAACGGGCACCGGAACGGCCGAAGCGACAATGGACGATTTTTTCTCCGACAGCGTGGTCGAGGTGAGCAACAGTCTGTTGCAGGGATATCCGGCCAATGAATTTCCGGGCAGCAGCAACAATCTCGACGGCACCGATCCCGGCAATAATCCGCTGTTTCGTGACGCGGTCAATCCAGGCGGTGCGCCGAGCCTCGGCGGTAATCTACGCTTGCAGCAAGGCTCGCCGGTTCGAGATCAGGGCAATAACAACTTCGTCGCTGGTATCGATACCGACCTGGACGGCGAAGCGCGCATATTCGGCGGAACGGTCGACCTGGGCCCATTCGAGGGCACCGACGTACTGTTCGCCGACGGCTTTGAGGATTCGAATTTTTGACGCGCGACCGCTCGATTGGTGTACAAGCGCGGCCCACTGGTTGGACCGAAGTTGCCAGCATAAGATTACTCGATCGAAGCCATCATCTGATTGATCTGCCTGATAAGGCGATCAGACGAATCCGATTGTTCGGCGGAGGCCGCGGCCTGGGCCGCTTGCTCCAGGGCCTGATTCGCCCGCGCAATTTCGTTGGCCTCAAGGCTGTGCCGCGCCAGTTCCAATAAGCCCTCGGCGGTTCTGAGACCGAATTGATCGCCGAACTGATCCAGCGACCGGACTGCCTGCGCATAGGCCGCGAGCGATTCCTCACGACGCTGCAGACGGTCGAGCGTTTCGCCAATCGATATTCGAAGTTCAAGTTTGGATGGATGCGGGTCGGGGCGGATTCGATCGTAGATGCCCAGTGAATCCCGCAAATGGGCGACGGAGAGGTCGAGATTGCCCTGCCGCTCGGCAGCGGCGGCCTGCCAGGAAATAATCGTCGCCAGGTTTGCATCGTCCGGACCGCGATTGAGCAGCTGAGTTCGCCGCGCATCGGCCAGTAGCTCACTGCTCCGATCAAGCTCGCCTTGTTCAAGCGCAATTCGCCCAAGCCTGTAGCGTACCTGGCCCAGTTGCGGGCTGTCAGGACCGTAGAGATCGAGGTAGCGATCTTCCAGACGTTCGTAAATCGGTTGTGCCTGGTCCAGTCGGTCCATCGCCATGGCCGCGGCGGCCAGGTTGCCCTGGGCGTGAAGAGTCTCCGGATGCGCCTCGCCAAGCGTATCGACTCGATATTCGACCAGTTCCTCGAATAGCGGCCTTGCCTTTTCGGTTTGCCCGGTAAACATATAAAACGCGGCAAGATCGTTGATGACCCAATAGCGCTCGCTGACGTGGCCCGGGAGATCGGCGTAAATGTCCAGCGATTGATTGAACAAGGATTCAGCTCGATCGAATTCGCGCTTGTTGGCACGCGTAATCGCCAGATTACGCAGCGATTCAGCATAAAGCGCCGGATGTTCCGGCTCTTCGGCCAGCATGCGCGTGGCGCGGGTAAGCGCATCTTCGGCCAACTGAAAATCGTTTTGCTGCTGGGCCGTTCGCCCCTGCCACATCAGTACCTCGGCGATTGCGGCCGAACTCGCGTTGGACGAGCCCTCAAGCTTGATCAACGCCTGGTCGAGCAATCGGGCAGCCTGGTCAAAATCCAGCAAGTTGCGATTGGCCAGGGCCAAGGCGAGCATCATTTCCGCCTGGATCCGGGGCGTACTGTCAAGCGCTTCGATGGCTTGCGTTCCCTTTTGCAGGAGGTCGTACGCGCTGATGTCGCGACCCCCGTCGTTGAGCGGTGAGGCCTCCCCGAACAAGCTGATCAGATAATCCCGGACCTGACGAGCCTTCCCGGTTTCGGTCTGGGCACGCTGCGACTCAGC
>Ga0209943_1001173_pt1 | contig 16734 bp, 15 predicted proteins | sample SalPonR1_B_D2_MG_FD_185698 | JGI IMG/M metagenome (GOLD analysis project Ga0209943, IMG submission 185698) | Salt pond soil microbial communities from South San Francisco under conditions of wetland restoration - Salt Pond MetaG R1_B_D2_MG... ... | reverse complement strand
TTAATGATCTCAGTGAAAGGATAAATAAGGTTCTCGAAGATAAAAGAATTTTTGCAGATGAATCAAGGTTGGCACAGGAAATTGCTATAATGGCCGATAAATGGGATATTTCGGAGGAGATATCAAGAACCTGGAGCCATATAGAAAAACTTGAAAGTACAGTTTATTCAGAGGAATCTGTGGGGAGAAAACTGGATTTTCTGCTTCAGGAAATGAACAGGGAGATAAACACCATAGCATCCAAGATTTCCAACGCCAGAATAAGATGGCTGGCAGTGGAAGGCAAGACGTATTTGGAAAGAATCAGAGAACAAGTACAGAATGTGGAGTGATCAGAATGCCTTACAGGCTGGTGCATATAGGTTTTGGTAATATGATCGTAGCAGAAAGGATAGTTTCAATTATTCATCCTACATCAGCTCCGATCAAAAGACTTAAGGAGGAAGCGAAGGAAGCCGGCAGGCTTATTGACGCTACACAGGGAAGAAAAACAAGAGCAATACTTGTCACAGATAGTAATCACGTTGTTCTTTCCGCAATACAGCCGGAGACAATAGTCCACCGATTCGAGTCTGGAGAAGGTGATGTGCTGCAGTAGGATGGGGCGCTGGGGAATTCTTTTTGTCCTTTCCGGACCAAGCGGAGCAGGAAAAGGGACTCTCAGGGAAAAGCTTTTTAAAAATGTTCCGGATATTACCTTCTCAATATCATGTACCACCAGATCCCCCAGGCAGGGAGAAATCAATGGAAAGGATTACAGGTTCATTGATAGAAAAACCTTTAAGGATCTCGCTGAAAAAGGAGCTTTTCTGGAATGGGCAGTTGTTCACGGAAATTTCTACGGAACGCTTATTGAGGATGTTAATTCCGAACTGAATATGGGTAAAAATGTGGTACTGGAAATAGATGTCCAGGGGGCCAAACAGGTTATGGTCAAATGTCCTGAAGCAGTTACAATATTTGTGGTTCCCCCTTCTTTTGAAGAACTTGAAAAGCGGCTTAGAAAAAGAGGAACCGAAGAAGAAATGGATCTTCTGTTAAGATTGGAAAATGCAAGAAAAGAAATGTTAGAAGCAAAAAATTACAACCATATTATAGTCAACGATGGTCTTTCCGGTGCATCTGAACAGCTTATCAAACTGGTTAGATCCTATATTTTATCAACATAATGAGGCGGTGATAACAATGAAATTCTATGATCTGGACGATCTGTCAAAGAAAACTGGAGTCAAGAATAAATACCTTCTTACTACAATGCTGTCTTCGTGGGCACGAAAGATCAGCGAAGAAAAGGGAAGACTCCTTGAAGAAGGAGGAGAGAAATATATTTCTATGGCTCTTGAAGATATAGAAAAAGCGTCACTTGCAGAGACAGGCAAATCGATGATTCTCATAAAAAGAAGTTAAGCTGAGGTAGAAAAAGATGGAGACAATTTCCTGGAAGAGTGACCGAAAAGTTCTCCTTATAGTGACAGGGGGAATTGCGGCATACAAAGCTCCCTCACTTGTAAGGACAGTGATCAAGGCCGGGTGTGAAGTTAAAGTAGTACTGACTTCTGAGGCTGAGAAATTTGTAAGCCCCATGGTTCTTTCTGTTCTCTCAGGCAATCGCACATGGATTCAGGATGATTTTCTCTCCGAAGAACATGGATGGGAGATTCCTCATATAAGGCTTGCCGATTGGGCAGACATTGTTGTAATAGCTCCGGCAACAGCAAATGCAATATCCAATGCTGCAAGAGGAGAAGGACAGACTCTGCCCGGTAGCATATTGCTGGCAACAAGGGCCAACGTACTCTTTGTCCCGTCAATGAACGAGAATATGTTAGAACATACTATAACTCAACAGAATATTAATATACTCCTTGAATCTGGATACAGAACGATAGAACCTGGAAGGGGGTACCTTGCCTGTGGTTATGAGGCCAGAGGCAGGATGCCCGATAACAGCATTATAATGGAAGAAATATGGAGGGCCCTTTATCCGGGAAATGATCTTGTTGGAAAGACTGTACTTGTAACAGCTGGACCAACCCGTGAATTTATAGATCCTGTCAGGTTTATTTCAAACCGAAGTACCGGGAAAATGGGATTAGCCATAGCCAGGTATGCCTGGTACCGCGGAGCGCAGGTAATTTTTGTCCACGGACCTGTAGGACAGTTAAATACATACGGTTTTGAAACTATGAGAGTCACATCTGCTCTTGAAATGTATGAAGAGGTCATTTCCAGGTTCCATAAAGCTGATTATATTGTGAAAGCAGCTGCAGTTGGTGATTATCGTCCTCGAAAAACTGAAAAGAACAAGATAAAAAAAGAAGGTTCTCTATCTACAGGTCTTGTGCTTGAAATGGAGAAGAATCCTGATATTGCTCGTGAAATAGGAAAGAAAAAAAGAAATGACCAGTGTTTGATAGGTTTTGCAGCAGAATCTGAGAAACTTGAGGAATATGCTGCAAGAAAGCTTGACAGCAAGAATATGGATTATATTGCAGCGAATGATATTACATCTTCCGAGGGTGGTTTTGAGTCGGATCACAATACCATAAAGCTTATTGGTCGAAATGGCACAAGTTGCGTTTTGAGCGGAACAAAGGATCATGTTGCCGATTGTATATGGGAAAATATCCTTGGGAAAACAACAGGATCTGGCAGATTTTGAACTTTTATACTGATGTTATAGTTCCAGGCCCCTGGTGGACTACTTTAACCTATTATGCCCCTGATCTGCTCAGTGAAGGAACAAGAGTCAAGGTCCCGTTAGGTCGTACCAGCAGGATCGGTTTCGTTCATTCCTCATATTCCTTTCTCTCTTCAAATACATATAAAACAGAAAAGTTGAGAAATATCAGTGCTGTCATCGATGAAACTCCTGTCGTTCCTCCTGATATCTGGGAACTCGCAAAATGGGCAGGCAACTCTTTCCTGTGTGGTATGGGCGAAGCACTGTCTGCAATGTTTCCTTCTCCTTTTCTTAAAGGTGAGGCCATAAATATAAATAACCAGTTAATTGATTCGGTGGAATTAAACACGGATAGTTTTTTTGCAGAAGAGACAAAAACCGTTTATAAAGCTGATCTTTACAAAAGAAGAGATGTTTATCTTGAAAATATTGATGGTACTTCAGGAAGTATGCTTATTTTTCCTGAAGTCAGACAGGCCCGGAAATTTTACGAAGATCTTCCAGATACGTTAAAGGAAAGATCCTTATTATGGCCTGCAACTGGAGGCAAAAAACTATGGGATACCTGGAAATCAGTGTACAGCGGATCATGCGATATTCTGATTGGAAGTCAGGCCTGCATCTTTGCACCTATGCCCGCTATCTCTGTCTTCATTCTTGAAGATGAGAGCAACCTTTCCTACAGAATGGCCCGTTATCCCTATTTTAATTTAAGAAGTATTGTTGCCAAACGGTCAGCTCTTATTAGATCAAAACTCGTTCTCGGTGGCAGATTACCTTCATCAAGGATTTATCGACAGTTCCATCCTCAATGTGAAGATCTTCCAAAAAAGGAAAGAATACATCTCATAGATATGAAAATGGCTCCAGCGCCAAGTGTACCGGGAGTGGAGACTCCTTTCAGGATAAGCGATAAAGTTCTGGAGGAGACTTCCAGAGCTTTTTCCTCCGGCAAGATCGGTATCTGGATCCTTGACAGGAAAGGATACGCCGGACAGATTTTCTGTGAGTCATGCGGTTATATATTGAGTTGTAAAAAATGTGGCGGAATAATGAGCTGGCGTTCAGGAAAAGGAGTCCTGAAATGTTCTGTATGCGGTAACGAGGAAACTCTTCCGGAAAAGTGTCCACACTGCAAAGGAAATCTTTTAAATGGAAAACGTCCGGGCCTTGAAGCTCTTGTCGAAACTGCAAAGAGTATTCTTCCCGAAAGGCTACCTGTAGTTCTGTGGCATGCAGGTTATCCTGTCACACAAAAGGAACGTAAATCGGCAATTGCCTCTCTTTCTGAAGGAGGTGTTGTAGTGGGTTCAAGAGCAGCTCTTGCCCTGATGGATATTATTACCGCAGGCTCAGTAAGCTGGCTCGATGCAGATTCTGAAGCTATGAAATCCTTTTATAATTCAAGGTTCAACGCTTTTTCTATGATATGGGAATCAATATGGAGAGGAATAGATTTTTCATCAAGACATGTGGTTATCCAGAGCAGATCACCCGGTATTAACTGGCAGAGAACTCTGCTTTCAGGATGGGATCATTTCTGGGAACTAGAGTTACCAGAAAGGGAAGAATATGAATTCCCACCTTTCGGATATCTTGCAGAAATAGATATTCCAGTGAAAGTCCGGAGATTTTTTGAAGAGATGCTTGTCAATAATGGATATGATTTTTTTCAGTTGTCTGAAAATGATCAAATGTTCTGGGTTAAGGTAAACAGCTTGAAAAATTTCAGAAAAAGAATAGAATCGTTTTTCAGCATAAATAATTCATCCAAGGGTTATCCTAAGATCCGTCTATGGATGGATTAAATGGCAGTCAGGAGTGAATCAGATGGCTATTGTAACTATAGTAGGTCGTCCAAATGTCGGCAAATCCTCTCTATTCAACAGGCTTGTAGGTAAACGTGAATCTATAGTTGATGATGTACCCGGAGTTACAAGAGACCGTATTTATGGAGAGGTTTTTCTTGACGATGCCAGCTTCTTTGTTGTCGATACCGGAGGGTTGATCGTAAACGACACTCATCCACTTGTTGAAAGTATGAACAGGCAGATCCAGCTTGCCGTGGAAGAAAGTGACGTTGTTGTTCTTGTTATAGATGGTAGAGAAGGCATTACATGGATGGACGAAGATGTAGCAGAAATGGTAAGAAAATCAAAAAAACCTGTAATTGTTGCAGTTAACAAAATCGATGATACTGTACATGAAAACATGATTTTTGAAGCCTATAATCTCGGTTTTGAGAATGTTACAGGATTAAGCGCCAGTCACAACCTTAATATATCTGAACTTATGGATATGATAATAAAAAATCTTCCTGATGAAAAGAAAGCACAAAGGGAAGAAAATGAAATAGGGCTTGCCGTCATAGGCAGACCGAATGTAGGAAAGTCGAGTTTTATTAACAAGCTGACAGGACAGGAACGTTCAATAGTAAGTGATATACCTGGAACTACAAGAGATTCTGTGGATTCGATATTTTTATTCAAGGGGAATCAGTTTCGAATAGCAGATACTGCAGGTTTGAGAAAACGTAGCAAGATCAAGGGTGATATTGAGTTTTACTCACAGGTCAGGACCTTGCAGGCTGTTTCCCGAAGTGATGTGGTTGTTCTAGTTCTTGATGGAACAGAACTCGTTACGGACCAGGATAAGAAACTTGCGGCTCAGGTAATGGAGAAGGGCAAGGGTCTTGTAATCCTTGTCAATAAATGGGACCTTCTTCCAAGGGTTTCTGAACTGGGAGACAAAATAAAAACAAAGGTGAGGGAAGAACTTCATTTTGTAGCTCATGCACCTCTGCTTTTTGTGTCCTCAAAGACAGGAAGAGGATTTGATAATGTTTTAAATAATGTAATTACGGTATTTGAAAATCGAAAGAACAGAATAAGTACAAATGTTCTGAACAGACTTGTCAGAGATATTCTTGCCTTTCATAAGATGCCCACAGACCGAAGAGGAAGAAGTCTTAAGATTTTCTATTGTTCCCAGACAGGAACTGAGCCACCTTCCTTTGTGTTTTTCGTTAATTTCCCGGAGATTATAGACAATGCTTTCAACCGATTTATGGAAAGGGAGATTAGAAAGCTCGACAATTATGAAGGTGTACCTTTGAAGCTTTTTTGGCGGCAAAAGTCCTAAAAAAGGGGTTATGACTTGACCATTACTGCATTTACTGGTAATAATAGGTATATAATGAAATTGGCTTTAAGAAAGTAACGCTTAAACCAAACAGGAGGTGGCTGAATTGACCAAAACTGAACTGGCCAATGCAGTAGCGAAAAGTACTGGACTCAGCAAGAAAGCTTCAGGAGAGGCAGTAACAGCTGTATTTGGTGCTATCGAGGAGTCTCTCGCCAAGGGAGAGAAAGTGCAGCTTGTAGGTTTCGGGACCTTTGAGGTGAGAGAGAGAGCAGCACGTCAGGGCAGGAATCCTCAGGATCCTTCAAAGGTGATCCAGATTCCCGCAAAAAAGGTTCCAGTCTTCCGTCCGGGTAAAGCACTTAAAGAAAAAGTATAATTTATCAGTTCTTTTTTTTCATAAGCAGGCAAGCATCTCAGTACTATCTTAAGATCGCTTGTCTGTTTTTATTTTAATGAATGCTTTAAAAAAGAAAGCATTTCAAGCCAGTTCTCACAGGATAATTCCTCGGCTCTTGCTGACTTGTTCAATCCAAGTTCTGACAGAAAGGTTTCAATTTCTTTTCTTTCAACCTGGAAATCAGCCATTAGCAGATTTTTGACCAGAGTTTTTCTTCTCTGGGAAAATCCGGCTTTCAGTATCCTTCTCCAGAGTATATTTGAAGGGAGATGGAGATTCCTGAACAGTAATATATCGACCACCACAGAATCTACGTCAGGTACTGGTCGAAAGGATTGCCTCGATACTTTCATTGCATAATTTATAGTTCCCATAGTCTGTATCGTTATTCCAAGAGGGTATCTTTCTCTTGTGCTGTTTTTCCCGCATAACCTCAAGGCTGATTCTTTCTGTACCATTACAACTAAACGTGATAAACCACAGCTTGAAAATACTTCAAGTAGTTTCCAGAGGATAGGTGTTGTAATGTTATAAGGAAGATTGGCAACAACTTTGTTCGGAGGATCATGCAAAATATCCTGGTAACTGTATTTAACAGCATCTTCCCAAATAATGTTCAGCCTGCTGTCAAAAGATTCAAGTTCCTTTAAATATTTTTCAAGTCTTCTGTCTATCTCAACAGAATAGATCTTTCTGCAGGGTGAATTCAATATTCCACGAGTAAGAATTCCCTTTCCGGGGCCTATTTCAAGGATAACGTCATTAACAGATATTTCAGAGGTTCTTATTATCTTTTCAACGACATTTTTGTCTATCAAAAAATTTTGTCCAAGTGTTGTCCTTGGGTGAAATCTTTCTGAATAATTATCCACAGCCTATGCTACCTTTCTTTATTAAATGAAAAAGCGGGAAACCCCAGAAGGTTTCCCGCCTTGAATTCTGGTCGGGACGAGAGGATTTGAACCTCCGACCACCTGCGCCCCATGCAGGTACGCTATCCAGGCTGCGCTACGTCCCGTGAACAGAGGGTATTGTACCCTGCTTCAGGATAATGGTCAAGACATATTAAGCCCAGTTCAGTATAAATTAATGTCAAAAAAATCTTTAAGTATTCATTTCTTTTCAAAATATACCTTACTTAAAATAATTCCAAAGAGAAACGGAGAAGGAAAAACCTTCCCCGTTTCCTGAGAATCTTAAAGTAAAAGATTAACTTAATCCAGTTCTTAAGCTTCGAGTTTTATTTCTCCAGTTTCGGCAAGCTGTTTGTATGCTTTGTATCTTTCAATTGCATCTTCTTCTGCTTTTTTGAAAAGATCTTCAGCTACTTCAGGGAATGTCTTTGTGAGTGAAGCATACCTGACTTCGCTCATGAGGAAATCTCTGAAGCTTGCCTTGGGCTCCTTTGAGTCCAGACTGAAAGGATTCTTGCCCTGATCCTTAAGAAGAGGATTGAACCTGTAAAGGTGCCAGTATCCTGCTTCTACTGCCTTTTTCTCCTGTTCCTGGGATTTGCCCATTCCTACCTTGATACCATGGTTGATGCAGGGTGCGTAGCAAATTATGAGTGAGGGGCCATCATAAGCTTCTGCTTCAGCAAGAGCTTTGATGAGCTGGTTCTTGTCAGCACCCATTGAAACCTGCGCAACGTATACATATCCGTAAATCATGGCAATTCGTCCAAGATCCTTTTTGCTTGTACGCTTTCCTGATGCTGTGAACTTGGCCACTGCAGCTGTTGGTGTAGACTTGGATGACTGGCCTCCAGTGTTGGAGTAGACTTCTGTATCAAAGACGAGGACGTTTACGTTCTCTCCGGAAGCGAGGACGTGATCAAGTCCACCATAGCCAATATCGTAAGCCCATCCATCGCCACCAAGTATCCAGACTGATTTTTTGACCAGATAATCCTTAAGCTCTTCGATTTTGGAAAGCGCGGCATTGGCTTCACTGCTTCCGAGATCTTTCCCGAATAGCGCCTTTACTGCTTCCGCTGTCTTTTTGGAAGCTTCTCCGTCATTTCTGGAGTCATTCCAGTCAGAAAGAGCTGATTTCACATTTTCAGGCACATCCATTTTCAGAAGGTCGTTAACAGCATTTTCAAGTGTTTCTGTGATGTTGTTGATGGCAAGTCTCATTCCGTAGCCGTATTCAGCGTTGTCCTCAAAAAGTGAATTGGCCCATGCTGGACCCTGTCCTTTGGCGTTAACGGTGTAGGGAGTTGCTGGTGCAGATCCTCCCCAGATGGATGAGCATCCTGTTGCATTGGCGATTATCATTCTGTCACCGAAAAGCTGTGTTACGAGTTTTGCGTAAGGTGTCTCACCGCAGCCGGCACATGCTCCTGAAAACTCAAGAAGAGGCTGGCAGAACTGGCTTCCCTTAACGTTGGTCTTGTTTACTCTGTCTGATTTATCAGATAATGTTACGGCAAAATCCCAGTTTGGTACCTCTTTTTCTGTCTGGGTGGTCAGAGGTTTCATAACAAGAGCATCTACCGGACAGATGTCAGCACAGTTTCCACAACCAGTGCAGTCCAGGGTAGATACCTGGATCTTGAACTTGAGTCCTTCAAGTTCTTTTCCCTTTGCATCCTGGGTTTCAAAGGATGATGGTGCTTTTGAAGCCTCCGACTCATCCATAAGGAAGGGGCGGATGGCAGCATGAGGACATACATATGAACACTGATTACACTGAATGCATTTGTCGATCTGCCATTCTGGAACGTTAACAGCTACGCCTCTTTTTTCATATGCTGTAGTTCCGTTGGGGAAACTTCCATCCTCACGTCCGACGAAGGCACTTACAGGAAGTTTGTCTCCGTTCTGGCTGTTCATAGGAATACAGACATTTTCTATGAACTCGGGAAGATCTGTTTCTTTTTCTGTTTCATTCCCTGAAGCGTTCTTCCAGGAATCAGGTACATCGATCTTTTTAAGAGCTCCAGCTCCCTTGTCAACAGCTTCATTGTTCATGTTTACGATTTTTTCACCTTTCTTGCCGTAAGTTTTCTTTATTGCCTCTTTCATGTACTTAACGGCGTCATCAAAAGGAATGACTTCAGCAAGCTTGAAGAAGGCGGACTGCATTATCATGTTTATTCTGTTTCCAAGGCCAATTTCCTGGCCAAGGTCAGTACCGTTAAGTACGTAAAGATTAATGTCCTTCTCGGCTATCTGACGTTTCATGGATGCAGGAAGGTGTTTCTCCAGATCTTCAAGGGATGACCACTGGGTATTCAAAAGGAAAGTTCCACCCTGCTTTATTCCTTCAAGGAGGTCATACATGTGGACGTATTCCTGTTTGTGGCAGGCTATAAAATCTGCCTGGTCGATAAGGTATGTTGATTTGATGGGTTTCTTTCCGAAACGAAGATGGGAGATGGTAACTCCACCGGACTTCTTGGAGTCGTAGGCGAAATAACCCTGTGCGTACATATCTGTGTTATCTCCTATGATCTTGATGGAGTTCTTGTTGGCTCCGACTGTTCCATCTGAACCAAGACCCCAGAACTTGCAACATATAGTTCCTTCAGGTGTAGTGGAAATTTTCTCCTTGACCGGAAGAGATGTGTAAGTTACATCGTCAACAATGCTTATCGTAAAGCCATCTTTGGGTTCAGGAAGTTTAAGATTATCGAAAACTGAATTAATATCAGATGGAATAGTGTCCTTCGATCCAAGACCATATCTTCCACCAACGATAAGAGGAGCATCTTCCTTTTTATAGAAAAGAGAACGTACGTCGAGATAAAGAGGTTCGCCAAGGGCCCCTGGTTCTTTGGTCCTGTCGAGAACAGCAATTCTTTTGACAGTATCCGGAAGCTCCTTGAAGAAGTACTTTGCAGAAAATGGTCTGTATAGATGGACCTTGAGAATACCTACTTTTTCTCCTCTGGCAAGAAGATAGTCGACAGTTTCTTCAGCGGCTTCACAGGCTGAACCCATTAGTATCAGGACGTTTTCCGCTTCAGGATGTCCATAGTAGTTGAAAGGTTTGTATTCTCTACCAGTTACTTTGCTGACTTTATCCATGTAATCTGCAACTATATCAGGAATTGCTTCGTAAAACCTGTTGGCAGATTCTTTTGCCTGGAAGTAGATGTCAGGGTTCTGGGCAGTCCCTTTTGTGTAGGGATGTTCGGGATTGAGTGCCTTGGAACGGAATTCTTTCACTTTGTCAAAGTCGACCATTCCAGCAAGATCATCATAGTCCCAGGCCTCGATCTTCTGAATCTCGTGGGAAGTCCTGAAGCCATCAAAGAAATGAACGAAGGGAAGGCTGCCCTTTATTGCGCTGAGATGGGCTACCGCGCCAAGATCCATGGCTTCCTGGACACTTCCCGAAGCGATAAGACAGAATCCAGTTGCCCTTGCCGCTGTAACGTCGCTGTGATCACCAAAGATAGAAAGTGCATGTCCTGCTACCGCACGGGCACTTACATGAAATACTCCCGGCAGTAGTTCTCCAGCGATCTTGTACATGTTGGGGACCATAAGGAGAAGTCCCTGTGAAGCTGTGAAGGTGCTGGTCAAAGAACCGGCTGAGAGACTTCCGTGCACGGCTCCTGATGCTCCTCCCTCTGACTGAAGTTCTGCTACCTGAACGGTCTTACCAAAAATGTTCTTTCTTCCATGAGCTGCCCATTCATCGATAAACTCTGCCATCGGTGAGGAAGGTGTGATCGGATAGATCGCTGCGACATCAGTAAATGCATAAGCTACATGTGCTGCTGCAGTGTTACCATCCATGCTTTTCCACTTGTTTGACATATAATTACCACCTCTTTATTATTTTTCCATCTTTCTTCACTGGAATTAAGATGGACTTACGATCAATCTGGGAAAATACAGAAATCTACTTTGCGCCTTTCATTATTAAAAGATAACATGGTTATCACGATTCTGAAAGGACTTCGTATTTACTATGGTACGGTCCTTTTGTGCTTTATATAATACCTTTGCGTATCATATTATAAAACATGTGTATTTTTGCACAACCTTTTTGTGGATCTTTTACAATATTTGTTTTAAATATCTGTTGCAAGAGAACCTGATTAATCATTTGACTGTATCGAAGAAACGGAGTTGGTAATAAATGGATAGCGGCATATTCAGCAGAACAGTTGTTCGTCCGGAAATAATGAAACAACCAATGTTCAGTAAGGAAAAGTTTCCAGATTTTGAAAAGATCTCGGTGGAAATCGGCTTTGGAAACGGAGAAAATCCAGTTCATCTGGCAGTTGAAGAACCAGATACCCTTGTGGTGGGCATTGAACTTTCTTTTTCATGTATTATGAAGCTTTTGAAGAAAACCTCCAGGTTGGGACTGAATAATGTCAGAGTTTTAAAAGGAGATGCCAGGTTTATTCTGAGAGAATGTTTTGATGATGGAGTTATCGACGGTCTTTTTATGAATTTCCCCTGCCCCTGGCCAAAAAAAAGACACATTAAACGAAGAGTTACAAACTCGGATTTTATGGATACTGTAGCTTCCGTCCTTAAAACAGGAGCCTTTTTTGAAGTAGTTACCGACGAATACTGGTATGCCCAGGCAATAAGGGATAGTGTCGCGGGAAACAAAGTCCTGTCTGTTGATTCTCTTGAAGAAAATCCTGGCAGAAAGATAAGGACAAAGTATGAAAGAAAGTGGCTTGAAGAGGGAAAGAATATTTACCTTGTGAGTATACGAAAGAAGTCAGAACATAATATTGAAAGAATAATTCAGGGAGCTGAAAAAGAAATGCATTGCAAATTACCGGGATCGGAAATACTTGCAAAGGATCTTAAACAGATGAAAGGATCAGGCAGTAGTGAAGGAGCTGTTCACTTTGTTTTCAGGAACACCTACACCGACACAGAAGAAAGGAATATTTTTCTTCTTGAATGTATATCTACTGACGAGGAATTTGAACAAAAGTTCTATTTCAAGGTTGTTAACGATCCCGGAGGAGCCATGATTAAGCTTGATGCTACTACTCCTGTCTTCAGAACTCCTGCGGTTAAAAAAGCTCTGCAGTTTCTTTGTGAAAGTTTGGGCTGAACAATGCAAAATCCCGATCAACAGCATAACAGTGATACCATCTGTTTTTCTCCTGTTGGTTACGTCCGGTCAAATATAAAGGGGAAAAAAGATCCGGAATATTTCAAAGGAACTGAAAGTATTATAGAAATCCTGCCGGAGTATGAAGAGGCTCTTGACGGACTTGAGGAAGTTGACTCTATCATTGTATTGTTCTTTTTCCACAAATCCTACGATCATCCTCTGAAGGTACATCCAAGAGGTGACATGACGAGACCTCTGAGAGGTGTTTTTGCGTCACATTCGCCGGAAAGGCCGAACCTTATAGGAGTTACCAGATGCTCTGTAATAGGAATAAAAGGACTCTTTATAACCGTAAGAGATCTGGATACTATAGATGGAACACCTGTACTTGACCTGAAACCTTACAATAAATGATACTAAAAAAGAGGGGAATGCCCATTGAAAGAAGCAAGACCTACCACAGGCAAGGTGCTCCAGGCGCTATTTAATATATTGGGACCTGTAGAAGAGCAGGGTTTTCTGGACCTTTTCTCAGGGACGGGAAGAGTAGCGAAAGAAGCCCTGAACAGAGGGGCTTCTCCTGTTGTGGCAGTAGAGATAGTTAAGGCAAGATGCAGGGAAATCGATAAGTTCCTTTCAGTTGGAAATGAACACAACAAAAAAGTGCTTTGTATGAACATCAGAAGGGCTCTGAGATGGCTTGATAAAAAAGGTTATTCCTTTCATATTGTTTTTGCAGACCCTCCTTATGATAACGGATGGGGGAAGGATCTTCCATTACTTCTTTCCAGTTATGGTTCCCTGCTTGCTCCAGATGGTATCATAATAATCGAGCATTCAGCTGATGAATCCGTTGTAACAGAAAATACCAATCTAAAAAAGACAGACCAGAGGAAATATGGTAATACGGTACTGGATATACTGGTAAAGGATCATCCAGGCAAATATGGATCGGAGAGTGAATAATTCATGAAACGTCCCATAAGGGCTGTCTACCCCGGCTCATTTGATCCGGTCACAAACGGACATATCTATATAGCAGAAAGGGCTGCAGCGCTTTTTGATGAACTGGTAGTCTCGGTTCTTCTTAATCCAGGCAAGAAGGCCACCTTCAATATTGAGGATCGACAGGCCATGGCAAGAGAAGCTCTGAGTCATCTGCCAAATGTCAAGGTTAACTCTTTTACAGGGCTTCTGGTAGATTTTCTGAGACAGGAACATAGCAGAATAATAATAAGGGGACTGAGGGCTCTCTCTGATTTTGAATATGAATTTCAGCTGGCCCTGATGAACAGGCAGCTTGCCCCGGATATTGAAACTCTTTTCATTGTTACTGACGCTAAATATTCTTATCTTTCCAGTCATGCAGTAAAGGACATCTTCCACTTCGGGGGTCCTGTGCAGGATATGGTGCCACCAGGGGTCTACCGTCGTTTAAGGGAAAGATTCGGAAGAACCTCTCCAAAACAATAAAAACATCACAGGACAACCGGTCGGGCTTTTTTTTCCCGTTCCATGTCCGGTTTGTCAAGGAGGGATTCCCATATCCTTGATGCTCTGTGTTCCATGTCCATCATTTTTCTGGAAATATCTGAAAAAGGGGCAGAACTTTTTGTAATAATGGGCAGACCGGAAACTTTTCGTGATCTCTTCAGCAGATACTGACCTTTGGAACTGTATCCAAGTACCCTGATATACTGAGGACCTGCAGCCTGGAAATTTCTGTTCTCATCGTGATCTAAAGCAATAAGGGTATGGATTATTCCACGCTGGATCCTTCCCCTTGCATGTCTTCGGGAAATGCTTCTTGAAATAAGGTCTTCAAGGCATTCTGATCCTTCAGATATTCTTTTTAGCCTGCGGAGAAGACCTTCACCCATCTCTGCGTATTCCGGATCGTCTCCAGGGTCCAGCCTTTCGAGTACTATGCGTATCAGAGGCCATAATCTTTCTGTATCAGCGAAGACTCTGCCGGATATTCTGCATTGCTCAAGTATCTTCCCCGAAAAGGAAGGAATATAATCAAAAGCTCTTTCAAACTGTCGGTTTTTTATTAGTTTTCTTATTGCTGTTGCGCTTGCAATGCCATTATCTGGTTCCATATCGTGATAAGATGTTCCTGTACGTTTAACTGGCAAGACTTTAATAGAGGATCCAGCCTGTTTCAACCTGCAGTTATATGCAACAGCGAGGGCATTATTGGATCCGGAAAGAAATTCTTCTGCTCCGGGAACCAGATGGTCAAGAGTTTTTGCCCTGGCTTCTACGAAAGAGAGCCCATGTTTTAAAAGTGCTTTAAGGTAAGTCTTGAAAGGATCTGGTTCCTGAATTAAAATGTTCGAGATTGTGTCTAGGATTATGGGGGAGGGTGATTCCATTCCAAAAGAAATGTGGGTGATTATCCCGCATTTTGTCATTATGTCTACCGCTGCATTGGCAAAAGGTCCTGCATTGTGTGAAGAGAACACTACAGGCAGTTCCAGAACTACGTCGGCTCCAGCACAAAGGGCCATTTCTGCCCGTTCCCATTTGTCCAAAAGGGCAGGTTCCCCTCTTTGGGTAAAACTGGAAGAGAGGACAACTACTACACCTTCTGCACCGCTTTTTGAAAGAGCTTTGCTGAGGTGATGTGCATGGCCGTTATGCAGAGGATTATATTCAGCTACTATTCCCACAATACAGGAATTCATATTAATACCTTCCTTCTCGTGATGCCAAGACAATACTTCGAGAGAGGGATACAGGTCAAGTATAGGAGGATAAAATAATGAAGGTTTTAGTACTCAACTGCGGCAGTTCATCTCTGAAATACCAGCTTTTTGACATGGAAAAGGAAGAACCCCTGGCCAAGGGGCTGGTCGAACGTATCGGTATCGATGGTTCCAGGATCAAGCACACCAGGATCGGAGACGATCCTGTGGTAAAGAATGGAGCCATCCCTCATCACAAGGAAGCTATTAAAATGGTCCTTAATGAGCTTGTGGAAGGAAAGTGCAGTGTAATAAAAAGCCTTGACGAGCTTTCTGCCATAGGACACAGGGTAGTCCATGCAGGTGAAAAATTTGCCTGCTCGGTCCTGATCACCAAGGATGTCATCGACGCTCTTGAAGAATGTGTTCCTCTGGCCCCCCTTCACAATCCTGCAAACCTCCAGGGTATCGAGGCAATGCTGGATGTTCTCCCCGACATACCACAAGTTGGAGTTTTTGACACTGCATTTCATCAGACAATGCCGGATCATTCGTATATCTACGGTATTCCCTACCATTACTACGAGAATTATCGTGTAAGAAGATATGGATTTCACGGAACAAGTCATTTCTATGTAGCGAACAGAGCAGCCGAGATCCTTGGAAAATCTGTAGAGGATCTTAAAATAGTAACCTGTCACCTTGGAAATGGAAGTTCAATAACAGCGGTAAAAGATGGAAAATCTTTAGACACAAGCATGGGTTTTACGCCATCCCCGGGTGTTATTATGGGAACGAGATGTGGTGATATAGATCCTCTATTGCTGAACTTTATTGCCGAAGAAGAAGGTATTGATTACAAGACCATTGGTCACATACTTAATAAAGAGAGCGGAATACTTGGTATTTCCGGTCTTAGTAGTGATCTCAGGGACGTTGAGGAAGCTGCAGAAGAGGGTAATTACCGTGCAGAACTTGCCCAGAAGATACTTTATTACGGTATAAGAAAATACATTGGAGCATATGCTGCAGCAATGGGAGGACTGGATGTAGTCGTATTTACCGCAGGGATCGGTGAAAACAGTTCCCATGCCCGTGAAAGTGTATGTAAAGGACTTGAATTCCTTGGAGTGGAAGTCGACAGCGGTAGAAATGATGTCAGAGGAGAGGAAAGGATAATCAGTCCCGATAAATCCAAGGTAAAGGTAATGATAGTACCTACCAATGAAGAGCTGGTTATTGCAAGAGATACAAAAAAGATAATCTCGGAGAGTAATTAGATTTTAGAAGTCAGTTGTGTCTGGAGTGATATGAATGTCCATGACAAAACCGCCTGCTGAATGGCATTTTTATCTGACCCTGCCTGATCCTTCGGAAACAAGGCCCCTGTCAAGGGAATGGGAGGTCGAGGTTAAAGATACAATTGCATATGCAGGACTTGAATATGCATTTCGGTTGCCCCTCAAGGTGAGTATAGAGGGTTACTGGACAAAACCACACTTTTTTGTAAGCATGAACCTCGATGCGACAGTAGAAGTTCCCTGTGCAAGGTGTCTTGAAAAATCCGAGGTTGCAATAAAGGGACAATTCAGTTATCTTTATGGTCTTGTTTCGGATCAGGAAGAGGCCAGTGACGAGAGTGAAGATGAAATGTTTGTAGCTCTTCATTCTTGGAAATCGGTAATAGATATCAAAGATCAGGTATGGGAAGGCCTCGTGCTTTCGCTTCCGGAGAACGTATTATGTTCAAAAGACTGCAAGGGGTTGTGTCCTAT
>Ga0209943_1001172_pt1 | contig 16737 bp, 14 predicted proteins | sample SalPonR1_B_D2_MG_FD_185698 | JGI IMG/M metagenome (GOLD analysis project Ga0209943, IMG submission 185698) | Salt pond soil microbial communities from South San Francisco under conditions of wetland restoration - Salt Pond MetaG R1_B_D2_MG... ... | reverse complement strand
ATTGATGGCTTCGTAAAAAGTCCAATATCTGTGTTGCGCTGCATCCCTCGGAATTTCACGTACAGCTAAGTACGCTGCATTCCTCGGGATTTTGCGCGCCTTGATCTTGAACTTTTTACTTTGCCATCCTAAAATCGACTTTTTACGAGATTGTCAAGATTCCTCGTCACTTTCGTTTCTCGGAATGACAGCAGCGGAAGCTTCTAAGATAATATTAAATATTGTCGAGTTCCTTGGAAGTCCAATATCTGTGTGGCGCTGCATTCCTCGGGATTTTGCGCGCCTTGATCTTGAACTTTTTTCTTTGCCATCCCAAAACCGACTTTTTACGAGATTGTCAATCTTTGGTGAGTCAAAAAATAATCTCATTTGGTTGGCCGCAATATCCATTACCCATTACCTAATACCTAATACCCAATAAATTTAAGATGTTGACTAACAGCCAGGAGAAAACCAACCAAAAGCTTGCCTGAAGGATAGTTTTTAAATTTGACATTTATGTGACAAAATGACGAAATAATAATGACAATAAGTTTCGCAAGTTGTCACATAAATGTCACAAGGGCTTCATAATTCTGCAATAATCCCTGATTAGCTTTATACACTTAACAACCCGCTAAAAGCGACGCGTTTTTAAAACCTAAATCGAGCAATTTTCAAGTTTACCGCAGTAGATGCGGTGAGATTGAAAATCCCGGAGGGTTTTAAATTTTTTCGACAGGGGGGGGCGATGACAAAATCCATACTTATCGTCGAGGATGAAACCGACATTATGAAACTGATCGACTGGCATTTGCAGTCTGAGGGCTATTTAACCTTCAACGCTCCGGAGGGCGCTAAAGGTTTGGATATTGCGGAGAAAAAAAACCCGGACCTCATCGTCCTCGATCTGATACTGCCCGGCATGGAGGGCCTCGAAGTATGCAAATCGCTTAAACGGAATTCAAAAACCCAGCATATCCCAGTCGTTATGCTAACCGCCAAGGGAGAGGCGGTCGATCGCATCGTCGGGTTTGAACTGGGCGCAGACGACTATATCGTCAAACCCTTCAGCCCCCGCGAGCTGATTTTGCGGATTCGGGCTATTTTGAGACGTAATGAAACGGAACCGGCGGAAGAAACCCTGTTAAGATATCACGACCTTCATATCGACCTGGAAAGCTACCGGGTCTGGCTAAAAGATGACGAAATCGGCCTTACGGTAACCGAGTTTAATCTGCTGCTCGAGCTGATCCAGAACAAAGGAAAAGTCCGGACAAGGGACCAACTGCTGGACAGGGTATGGGGCTACCAGTTTGACGGGTATGCCCGTACGGTGGACACCCATATCCGTCGCCTGAGGCAAAAGATCGGCCCCTATGCCGAGTCGATAGAAACCGTTCGCGGCATCGGCTACCGCTTCAAGGAAGCCTAGATGAAATCGATTCACTTCCGAACCCGTCTTCTGATCGCATTCTGGCTCATCTTGATACCGGCGGTCTGCATCCCGGCATTCTACATCTTCAAGACCCTGGAGGCCGAAATCGTCAGGGAAACAAAAACCAATGCATTTAATCAGCTGGCGCTGACGCATTGGATGGTCAAACAAAAAGCCCCCTTTCACGGCCCCCAACCCATGGATCAATGGATCACCCGGCTGGGGGAAAAACTCAACTACCGGATCACCCTTGTCAAATCCACCGGACGGGTAATAGCCGATTCCGCGGTCGCCTTTGAGCAGCTCCCGGATATGGACAACCATATCTACCGGGAAGAGATCATGCGCGCCCGGAAAGAGGGCATCGCTCAGAGCATCCGCTACAGCACCACCCTCAAACGCAAGCTGATCTATGCGGCCAAGCCTATCATGCTGCCCGAGCACCCGGAATCCATTATTCGCGTGGCCATTCCCATGTCTCACATCGAATCCCAGCTCACCTTTTATGCCAACCGATTCTGGGCTTGCCTGGGGGCCATTTTTATTCTGACTTTAGTCGCCAGCGTCATTCTGGCCAGACGCCTCGAAAATCCCATCGACCAAGTCATCCAGGCGACCAAAGAAATCGGCGAAGGCAACCTGGATAAGCGCCTTGAAATCGATCGAGGGCCGGAGTTTCTGCAGCTTTCAACCTGCATCAATCAGATGGCGGATAAGATACAGCACAATATCGAGAAGATAACAGAGCAGAAGCAGGAACTCGAAGCCGTATTCGAGGGTATGCAGGAAGGCGTTATGCTACTCGATAAAAACGGCCGCATCAAATCCACCAACCGGGCGCTGACAACAATCGCCCAATGCGTACCGTCCTGCATCGGCTACCGGCCCATGGAGGTATTTTTAAACCCCGAAATTCAGACCGCCTGCGACGACGTAATCGCCGGCAAACAGCCGAAGAGCCTCAGAATCCCCATAGACGAGGAGACCATCTATGAGGTCAACCTGGTCAAGATACCCGACGGCGGGGCGGTCGTTGTATTTCACGATATCAGTGAGCTGGTTCGACTGGAAAAAGTCCGGCAGGATTTTGTGGCCAATGTCTCCCATGAACTGCGCACGCCGCTCACCTCTATAAAAGGATACGCGGAAACGCTGATGGATAAAAACTTACGGGCATCAACGGATGCGGAGACATTTATTAAAACCATAGTGAAAAATGCCAACCAGATGGCCAATATCGTCAATGACCTGCTGGAATTGACCAGACAGCAGCAAAAACAGCAGGAATCTTTTGAAACCGTCCCGACCGATGCGGCCGAATGCTTTTCAAACGCCTGGGAGATTTGCCTGCCGATGGCTGAAGAGAAAAATATTCACGTGGACAACCAGCTTGCGTCTCCCCTGGTGGTATCCGCCGAAGCAGACGCCCTGACGCAGGTCTTCAGGAACCTGCTGGACAATGCCATCCGCCACAGCCCGGATCATACCCAAGTGACGGTTTCGGGTCTTGACAACTCCGATCATTTTTTGTTCGCTCTCCGGGATGAAGGACCGGGCATCGCCCAACGCCATCAAAAGCGCGTATTTGAAAGATTTTATCGCGTGGACAAGGAGCGCAGCCGGGCATCCGGCGGCACGGGGCTGGGCCTGGCCATATGCCGACATGCGGTAAGAAGCATGGGCGGCGAGATCTGGGTGCAGAGCCCGCCGGATGGCCGAACAAAAGGCTCGGTATTTTATTTTACCCTGAACAAAGCCGAACGGGAAAACCCCTGATCCTTCAGCAACGATAAAGGACCCCCTGTATGGAAAAACCGAATAAAATCGTCACTAAAGATCTTGACTTTTTTTATGGCGATTTCAAAGCGCTCGAGGATATCTCCGTAGCATTCAAAAAGAACCAGATATCCGCGTTAATCGGCCCTTCCGGGTGTGGCAAGAGCACGTTTTTAAGGTGCCTGAACCGGATGAACGATCTAATCCCGGGCAGTTCAGTAAAAGGCGAGATCTACATTGACGGCAAAGACATTTACGGACAGAATATCGACGTGGTCCATCTGCGCCGGCGGGTCGGCATGGTCTTCCAAAAACCGAACCCGTTTCCCAAGACCATATTTGACAACGTCGCCTACGGGCTTCGGGTCAACGGCATCAAGGAGAGAAAGATCGTCGCCGAATGCGTGGAAAAAAGCCTCAAACAGGCCGTCCTGTGGGATGAGGTGAAGGACCGGCTGCATTCATCGGCCCTGGGCCTCTCCGGGGGCCAGCAGCAGCGCCTTTGCATTGCACGGGCGCTCTCGGTGGAACCGGAGGTCATATTGATGGATGAGCCGGCATCCGCGCTTGATCCGATTGCGACCCAAAAAATTGAAGAATTGATTCATGAATTAAAAAGGGAGTTTACAATTATCATTGTCACCCATAACATGCAGCAGGCGGCCCGGGTTTCAGACATCACGGCGTTTTTTTATATGGGCCGGTTGATTGAAACCGGCGACACGGAAACCATGTTTACGCGGCCACAGCTCAAGCAGACGGAAGACTATATTACCGGCCGTTTCGGCTAAAATAGGGGACATGCCATGGAACGCCATTTTTTCAAAGAGCTCGAAAATCTAAAAATGACTATCCTCAACATGGCCGCACTCACCCAACGCGCCCTTGAAAACGCGACAAGAGCCTATCTTGAAAGGGATGAACAGCTGGGCCAGACCGTCATTGACGGGGACAAAAAAATCAATGCGCTTGAAATCGCCGTGGATCAATATACGCTAAAGCTCCTTGCCCTGGAACAGCCCATGGCCAAGGACCTTCGGATGATTCTCGGAACGGCCAAGATCAGCAACGAGCTTGAACGCATCGCCGACCAGGCGGTCAATATCAGTGAACGAACCCAGTTCCTCTGCAAATATCCGCCGCTTGAAAACATCCCGGCAATGGATCAGCTCATCGACGTCAGCCTCTCCATGGTCAAAAAGGCGGTCTCATGTTTTGTCAATGAGGATGTCAAAACCGCCTATGAAATCCGAAAAATGGATGACATGGCGGATGAACATACGCTGACGGTTCTGCAAACGCTTGTCGAGTACATGGTTAAAAATACGCCGGCCACCGAACGCAGACGATTGAACACCCGGCGATCCGTTCAGACCATTATTATATCCCGGTGCCTGGAACGGACCTGCGATCTGTCCACCAATATCGGAGAACATGTGGCCTTTATCACTGAAGGGGTTAACATCAAGCACCAGGGGATAGACGCTGAACCGTGATTTAAGATGGTATTGGGTATCGGGTTTAAGGTAAAAGGTTTAGGGTTTAGGGATCAAGGTATTGGGTGTTGCGGGGCGATACGGATTAGATGTTACAAAAGTTTTTTAACTCCGCGGTTTCCGTATCCGACAGGTATCGCCATTCGCCGGCGGACAGGCCGCCGAGATACAACGGCCCCATGCGGATCCGGTGCAACCCGCTCACCTCATGGCCGAGCGTTGCCAGCATCCGCCGAATCTGCCGGTTCCGGCCCTCCTTGAGTACAATCCGGAATTCACGCGCACCCTGTCTATAAACCGCTGCCGGTCGGGTAGCCCTGCCGTCAAGCATCACCCCTTGAGCCAGTTTCGTTAAATCAGCGTCGGCAATCGAATCCTTCGTCCTCACCGTATATTCTTTTTCATGGTCAAAAGAAGGATGCGTCAGATGGTAATGGAGCCTTCCGTTATTGGTCAAAAGCAAAAGCCCGGTGGAATCTTTGTCCAGACGCCCCACCGGATATAGGCGATGGCCGATATCAATCAGATCAAGCACGATTTTGCGGCCGGAATGCCGGCAGCTGCTGATGTAGCCGGCAGGCTTGTTAAGCATGATGGATATTTCAGGCGCCGCCGATGTAATTGCCCGGCCAGAGACCTCAACAATATCATGGGCCGGATCAATTTTTACGCCCATCTGCCTGACGATCCGGCCGTTGACCGTCACCCTGCCCTCCCGGATATAGGCCTCCCCCTTTCTTCTCGAACACACCCCGGCTTCAGAGAGAAACTTCTGTAATCGAATCATTTCGCTTTCTGTTCTCCTTCAACAGTCTCATAGCATACATCACCGTTTTTGTCATTTCCCCTTAATATTCCAATTCTCAAAACGTTTCCGTCTATGACGATTATATGACAAGCCCATCTAAATAAAAAAAATAATTATAACAAAAAGTTATAGTTCATTACGAAATTATAACAAAAATTCATCATGACGTAACCAAACGGTCACGTGTTCTTAACAATCGGCGGTTAAATAACCAAACTAAAGTCTTTTCGGCTTTTTGAGGCATGTGACGAATCATTTAACCGACCCAATTAACAAAAAAGGAGCAACAACAAAATGGTGCTAAAACTAATCCGTCAATTATTTTTTATCTTTTTCAGCCTGGGGTTTTTAATAACCCCGATCGCGGCCGCGAGCCAAATCAATATAAACGAGTTTATTGAAAGCATGGATATCAAAGGCGACCTACGGGTCCGATATGACTATCTTGATCTGGACAAGGACCGGGATAATGATCCCAAGGACCGCATGCGCGTCCGGTTCCGCCTGGGTTTTGCGTGGCACAACCCGGATGAAAACTGGAAAATCGCCGCCGGGCTGGCCAGCGGCGACGAAGCCGGCAATACGACCAATGCCACCTATTCCGAGGATGAGATATTTGAATCCGGGGATGTCCGCTTAGATTATGCCTACGCCCAGCATACACACGAACATCTTACATTTATTGCCGGCCAGCATAAAAACATCTTCTACTCATCCATGGCGCTCTGGGACCCCGACGTCCGTCCCGCAGGCCTTGCCGCAAGGCTTGATTTAACGCCCGTTTTCGTCAACGCCGGATATTTTCAGGTTCGCTATGCGGATGAAGACATCGCTGAGATGAACGCATTACAGGTGGGGATAAATTTTGACAATGTCCTCGGGGCGATCGCCATATATGACGTTCATGACGCCGGGGAAGTGCTCTTTGAAGTGGAAGGGCTGGATTCGGGATATGATTACCGGATAGCTGATTTTTATACAGGCTGCCACTTCAAGCTGGACGCCATTGAGATTTCCCCCCATGCCCAGCTTTTCTATAACTTCGGCGCCGAGGGGGAGCCCGGCGAAGGCGCGCTGGGCGAAGATCTTGACCCGGAGGATGAAAATCTCGGATGGCTTGTGGGGGTTAAGGCCAAAATGGACCGCTTCAGCCTCGGGGTTGAATATACTGAAATCGAGGCCGATGCCTGCATCCAGGATATCAAAGACAGTGATTTCGGATCAGGCATGAAGTCAACGGATGTCAAAGGATTCAAAATCGGTCTCGGCTATAAAGTCACGAAGCACTGTCAATTCAAAACTACCGGCTTTTTCTATGAGCCCATAGAACGGGACCGGGACCAGAATGTGGATCGCTACCAGATCGATTTAAAGTATAAATTCTAGACGAAACTCATGTCCGGTAATCCGCGTTGATTTTAACATAATCGATGGAGAAATCGCAGGTCCAGGCGCGTGCCGAGTAGCTGCCGAGGTTTAGCCCGATGGTAATCCTGAATTCAGGTTCCCTGATTACCCCTGCCGCCGCGGCTTCTGCCTCGGCTCCCGCGCCCCGGCCGTTCTCCACAATTTTTACGCGGTCAAAATAAATATCGATCGCCGCCGGCCTGACAGTGACGCCTGAACGCCCGATCGCGGCCATGATTCTGCCCCAGTTGGCATCCTCGCCGAAAAGGGCGGTCTTTACCAGGCTGGAATTGGCCACCGTATCCGCGACTGTTTTGCCGGCTTCAGGCGAATCCGCACCGGTAACCGCGATTTCAATAAATTTTGTGGCCCCCTCGCCGTCCTTGACGATCATTTTGGCCAGGCTCAGGAGCAGCCCGTTTAGAACCTCCTGAAACCGGTCAACCGCCGCCTGATCCTCTATAACGACGCCGGAGCTGCCGTTGGCCATCAGCAGCACCGTGTCATTGGTGCTCGTATCCCCGTCAATCGTAATCCGGTTGAAAGATTGATTGTTGGCGGTTTCCAATAGCTGTTGAAGCGTTTCAGGCGCTGCGCCGGCATCCGTGCAGACAAAGCAGAGCATGGTGGCCATGTCCGGCCGTATCATGCCGGCCCCCTTGGCAATGCCGGTTATCGAGCAGGAAGCCCCGCCCAAAGAGATATGGCGGGTGACGCGTTTGGGGACCGTATCCGTGGTCATTATCGCGCGGGCACAATCCGGCCAGCCGTCCGGGGATAGCGATGAGATCAGGGCGGGCATGGCGGCTTCAATTTTGGCGACATCCAAGGGCCGGCCGATCACGCCGGTTGATGCCACCAACACGGAATCCTCGGAAATATTCAGTGCCGCCGCCGCGGTTTTCGCCATGTCCGCGGCATCCGTCATTCCCTGTTCGCCGGTACAGCAGTTGGCGCATCCGCTGTTTGCCACAATGGCGTGGCAGATACCGGATTTAATCCGCTCCCGGGTAATCTTAACCGGGGCCGCCTGGACCTGATTGGTCGTAAACACCCCGGCAACCGCTGCAGGGCTCTGGGAATAGATCAGTCCGAGATCCAGATCCCCGTTTTTTTTCAATCCCGACGCCGCGGCGCCGGCCTGGAATCCGCTTACCATTGTCCGCCCCACTTCCTTGTTGAATTTATTGACTGGCTCTGACAACTTAACCTAAAGTCCAATACTTAATACCTTAAACCCTAAACCCTAAACCTTTTACCATGAACCTCAAACTCACCATCGAATATGACGGCACGGCCTATCACGGCTGGCAGAAACAGAAAAACGCCCGGACCGTACAGGAAACCATTGAATCCGCGGTTTCGATCATGGTTAAAGCGCCCGTCCGGCTGATCGGCTCCGGCAGGACCGATGCCGGCGTCCATGCGCTGGCTCAGGTGGCCAATTTTCACTGTGAGGCCGAAATCCCGCCAAAAGCCTTTGTCGCCGGACTAAACAGCCTGCTGCCCGACGATATCGTCATCCGCTCCTGCGAAGCGGTGGATGAGCGGTTCCATTCCCAGTATAACGCCAAACTGAAGACCTACCGATACCGAATTTTGAACGCCCCCCTCCCTCCGGCCATCTGCCGCCAGTATGTATGGTTTATCCCGGCTACGCTGGACATCAGCGCCATGCAGGAGGCGGCAAAGCATCTCATCGGCACCCATGATTTTACGTCGTTTGAAGCCTCCGGCAGCCCCAGGTCCCATTCAACCCGAACGGTCCATGACGCCCGGATTTTTACCCAACCAGAGGCCATCATCTGCTTTGAAATCACTGCCAACGGATTTTTACGGTTCATGGTCCGAAATATCATCGGGACCCTTGTCGATGTAGGCATCGGCAAAATCAGTCCAGAGGGGTTCAGACAAATCCGCTTATCCAGAAACCGGGATTTTGCCGGAAAAACAGCCCCCGCCCGGGGGCTGTTTCTGGTTCAGGTAATCTATGATGAAGCCGTCGTAGGGCCCTTAAGCCGCTGAATCTGCCGGTTATAAAAGGCAATCACGTCCCGCCGGTGCAGCATACCCAGGAGCACGCCAAGATCATCCTCGGCAACCACCGGCAGGCTGTCAATATTCTTTGTCGTAAACTTCTGGAGGACCGTATTCAAGTCCTCGGCTGCATTGGTAGAGACGACCTCGGATGTGGCGATGTCTTTCATCACCACCAGATGCTCAATTTCCGGAGAAAACAAAACGCCTCTCACATCCGTACTCGAAAATATTCCCACCATCCGGTTGTTCTCATCCATGACCGGAAAATAATGCTGTTTGGTGCCGGAAAAGAATTTTTTGAATTCCGAAAACGGCATATCCTGGCGGATACTTTCGACTTTGCGGATCAAATGCGTAAGATCCCGAACCTTCATCATTTGCAGGATATCCACCATAAATTCGCCGGCATGGGCCGGGGAGGCCACACGGTTCTGCACCTGCTTGGCATAAATGCCCCACTGCCTCGCCCCCAAATACGTGATGGAGCAGACAAAAAGGCTTGGCAGGAGCAGCTGATAGGAGTTGGTCATTTCACTGACAAAAATAATGGTCGAGATGGGGGCATTCGAAACCGCAGTAAAAAAACCGGCCATCCCCACCACCACAAACGTGCTCGGATGCATGACCACCGTCGGCATAAGCTGGTTAAAAAGTTTGCCGACCACGCCGCCCATGGCCCCGCCGATAACCACGGATGGACCAAACACCCCGCCGCTGCCGCCGGAGCCGATGGAAAATGAGGTGGTAAAAATCTTTCCAATGGCGATAGAGAGAAGAATTAAGACCGGCAGTTGGTTGCTTAAGGCCTGCTGGGCGAATCCATACCCAAAGGCCAGCGTCTGGGGCAGGAAAAAGCCGATAATGCCGGTCAGCAGTCCGCCGATGGCCGGCTTGATATGATTGGGGATTTGAATGCCATTGAATATCCGCACCGTTGCGTAAAAGGTTTTGACATAGACGAAGCTTAACGCGACGAGCGCCATGGAGAGCACCGCATAGGGACCCAATTCCAGGGGATTTTTAAACATCACATCCGGTGATTCGAAAAGGGCGCCCCATCCGAAAACCAGACAAAACAGGCAATAGGCCACCACTGATGAAATCCCCGCCGGGATAATGACTTCGGACTCGAACTCGGGATCCCGGTACAGCACTTCAGAGGCAAAAAGGGCGCCGGCGAGGGGGGCCCGAAAAATACTGCCGACACCGGCGCCGATCCCCGCTGCCAGCATAATCCGCCGATCCCGTTCCGAGAGGTTCAAACGGGTGGCCAGAAAAGATCCGAAACCGGCGCCGATCTGGGCGATCGGCCCTTCCCGGCCGCCGGAGCCGCCGGTTGTCAATGTAATGGCCGAAGCGATGGTTTTGATAATCGGTATCCGGCCCCGCATGTAGCCGCCCTTGTTATGGTAGGCCTCAATAGCGGCATCAGTGCCATGGCCTTCGGCTTCCGGGGCGAACCTGTATACCAGCCATCCGCTTAAAATGCCGCCAAAGGCCGGCAAAAATAACAGTACCCATCGATGGAACGGCGTCTGGCTTGGAAGAAGCAGATGTTGCTCACCTGCCGGCGGCGGCGGGCGATACCCGGCAATCATGTCCATGAAAATATGGCTGCCGATCTGGCAGAGGTAATGGAATACGACCGAGCCCAGGCCCGCAATGATACCGATTAAAACAAAAAAAAACATCCATTTGCCGGCCCGGGCGACATTGAACGGATTGAATCGGCGTTTGAAAAATTCGATGAGTCTTTGGACAGGCAAAAATGGATTCATAACTGTCGCCGATGACGGTCCCCTGCCGTACAGTTCTCAGCCGCTCAGCTCATTAACCGCCTGCAGCATATCATCAAAAAGCGTCGGGATATCCGAGGCCTCCAGACAGGAGAACGCTACCCGAATATCTCTTTCGCCCAGGGCGATGACCCCGATCCCATACTTATCCAGTAAATGTTTTCGCAGCTTCTCGGCGTTGACCGTTTTCAACCGGATACACATGAAGTAGCCTGAATTAAATGGGTAGACTTCCCAGGCAGCGTCGTATTTGGGATCGCTTAAGACTTGCCTGACCCTGTCCGCCCGGGATTTCAGGATTTCGAATTTATGGGCTTTTTCCTCCGGATAGGCCTTGCTTTTCATGGAATTCAGTATGATCGACTGGCTTAAATGCGACGCGTTTGAAATATCGCCCCGTACGCAGCCCGCGGTCTTTCGTTCCAGCGCATCATAGAGCGGGCCCGGCTCCCCGTTAAAACTTGCCCCATAGGTGATAAAGCCAACCCGGAGTCCCCACACATAGTTCTCCTTGGTTGCCCCATCCAGCTTTATCGGCAGTATCCGGGGATGTATGCCGCACAAACGGGAAAATATCGATTCCTTCAACGCCTCTTCCTCGTAGAAAAGTCCGAAATAGGCGTCATCGCAAATTACGATGACGTTGGTGCCGGATTCAGCCACATCCCTTATCACCGCCCCCATCTGCTCGGCTTCTTGCTCGCTCAGGGTATAGCCGGTGGGGTTATGGGGGAAATTGAACAGCACGCATATCTTATCCCGCTGCTTGGCCTCGTGCCTTAGCGTTTCTTCAAACGCCCCCGTATTGTACCCGCCGGATTCCGTAAAAATCGGGTAGTGGACAAGCCTTGCTTTTTTCCGGACATTTAGAATCATGTTATAGTTGCCCCACATCATATCCGGCAGGATCACCCGATCCTCCGGGTCCAGCCAGACATCGGCGCATACGCTGATGGCATTGGTAATTCCGTTGGCCGCTACCGGCAGGCTGATGGGTTTTCCCGCAAGCGACGGGTTCTTTTCAAACAGCGCCGCCTGCCAGACCCTCCTTAATTCGGGATGTCCGAATGAGGGCGCGTATGTCAGGGCATCTTCCGGTTCAAGCCCTTCGGTCATCGCCATAACCGAAGGCAGGGCCATGGGACGGCCGGCCTCCTTTGCGATGCCGATGGTGGCGTTTAGCCTGTCTGCCTTTTCCTTGGCCTCGGCGCTTTGGGTTAGAATCCCCTTTGGGAAGAACAGATGCCTGCCTATACTTGACAACATTTCAAATAAATGCGGGTTGGCTTGCTGGATGACGGCATTTAATTGTTCGGCGATCGGATTCATAACAACTGACCTTTTTTCTGCAATGAATAGCTTGATGGTTTCGTAAAAATCAAAAAATAGAAACGCTCAATTTAGGTGTAAGTCTGTCCCCCGCGACAAGGCGGTTAACCCCTACAATTAAAGAAATGTATCTTTTTTGATTATTTATTGCAAGAATAATCCCGACGCCCCCCATCCGTTGGAAAAGATGCATAAATCGTTTGAAAATTATTAGCAAACGTATTACTGAATTCCAAAACTGATGGCTTCGTAAAAAGTCCAATATCTGTGTTGCGCTGCAACCCTCGGAATTTCACGTACAGCTAAGTACGCTGCATTCCTCGGGATTTTGCGCGCCCCCGGATCTTAACTGGGGCTTGAACTTTTTACTTTGCCATCCTAAAATCGACTTTTTACGAGATTGTCAAAACTGACAATCTCGTAAAAAGCGATTTATTCCGCTGGTGCGGTAGTTTTGCAGAAAGGAACTTTTGCGATGGTTTAAAGGCCCTAAAGCGCTGAGGCCCTAAGGCGCTGAGGCATTGAGGCATTGAGGCCCTAAGGCACTGAGGCATTGAGACGATTCATCCAATTTTGTCATTTCGAGCGGCAGCGAGAAATCTTTAACAAACAAGATTCCTCGTCGCTTTTGCTCCTCGGAATGACAGAGAGATAACCTTCTGGAATATTAATATATATTTTCAAGTTACTTAGAAGAAGTCCAATATCTGTGTTGCGCTGCATCCCTCGGGATTTGCGCGCCCCCGGATCTTAAACGGGGCTTGAACTTTTTACGAAAACGTCAAAATTTACAGAAAAGAATGGGGGTCTATATGAAAATTACCGGTGTAGAAAGTCTGGCCATTCCGGATCTCCTCGTCATCAAGTTCGGCAGGTTTACGGATTTCAGGGGCTACTTTACCGAGACGTTCAGGAAAAGCGATTATAAGAACAGCCCGGATATCCAGTTTCTAGACCATATTGACTTTGCCCAGGCAAACGAGAGTTTTTCCAGAAAGGGCGTCATCCGGGGGCTGCATTTTCAGTGGAACCCTTTGATGGGTAAAATGGTAAGAACCATCCGGGGGCACATGATCGACCTGGCGCTAGATATCCGAAAAAACTCCCCGACCCTTGGCAAAATCATCGCCTATGACATGCCCTCTGCTTTTGAACACGAGGGGGGAGAGTGGATATGGGTGCCGCCTGGATTTGCCCACGGCAATCTTTTTATGGAAGAGACGGTGATCGAATATTTCTGCACCGGCGAATACAGCCCGGGATGCGAGGCGGGTATATCGCCGCTGGCCGAAGACATCGATTGGTCGCTGTGCGACCCCGAACTCAAACGGATATTTGATGCGGAAGCCTCGAAAACGGAATATATGACCGATAAAGACAGGTACGGCTATTGCCTCGAGGCATGGCTGGAAACACCGGATGCGGATCAGTTTATCTATGGCAACCTCACCTAAAGGACCACCAATGTTAGATCCAAAAACAATCCTATGTACCGGCGGCAGCGGGCTATTAGGCCGGGAGATACAAAAACGGCTGCCGAACGCCTGCTATCCTGAATCCAAAGAGTTTGATATAACGAATTACCAACAGATGGAGGCGTTTATACGAAACCGGTCAATCGGGCTTATCCTACACGCCGCGGCTTTTACTGCGCCACCTCAGATTGATAAAGACCCGGAAAAGGCCCTTGACGTAAATATCTGCGGTACGGCCAATGTAGTCAGGCTATGCATGCGACACGATATCCGGCTCATCTATATTTCCACGGATTACGTCTTTAAAGGCGAAGCGGGACCGTACCAGGAGGCGGACCCGGTTTATCCCATCAATAAATACGCCTGGTCCAAACTCGGCGGGGAGTGCGCGGTCCAACTACATGATGATGCCCTGATTATCAGGACCTCCTTCGGCCCAAATGAGTTCCCCTATGAAAAGGCGTTTACCGACCAGTGGACCAGCCGGGAAAGCGTCGCATCGATTGCCGAAAAGATTGTGTCCATCCTGGGTACCAACTACCAGGGGATTCTGCACGTGGGCGGAAGCCGCAAGACTGTGCTTGAATATGCCAGGGATTTGTCCGGGGACAGGCGGATAGACCCCCTGTACCGGGACGAGGTTAACTTTAAAGTCCCCAGAGATACGTCCCTGGACTGCCGTTTATATGAATCACTTACAAAACAGCATCAAGAGGAGGAGTCCCATTGAAAATTCTGGTTGCCGGAGGCGGCGGTTTTATCGGTTCCGCACTTGTTCCTGAATTGCTGGACCACGGCTACGAGGTCGTGGTGATTGACCTGTTCTGGTTTGGCAATCATCTGCCGGAAGGTGTTAGGGTCGTCAAAAAAGACCTGTTTGACTGCGAAAAGGAGGATTTTGAAGGCTTTGACCAGGTGATTTTCCTGGCCGGCCTATCAAACGATCCGATGGCGGAGTATTCGCCGTCCAAAAATTTCGTCTACAACGGCGCCCTCCCCTCCTACCTGGCCTATATTGCCAAGCTGGCAGGCATCAAACGGTTTATCTATGCCTCATCATGCTCCGTCTACGGCTACACCATCGACAAGCTCTATGACGAAACATCCCCTGCAGTAAGCGCCTATCCATACGGCATTTCAAAGCTCCAGGGCGAATTCGGGGCCCTGCAAATGGCGGATGAGAATTTTTCCGTGATCAGCCTCCGTCAGGGGACGGTCTGCGGCCACAGCCCGAGAATGCGGTTTGACCTGATCGTCAATACGATGTTTCGGGCGGCTTTGAATGAAGGCAAAATTACCGTCAACAACCCCTCCATCTGGCGGCCCATCCTTTCCATCAATGATGCGGTGCGGGCCTACCTGCGGGCGGTTCAGGCCAATTACGGCGTTGGCGGCGTATTCAATGTCGCCTCCGACAATTACACGGTCGGCCAGGTAGGCGACAATGTTCGTGATGACATGACAAGGCTGACCGGGACCAAAATCCAGATCGAGCTTCTGAACAAGCAGGATTACAGGAACTACAAGGTCAGTTTCAATAAGGCGAAAACCTATCTTGGCTATATGCCCAAAGAAAATGTCACGGATATCATTCGTGGCATGTACAATCATCTTGACGCATACGGGGACTTATCGAATGAGGCCTACTATAATATCCAGGTTTTTAAAAATATTGAAAACCAGCGTTCAAATAGCGATTAACGGCTTCATAGATAGTGTCCGTCCATAAATAAGATAATTTGTTCAAGTTCAAGGAAGGCGAAAATTTTAACCGCAGGAATATTCGAAGTATTTTGAGGATTAAAATTTGAACCTGACACAAAAATTGGGCAAATTAGCCATTTATGGATGGACGCTAGATAGGGTTCTCTATGGAAGCCGTCAATTCCAAATATAATGTGCTTGTCGTCACCGACATTCTCGATCGATCTGAACTTGCGCTTCTTATCGGTCTTTTCAAATCCCGCATAAATATTGAAGTTATCTGTACGCCGACCTATGATCGGCAGGGGGAGCTCAAAGATGCCGGCATGACGGTTCATCCCTATAATATCAGGCACCGGCTCGATATAAGAGCGATAGCCTATATTCGCAGAAAATTAGATACAAAAAACTACCGTATCGTCTACGCCCTTCGGAACAGCTCCCTGGCGGTCTCGTTGTTTGCGTCCATGGGCAAGGCAGTCAAAATCGTCGGCTATCGGGGGACTACCGGGCATATGAGAGGGCTTTTAAACCCTGAATCCTATATCACCTATCAAAACCCCGGCGTGGATCAAATCATCTGCGTATCCAATGCCGTCAAAAACTATCTGGCATCCAGACATATACCGGCCTCAAAGCTTACGACGATCTATAAGGGCCATGAGATTGCCTGGTACCCGGCCGGGGGGCCGAAAGCGCCTCCCGCCGAATCGGGGCTCCCGATCCCGAAAGAGGCCTTTGTCGTCGGTTTTGTAGGCAATATCAGGCCGGTAAAAGGTGTCGACGTTTTGATTCGGGCGATTCAGTACATCCCGGCATCCAAAAATATTTATTTTGTCATTATCGGTGATATCAGGGATCCCAAAATAAAAAAAATGCGCACAAACCCGGCCGTCACCCATCGGGCCTATTTCGCCGGATTCAAGAAAAATGCCGCCATGCTGATGAAATACTTCGACGTTTTTGTCATGCCCTCCGTGGCCCGTGAAGGCTTGCCACAGGCATTACTTGAGGCCATGGCGCAAAAAATTCCCTCAATTGCGTCAAACGTCGGCGGCATACCGGAAATCGTTATCGACCGGGAGAACGGATTGATCGTCCCCCCCGGCGATCCGGAAAAACTGGCCCAGGCGATTTTATTTCTGTTCGGGCATGCCGAGGTTTGCCAAAAGCTCGGCGAAAATGCGGAAAAAAGGATAAAAGCCGATTTCAATATAAACGATACGATACGACAAACGATGGGTTTGTTTGATCAGCTGGCGAGCATGCCGCCGGGCCGCAAACCGGGACCGGCCTGATAGGCATGCAAGCACTGAGGGAAAATTGTTGGTCTCGTAAAAAGCGATTTATTGCGCTGGCGCCCCATTTTTGCAGAAAGTAACTCTGAAAAGCGTCCGCATTGTCATTTCGAGCGGTAGCGAGAAATCTTTAACAATCAAGATTCCTCGTCACTTTCGTTTCTCGGAATGACAGCAGCGGAAGCTTCTAA
>Ga0209943_1001171_pt1 | contig 16743 bp, 18 predicted proteins | sample SalPonR1_B_D2_MG_FD_185698 | JGI IMG/M metagenome (GOLD analysis project Ga0209943, IMG submission 185698) | Salt pond soil microbial communities from South San Francisco under conditions of wetland restoration - Salt Pond MetaG R1_B_D2_MG... ... | reverse complement strand
TTGCCGAGAGCACCCGGGCGGTCGGCTATGACGGTCTCGGCCTGGCGGTTCAGGCCTACCAGAAAAGGGCCCTGCCGGTCATCCGCTGGCTGGCTGCGCTCGCCGCGCGCACCGACCGGCGCATCCCGGTGCGGCTGGTGAAAGGCGCCTATTGGGATACCGAAATCAAGCGGGCGCAGGAGCAGGGCCTGGACGGTTATCCCGTCTTCACCCGCAAGGTAAACACCGACGTCTCCTATCTCGCTTGCGCGCGGGAGCTGCTGGACGCCGGTGAGCGGCTGTATCCCCAGTTCGCCACCCACAATGCCCACACGCTGGCCAGCATCCTGCATCTGGCCGGCGAGCGGCGTGGCTACGAGTTCCAGCGGCTCCATGGCATGGGCGAGGAACTCTACGCCCCGGTGGTGGACCCGGAGCGCTACGACCGGCCGTGCCGGGTATACGCGCCGGTGGGCAGCCACGAGGATCTGCTGCCCTATCTGGTGCGCCGGTTGCTGGAGAACGGCGCGAATACCTCCTTCGTCAACCGTATCGTCGACGAGGAGGCACCGGTGGAGGAGATCGTGGCGGACCCGGTGAAGGCGGCCCGGGCACTGGACTCGTATCCCCATCCCCGTATCCCGCTGCCTGCCGCCATCTACGGCGAGGAGCGGCGGAATTCCCGCGGCGTCAATCTCGCCGACCGGGCCTTGACGCGCGACTGGCTGGCGCGGATGCAACAGGCACTCGACGGCAGCCATCACGCCCGTCCGCGGGTGGGCGGCAGGAGCCTGGCGGGGCGGCCGGTCGAGTCGCGCAACCCCGCGCGCACTGGCGAAGTGGTAGGCATCGTCGAGTATGCCGACGGGGAGGCCGTGGACCGGGCTCTCGGCGCCGCCGCGGATGCCTGGTACGACTGGAATGCGACGGTGGCGCGGAGGCGGGCCGATATCCTCCGCCGCGCCGCCGATCTCTACGAGGAGGAGTCGCCGGCGCTGATGGCGCTGTGCGTCGCCGAGGCGGGCAAGAGCATCGCTGATGCCCTCGGCGAGGTGCGCGAGGCGGTGGATTTCCTGCGCTACTATGCCGCCCGCGCCGAGGAGCTGTTCGGGGCACCGCTGCCGATGGCGGGGCCGACGGGCGAGCGCAACGAGCTCAGGCTGCAGGGCAGGGGGGTGTTCGTCTGCATCAGCCCGTGGAACTTTCCGCTGGCGATCTTTACCGGCCAGGTGGCGGCAGCGCTGGCGGCCGGCAACACGGTACTCGCGAAGCCGGCGGAGCAGACCTCGCTGATTGCGGGGCGGGCCGTCGACATCCTGCAGCGCGCCGGCGTGCCCGGCGAGGTGCTGAACTTCCTGCCGGGCGAGGGCGGGGAAGTAGGCGCCCGGGCCGTCGCCGATCCGCGGGTGGCGGGAGTGGCATTCACCGGCTCCACGGAGACGGCGCGGCGGATCAACCGCACTCTGGCCGAGCGGCCCGGCCCCATCGCGGCGTTCATCGCCGAGACCGGCGGGCAGAACGCAATGCTGGTCGACAGCTCGGCGCTGCCGGAGCAGGTGGTCACGGACGCGGTGTATTCTGGCTACAACAGCGCCGGTCAGCGCTGTTCGGCCCTGCGCATACTGTGCGTCCAGCGGGATGTCGCACCGCGGGTGATGGAGTTGCTCACCGGGCACATGGACGAGCTGAGCGTGGGTGACCCCGGGCTGCTGAGCACGGACGTGGGACCGGTGATCGATGCCGAGGCACGGGAGACGCTGGAGCGCCATGTGGCGGAGCTGGGGGCGAAATCGTCCCTGGTGCACCGCACGCGGCTCGGCGAGGTGACAGACGCCGGGACTTTCGTAGCACCGACGGCCATCGAGATCGAGAGTATCGATCAGCTGGGCCGGGAGGTGTTCGGCCCGGTGGTACACGTCTACCGGTTTCGGGCGCGGGACCTGCGCAAGACCGTGGAGGCCGTGAACGCCACCGGTTACGGTCTCACCATGGGCGTGCACAGCCGCATCGACCGGCGGGCGCGGGACGTCGCCGCCTGGGCGCGGGTGGGTAATCTCTACGTCAACCGGAACATGATCGGTGCCGTCGTCGGCGCACAGCCGTTCGGCGGTCAGGGCCTCTCCGGCACCGGCCCGAAAGCCGGCGGGCCCCACTACCTGCTGCGCTTCGCCACCGAAACCAGCGTCAGCAACAACACCGCCGCCGTAGGCGGCAACGCCACCCTCCTGTCCCTCGCCGCCGAGTAGGTCATTAGGGTCATTAGGTGCCGGACCGAACTTTTGCAACTTATCCAACTTTCACGAGACCGCTGACGCAGCCTGGTGGAGACTCAACAAGTTACAAAAGTTGCAAAAGTTCGGTCCGGCACCTAAACACGGTCCGGCACCTAAACATCGCTAGTCGGTGCGGTCGTGGATGCTCTTCGGGTAGTCGTAGGCGACGAGCCGGAAGTCGGCGGTGAAGAATTCGGGCCAGTCTTTCGCCTCTGCGCCCACGGTGACGAAACCGGCGGTGACCAGGTTGTCGGTGAGGCCCGGCAGCAAATTGTTCACCAGGTCCGTAAGCCCCGGGTTGTGGGCGCAGATCAGCAGATGATTGAAGCCGGAGTCCTGGCGGCTCGCGACGTCCACCAGAGTGCCGGCGCTGGCCAGGTACAGGTCGGCGTCGCGCTGCAGGAACTCCCGGGGATAATCGATGACCCGCGCGACTTCCTTGGCTGTGCTCCATGCGCGTTTCGCGGGACTGCTGACGATCAGCGACGGCCTGACGCCGGCGGCCTGCAGGCGCCGGCCCATGTCCGGTGCATCCTGACGGCCCCGGCTGTTCAGCGGCCGGTCGAAATCGGACAGTGAATCGTCCTTCCAGCTCGACTTCGCGTGCCTGAGCAGCGTGAGCGTCTTCTCCCGGTCCTCCGGCGGCTGAGAAGCACGGGCACGCTGCTCACTCACATCATGCCCGTCTGCAGTCGCGCCTCATCGCTCATCATCGACTGGTTCCACGGCGGATCGAAAACCAGTTCCACGCGAACGTCCGCCACGGTGGGTATGACGGCCACCTTCTCACGCACGTCCTCGACGAGGATGTCGCCCATGCCGCAGCCCGGCGCCGTGAGCGTCATGTCGATGTCAATGCGGCGCTCGCCGTTATCGAGGCTGCTGATCTCGCAGCGATAAATCAGCCCGAGGTCGGCGATATTGACCGGAATCTCCGGATCGTAGCAGGTCTTCAGCTGCGACCAGATCACCGCTTCCAGCTCCTCGTCGGTGGCGTCCTCCGGCACCTCCGGCGGCGGCACCGGCTCCTTGCCCAGCGCGTCGGCATCCGCGCCGGCGATGCGGAACAGGTTGCCTTCCAGGAAGATGGTGAAACTGCCGCCCAGTGCCTGGGTAATGTAGGCGGAGGCGCCTTCGCGCAGCGTCACCTCCTCGCCCACGGGGATGATCACCGCCCGCACGTCGCGGGTGAGGGTGACCGGTTCGCTGTTATGGCCGAACATCATGACTCCGTGCTCACCTTTCCTTCGTGTCTCGTCAGGGCCGCGCGCAGGGCGTGCCAGGCCAGGCTCGCGCATTTTACCCGGGAGGGGAAGTCCCGCACCCCCGTCAGTGCCTCCAGCTTGCCCAGCCCCGCACCGGTCGCCTCGCCGCGCAGCATTGCCTGCATGCCGGCCGCCGCCTCCAGCGCCTCGGCCTCGGAGTGGCCGGTGACCGTCTCCGTCAGCAGCGACGCCGAAGCCATCGAGATGGCGCAGCCGCTGCCCTCGAACCCGGCGTCGCGGACCTCGCCTTGCTCGACCCGAAAGTACAGGTGCAGCTTGTCGCCGCAGAGCGGATTGATGCCTTGCGCCTCGTGGGTGTAGCGCTCGGGCCGGCCGAAGTGCCGGGGGTGGCGGGCATGATCCAGGATCAGCTCCCGATACAGCTCCCGCAGTTGCCCCGTGGAGCGCTCCTGCACGTTCAGCCTCCGAAGATCTCTTTGGCGCGCCCGAGTGCGGTCACGAGCCGGTCCACGTCCTCCCGGTTGTTGTACAGGCCGAGCGATGCCCGCGCCGTGCCGGGCAGGCCGTAGCGCTCCATCACCGGCATGGCGCAGTGATGACCCGTGCGGATGGCGACCCCGAGCTGGTCGAGTATGGTGCCCAGGTCGTGGGGATGGATGTCGTCCAGCATGAACGAGACCACGCCCACCTTGTGGGGCGCCGTACCGATAATACGCAGCCCTTCCACTGTGGCGAGCTGCTGGTTCAGGTAGGCCAGCAGCTCGGTTTCGTAGCGGGCCACCTCCGCCGGACCGATGTCGGCAAGGTAATCCACGGCCGCCCCGAGGCCCACCGCACCCGAGATGTTGGGCGTACCGGCCTCGAACTTGTACGGCAGCTCGTTCCAGGTGCTGCCCTCGAAGGATACGGTGAGGATCATGTCGCCACCGCCCTGCCACGGGGGCATGTGCTCCAGCAGCGCCTCCCGGCCGTACAACACGCCGATGCCGGTGGGCGCGTACATCTTGTGCCCGGAGAAGGCGAAGAAGTCGCAGCCGAGTTCGCGCACGTCCACCGGCCCGTGGGGCACGGCCTGGGCCCCGTCGACCAGCGTGACGATGCCCCGCTCGCGAGCGAGCGCGATGATCTCCCGGGACGGCGTGATCGTGCCGAGCGCATTCGAGGTATGGGAGAAGGCGATGATTTTCGTGCGGTCCGTGATCAGCGCCTCCAGCGCCTCCATGTCCACTGCGCCGGCATCGTCGATGGGCGCCACGCGCAGCACCGCGCCCGTGCGCTGGCAAAGCAGCTGCCAGGGCACGATGTTCGCGTGGTGCTCCAGCCAGGTGATCAGGATCTCGTCGCCTTCGCCCACGTTCTGTGTGCCCCAGCTGTTCGCCACCAGGTTGATGGCCTCGGTGGTGCCGCGGGTGAACACGATCTCAGCGGCGGACGCCGCATTCACGAAGCCGCGTACCTTCTCCCGGGCGCCTTCGAACGCCTCGGTGGCGCGATGGCTCAGCGTGTGCACGCCCCGGTGCACGTTGGAGTGATCGTGCTTCTCGTAGTGCGCCACGGCCTCGATGACCGGCCGGGGACGATGGGAGGAGGCAGCGCTGTCCAGGTAGGTCAGCGGCTGCCCGTTCACTTCCTGGAACAGGATCGGGAAATCCGACCGCCGTACCTCCACGGTTGCGGTTGCGAGATCGCCGGCCATCTGGTTGCTCTGGTCTGCCTGGATGCTCACGGCAGCGTCTCCAGTTCGTCGAATTCCGGCAGGCCGCCGACCAGCATGCGTTCCATGCGGTGTGCGAGGGCCGGTGTATCGGCGCGCCCCAGCAACTCGCGCAAGAAGGCGAAAATCAGCAGGTGCCGCGCGCTCTCGGTGCCGATGCCCCGGGAGCGCAGATAGAACAACGCGGTCTCGTCCAGCTGACCCACCGTGGCGCCGTGGCTGCACTTGACGTCGTCGGCATAGATTTCGAGTTCCGGCTTGGTGTCGACCTCCGCCTTGTCCGACAGCAGCAGGTTGCGGTTCGACTGCGCCGCGTCCGTGCCGTCGGCGCCCTTGTGGACCATCACCTTGCCGTTGAACACGGCCCGGCTGCGATCGCGCAGCACGCCGCGGTAGTCCTCGTTGCTGAGCGTGTCCGGCGCCTCATGGTCGATGCGGGTGTGGTTGTCTATGTGCTGGTCGCCGCCGGTCACGTAGATGCCATTCAGGGCGACGGCCGCCTCCCGGTCCGCGAGCCGCACCATGGTGTCGTGGCGCACCAGCCGGCCGCCCAGATCGAGACTGTGGCAGTCCAGGCGGGCGCGGGCTGCCAGCGCCGCGTGCAACCGGCTTACCTGGAAGCTCTGCGCCGGCTGCTGCTGCAGCCGGTAATGGCCGATGCGGGACGCCTCTTCCTGGACGATGTCCGTCACGACGTTGGTGAAGCGCCGGGCTTCCGCCTCGCCTGCGTAATGCTCCACGATGGTTGCCCGCGCATGCGCTCCGGCCTCGATCACGATGCGGGGAGAGGCCACGGCCGTGCCTTCGCCGGTGACCACGAAGACGAGGTACAGCGGCTTGTCCAGCACGGCGGTGTCGGCCAGCGTCAGGCGCAGGCCGTCGGTCAGCAGCGCGCCGTTCAGCGCCGTCATTGCATCGGCGGACGCGCCGGCGGCCGTTCTCGGTGGCAGCCCGGTATTGAGCAGCGGTGCGAGACAGACGCCGTCGGGCAGCGCGTCGGGCAGGGAATCGGTATCCAGTCGGCCGTCCACGAACATGACGGAGTGAGCGTCGAACTCGCCCAGCACCTGCCGTGCGAGCGTTGCCGCGCGGCGCTCCGCCGTCTCGCCCGGCGCCGCGGCCGTGCCGGTCAGCCAGTCGTCGCTGAGATCCGCGAGCGGCGCCAGGCTGGTGTATTTCCACTCTTCCTGGCGCACCGTAGGGAAGCCAGCGGCGAGGAACCGCTGCAGGCTCGTCTCGCGGAACCGGGCCAGCCAGTCGGGGCCCGGCCGGGCCTCGACCGCCTGGCGCAGCCGCTTTTCGTCGAGGGATGGTGCCTTCATGCGTTCGCCGCCTCGCGCAGCCAGTCGTAGCCGCGCTCCTCGAGTTCCAGTGCCAGGTTCTTGTCGCCGGAGCGCACGATGCGCCCGCGGGACAGCACGTGCACCGCATCGGGCTCGATGTAGTCGAGCAGACGCTGGTAGTGGGTCACCATTACGATCGCCCGGTCCGGCGTGCGCAGGGAATTCACGCCGCCCGCCACGACCTTTAGCGCGTCGATGTCCAGGCCCGAGTCGGTCTCGTCGAGCAGACAGAGTTCGGGCTCCAGTACCGACATCTGCAGGATCTCGTTGCGTTTCTTCTCGCCACCGGAGAAACCCTCGTTCACGCCCCGGTTCAGGAAACTCTGGTCCATCTGCATCAGGCTCATCTTCGAGCGCACCAGCTTCAGGAAATCGATGGCGTCGATCTCCGGCTCGCCCCTGGCGGTGCGCACCGCATTCAGCGCGGCCTTCAGCAGGTAGGCATTGTTCACCCCCGGAATCTCCACCGGGTACTGGAAGGCGAGGAAGACGCCCTCGCGGGCCCGGTCCTCCGGCTCCATGTCCAGCAGATCCCGGCCCCGGTAGAGCACCTCGCCGTCGGTCACCTCGTAGTCCTCGCGTCCCGCCAGCACGTGAGCCAGCGTGCTCTTGCCCGAGCCGTTCGGGCCCATGATGGCGTGCACCTCGCCGGCGTTCACCGTGAGGTCGAGGCCGCGGAGGATTTCGGTGCCGTCCACCGTGGCGTGCAGATTCCGGATCTCGAGTAATGGTTTCATTTTCTGTCCCCGTCAGCCCACGGCGCCTTCGAGGCTGACGTTCAAGAGCGCCTGGGCCTCGACGGCGAATTCCATGGGCAGTTCCTTGAAGACTTCCTTGCAGAAGCCGTTCACGATGAGATTCACGGCGTCCTCCTCGGAGATGCCGCGCTGGCGGCAGTAGAACAGCTGGTCCTCGCCGATCTTCGACGTGGTCGCCTCGTGTTCGACCTGCGCCGAGGGATTCTTCACTTCCACGTAGGGGAAGGTGTGTGCGCCGCACTCCTTGCCGATCAGCAGCGAGTCGCACTGGGTGTAGTTACGCGCCTTCTGCGCGCCCGGCATCACCCGTACCAGGCCCCGGTAGGCCTGCTGTGCGCGGCCGGCCGAGATGCCCTTGGATACGATCGTGCTGGAGGTGTCCTTGCCGATGTGGATCATCTTCGTGCCCGTATCGGCCTGCTGCAGGTTGTTGGTCACCGCCACGGAGTAGAATTCGCCCACCGAGCGGTCGCCGCGCAGGACGCAGCTCGGATACTTCCACGTGATCGCCGAGCCCGTCTCTACCTGGGTCCAGGAGATCTTGGAGTCGTCGCCGCGGCAGTCGCCGCGCTTGGTGACGAAGTTGTAGATGCCGCCTTTGCCGTTCTCGTCGCCCGGATACCAGTTCTGCACCGTCGAGTACTTGATCTCGGCATCCTTCATCGCGACCAGTTCCACCACGGCCGCGTGCAGCTGGTTCTCGTCACGCATGGGCGCCGTGCAGCCCTCCAGGTAGCTCACGTGGCTGCCTTCCTCGGCGACGATCAGTGTGCGCTCGAACTGACCGGTATTGGCCGCGTTGATGCGGAAATAGGTGGACAGTTCCATGGGGCAGCGCACCCCCTTCGGCACATAGACGAAGCTGCCGTCGGTGAAGACGGCGGAGTTCAGCGCCGCGAAGAAGTTGTCCCGCCGCGGCACCACGCTGCCGAGGTATCGGCGCACCAGCTCCGGATGCTCCTGGATGGCCTCGGAGAACGAGCAGAAGATGACGCCCGCCTCGGAGAGCTTCTCCTTGAACGTCGTGGTCACCGAGACGCTGTCGAAGACGGCGTCCACGGCCACGCCGGCCAGCCGCGCGCGTTCATGCAACGGGATGCCCAGCTTGTCGTAGGTCTCGAGCAGCTTGGGATCCACCTCGTCCAGGCTCTTCGGCCGGTCGGCGTCGGACTTGGGCGCCGAGAAGTAGGAGATCGCCTGGAAATCGATGGGCGGGTGCTGCACGTGGGCCCAGTCCGGCTCGCGCATCTTCAGCCAGTGCCGGTAGGCCTGCAGGCGCCATTCGAGCATCCACTCCGGCTCGTCCTTCTTCGCCGAGATCATCGCGATGACCTCCTCGGACAGACCGGGCGGGACCGTGTCCGCCTCGATGTCGGTGTAGAAGCCGTGGCGGTATTTGCTCTTGACCAGTGTCTCTACGTCGGTGCTCTTGGTAGCCATGATTCGCTCAGTGTTCGCTCAGTGTGGGTCCGTGTTGTCTTCCCGGCCGACCGTCGGATGCATCGGCACGAGCGTGAATGTGGGGATCGCCGGCCGCGGCTTCTGCAGTTCGGTCAGGCTGATGTCCGCCAGCGCCCGGCGGATGCGCAGGTTGATCTGCTGCCAGGAACTGCCGACGCTGCAGACGTCCTCCAGCTCGCAGCTGGACTCCCGGGCGCTGCACTCGGTGATGGCCAGCGGCCCCTCGAGGGCGTCGATGATTGCCGCGGCGCTGATGTCGGCGGGCGTCTTCGCCAGCCGGTAGCCGCCGTTGGCGCCGCGCTCCGAGGCGACGAGACCGGAGCGGGCGAGCTGCTTCAGCAGTTTGCTGACGGTGGGCCCGCCAAGCCCGGTCGCCGCGGCGATCTCGTTCGCGCTCTGCAGCCGTTCCTCGTCCGCGAGGTGCGCGAGCACCACGGTGCCGTAGTCGGTGAGTTTCGAGATTCTCAGCATGCCGGTTGCGCTCCGGATCGGTCGTCGATGGGGCGGATCCGGGTCAGGGGCCGGGGCTGAAGCCCTTCCTACCGGTAGTTCTGATCCGCCGTTCCGGTTAATACAGGACCATTTTAGTACTAATTGGGCGCCGTTGCCAGATCGGGTCGGCATCAGCAGGGGTCCTGAGCAGGGTATTTTTGTTACTCTGTGGCGCTTGCGCGGCGCCCCGACGGCGGGTGCGCCGTCGCAGGCATGGGGAATGGTATGGCCGAGAAGACGGAAAACGTGGTGGAGATCCGGGGCCTGTGCTATTCCCGCGGCCCGCGGCAGGTATTCGACCACCTGGACATCGACATCCGGCGGGGCAAGGTCACGGCCATCATGGGCCCAAGCGGCACGGGCAAGACGACGCTGCTGCGGCTGATCACCGGCCAGCTCGTGCCCGACCGGGGCACCATTCTCGTCGACGGCGAGGACATCTCGAAACTGAACCGGGACGGCATTTACCGGCTGCGCAAGAAAACCGGCATGCTGTTCCAGAACGGTGCGCTGCTGACCGACTATTCCGTATTCGAGAACGTGGCCTTCCCGCTGCGCGAGCACACCGATCTGCCGGACCGGCTGATCCGGCACATCGTCCTCACCAAACTGCATGCCGTCGGGCTGCGCGGCGCCACCCATCTGATGCCCTCCGAACTCTCCGGCGGCATGGCGCGCCGGGTGGCACTGGCCCGCGCCATGGTCATGGACCCGCAGATTCTCATCTACGACGAGCCCTTCGTGGGCCTCGACCCCATCTCGATGGGCGTGATCGTCCGGCTCGTGCGCCGCATGAACGACATCCTGGGAATCTCCAGCATCGTTGTCAGCCACGACGTGGAGGAAATCAGCACGGTTGCCGACGTGAGCTACCTCATCTCGGACGGCAAGGTGGCGGCATCGGGCAGCCCGGAGGATCTGAGCGGCGCGCGTTCGGAACTGGTCAGGCAGTTCATGCACGGCATGGCGGACGGACCCGTGCCGTTCCATTACCCCGCGCCGGACTACGCGGAACAACTGCTGGGCCGCGAGGGCGAGTGAGGCCGTGATCCGCGACCTCTTCTATGCGCTCGCCGGCTTCCTGCAGACGTTCGGGCAGCTGCAGCTTTTCTTCCTTCGCCTGGTCGCCGAGACACCGCGCGCCCTGTGGCGGCGATTCCCGCTCGTGGTGCAGCAGATCCACAATACGGGCGCGCTGTCGCTGCCCATCATCATCACGTCCGCCTTCTTCGTGGGCGGCGTGCTGGGCCTGCAGGGCCACGACAACCTGTCCCGGTTCGGCGCCGAGGACGCGCTGGGGGTGTTCGTCGCCCTGTCGCTGGTAAAAGAGCTCGGGCCCGTGGTGACTGCGCTCCTGTTTTCGGGGCGGGCCGGCACTGCGCTCGCCTCGGAGATCGGCCTCATGCGGGCCACGGACCAGCTCTCCGCGATGGAGATGATGGCCGTGGACCCCGTCAGGCGGGTCGTGATGCCCCGTTTCCTGGGCGGCGTCATCGCCATGCCGTTGCTAGCAGGCATCTTCAGTGCGGTGGGCATTTTCGGGGCCTACATGGTGGGCGTGGTGCTGATGGGGGTTGATATCGGCGCCTTCTGGGCGCAGATGAGGGAGAGTGTGGAGCTGGCCGACATCATGGAGGGTGTGGTCAAGAGCGTGGTATTCGGCGTGGCCGCGAGCCTGCTCGCCGTGTTCGAGGGTTACAATGCGTTGCCGACGGCGGAGGGGGTCGGCAGGGCGACGACGCGCACTGTGGTGATCTCGTCCATCGCTGTGCTGGTGCTCGATTTCATGATCACCGCCGCCTTGATGTGAAGGTACAGGACTTATGCAACAGACCAGAGCAGTAGAGATCAGCACCGGCTTATTCGTGATCCTGGGTTTCGCCGCGCTGTTCTTCCTGATCACGCAGACCACGACCATCGGCGGCTACGTGCAGGACGACACCTACGAGGTGACGGCCCGGTTTCAGAACGTGGGCAGTCTTAAGGTGCGTGCTCCGGTGAGCATGGCCGGCGTCACCATCGGTCGGGTGAGTACCATCGAGTTCGACCCGCAGCGTCTGGACGCGGTCGTGACCATGCGCATACAAAACCAGTATGACCGGATTCCGGAGGACTCCGACGCCAGTATCCTGACGGCGGGGCTGCTGGGCAGCCAGTATGTCGGTCTGCAGCCCGGCGGCTCCGACATGTACCTGGAGGATGGCAGCGAGGTGCTGTTCACCCAGTCCGCGGTGGTGCTGGAAAACCTGATCGGAAAATTCCTGGTGAACATGGGTTCGGGAGGCGACGAATGAGAACATGGATGACGGCCCTGGCATTGCTGGGGCTATTGCTGAGTTTGACGGGCATCGCGCGTGCTGAAGACCCCACAGACCCCACGACGGTGATCGACTCCGCGGTGGTCGAGCTGGCCGGCGCACTCGAGGGCCGCAAGCTCGAGCTCAAGGAGAACCGTGAAGAGCTGTACCGGGTGATCGACCGTATCCTGCTGCCCCGCTTCGATCGGCGCTATGCCGCCCAGCTCGTACTGGGCCGCTACTGGCGCTCCGCCAGCGAGGAGCAGCAGCAGCGCTTCATCAAGGCGTTCTATCAGGCATTGCTGGAGCGTTATGCCGACGGCGTACTGGAATTCGACCAGGAACGCGTCACGGTGCTGCCCTACCGGGGCGACCCGGAGGAACGGCGCACCACGGTGCGCACCCGGGTGGAGCTGGACGATGGCACCGAGGTGCCGGTGAACTACGGTCTGGTCCGGCGCGAGGACGGCTGGAAGGTCTATGACGTCACGGTGGAAGGAATCTCCTATGTGCGCAACTTCCGCACCGAGCTCAACGCCGAGATCGGCGAGAAGGGCGTGGAGGCGGTCATCCGGCGCCTGGAGCGGGAGGCCGGCCTTCGCGAAGCCGACGACGAGGGCGGGGACACCGGCACCGGTTCCGCCGCAGACGCGGGCGGGTCCGCCGACACATGAGCGAGCGCTGGGAGTTCCGTGATCTGGGCGAGGGCCGTTTCGCCGTCGCCGGCGAGATGAGCTTCGACACGGTGGCGGCGATATTGCGCGAAGCCACCGAGCGCTTCGCCGACCACACCATGCTCGAGGTGGATCTCGGCGGGGTCACGAAGACCGACAGCGCCGGTCTGGCCTTGCTGCTGGAGTGGATCACCTGGGCCAATCACACCGTACGCGAGATCCACTTCCGCAACATCCCGGACAAGATCACCAGCATCGCGGAGACCAGCGACGTGGAAGATCTTCTCAGCATGGGCGAGCGCTGGGTGGGGTTCATCGAGGACCGCGACGGCGAGGAGACGGCCAGCCCGCCCTGAGGGGCCTCCCTCAGCCGGCTCCGGGCTCCCGGCCGGGGTAGTTCCGTGGCTCGTTCCTTGCCACTTCCCTGAGCTGCTCCTCGCTCAGGAATTCCTTGATCAAATCGATCCGGGCCTCGAAGCGCGCGCGCTGAATCGGCTCGGTCTCCGGCAGTTCCAGGGCCCGTGACAGGAAGCCGACGGCACGCACCAGGTCGCCGATCATGATGTTGTACTCGGACAGGTAGTAGTGGGCCTCGGCGGTCTCGCCGGCGGCCACGGCGGCCTGCGCGATGAGCCGTACCTGTTCCGGCGTGGGCGGCGTGTTGTTCAGCAGGTCCAGCAGCATGTCGTGGGCCATGGTGCCCCGGTCCAGCTGCAGGAGGGTCCGCGCGTAGCTGATGACCAGCGGCACGTTGCGGGGGAAAAGCCCGCGGGCGTTGGCATAGGTGGACAGCGCCGCCATCTCGTTGTCGTTGGCCAGCTGCGCCTCCGCCAGTCCGATGTGGTAGGCGATCACGTCCTGGTTGCTGTCGATCAGTTGCTCGAAGATCCGCTGGGCCTCGGCCGGCCGGTCCATGCGCAGCAGCACGAGGGCCTCGCCGTACAGGGCGGCATCTCCCGGCGGCGCCGATTCACGGAAGTAGGTCAGGGCGTTCCCGGGCGAGGTGCGGCGCTGCGCGATGATACGCGCCTTGGCGAGGCCGTAGCCGGTCATCTCCTCGACCTCGGCGACGGGCAGGCTCGCCGCCCGCGAACGGGTCTCCGCTATCCGGTTGCTGGAGACCGGGTGGGTGCGCAGGAACTCCGGCACGCTGCTCGCGAATGGTCCCGCCCGCCGGCCGATGGTGGCAAAGAAGTCCGGCATGCCCTGGGGGTCGAAGCCGGCGGCGGCCATCGTCGCCACCCCGACCCGGTCCGCCTCGTACTCATTGCGGCGGGTGAAATTGATTCGGTTCTGCGCCATCATGCCCTGGGCGCCCATGATGGCGCCCTGGGTGGCGTCGCTGCCGCCGTCCGCCGCCATGCCCACCAGGATGGCACCCAGCATCGTCGCCAGCGTGATGATGTTGGCGCGGGAGTTGTTGTAGATCGAACGCGCGATGTGGCGCTGGGTCACATGGGCGATCTCGTGGGCCAGCACGCCGGCCAGTTCGCTCTCGCTCTCGGTCGCCTCGATCAGCCCGGTGTGCACGCCGATGAATCCGCCGGGCAGGGCGAAGGCGTTGATGCTCTGATCCTCGACGACGAAGAACTCGAAGCTCTGCTCGCCCTCGTTGGCGTGCGCCACCAGCCGGTGCCCAACGGCCTCGATGTATTCGTTGATCAGGGGGTCGGTGACCACGCTGCCGCGGTTCCTGAGCTCGCGCATGATTGCGCGGCCGATCCGGGCTTCCTCGGACTTTGGCAGCATGGCATTGGCCGGGCTGCCGATGTCCGGCAGTTCGTCGGCCGCCAGCAACGGCCCGCCGCTCGCGAGCATCGCCGCGAGGGGCAGGACCAGCAGCACGGTCCGGACGGCCAGGGATCTGAGCTCAGCCATGATGAAATGTAGGACAATGGCCGGCATCTTGCGTTCCCATTCTATGGCGCCCCTTCCGCGCGGACAGTCAGGAAGTGTCAGCCGGGTCTACGTACTGGCGCATCGGCCTCACCCCAGCTCGTTCGCGGCTTCCAGCACTTCCTCAGCGTGGCCTTTCACCTTCACTTTGCGCCATTCCCGACGCAGCTTGCCTTTGTCGTCGATCAGGAAGGTGCTGCGCTCGATGCCCATCACCTTGCGCCCGTACATGTTCTTCTCCTTGATCACGTCGAACCGGCGGCAGACGCTCTCGTCCTCATCGGAGAGCAGGTCGAAAGGGAATTCGTGCCTGGCACGGAATTTTTCGTGGGAGGCGATCGAGTCGCGGGAAACGCCCAGGATCACCGTATTGGCGCGCTTGAACCTGCCATGCAGGTCGCGGAAGTCCTGGCCCTCGGTGGTGCAGCCGGGCGTCGCGTCCTTCGGGTAGAAGTAGAGCACCACGTTGTTGCCGCGCAGGTCCTTAAGCCTGACCGTCTTGTCGCCGGTCGCCGGCAGTTTGAAGTCCTTCACCACCTTGCCGATCTCGGGTGCACTCATCGTGTGGATCTCCTCTGGAGGGAACGCGCCGCAGGCGTCAGGCTTTCACCGGTTCGAGTATGGCGTCCAGGTTGTACTGGTCGCACATTTCCATGAATTCTTCGCGAAGCTGGGCGATGTGGATGCGTTCCGGCACGCTCACGTTCATTTGTACCGAATACATGGGCGCTCCGGTGTGGGCGGCCGCGTAGCTGCGGGTGCTGAGCTCGGCGATATCGATGCCCCGGCTCGAAAAGAAGCGGGCGATGTTGAAGACCACCCCCTGCTGGTCGAGGCAGACCACGTCCACCGCGTACGGCAGGCTGTCGCGCTTCTCCAGCCGCTCCCGCGTCTGGCGCAGCGTCGCGGTGATGCCGTGCTGCTTTTCCAGCTTGCCGATCTCGGTCTCCAGCCGGTTCACCGTGTGCCAGTTGCCGGATACCAGCAGCAGCATGGCGAACTCCTGACCGAGCGTGCTCATGCGGCTCTCGACGATGTTGCCGCCGCACTCCAGGATGGTCTCCGTCAGATCCTGGACCACGCCGGTTCGGTCGTTACCGATGGCTGAAATAACAATTAGTTGAGACATTTTTTGTAAGTGGATTTATACTTCTGTCGGAGCGTGCCGGTGGCCGCAGTGTACTGTGATTGCAGCGGCGTGCAAGCAATCGATTTGCCGCCGACTCTTGCCGCCGGGCAGGCCCGGCCAGTACCATCGCCGGCTTGTTCACCCGGAGTGATCCATGATCCAGGGCAGCCTGGTCGCCCTCGCGACGCCGTTCACCGATGCCGACGAGATCGACTTCGAGGCGCTCGCGCGCCTGATCGACTTCCACTGCGAGGCGGGGACGGACGGGCTGGTGATCGCCGGCACGACGGGTGAGTCGGCCACGCTCGTCAAAGAGGAGCACGCCGAACTCGTGCGTCGCTCCGTGGAACTCGCCGGTGGGCGGATCCGGATACTGGCCGGTACCGGCTCCAACTCCACCCGCCAGACCCTCACGCTGTCGCAGGCGGTCGACGACGCCGGCATCGACGGGTTCCTGATGGTGGCCCCTTATTACAACAAGCCCACCCAGGAGGGGATGTACCGCCATTTCACCGCCGTGGCGGATGCGGTGAGCCAGCCGGTGATGCTCTATAACGTGCCCGGCCGTACCGCCTCGGACCTGCTGCCGGAGACGGTGGCCAGGCTGGCGGCCCACGAGCGCATCTTCGGCATCAAGGACGCCACCGGCGACGTACGCCGGCTGGAGGCGATGCAGGCGGTGTGTCCCGCGGATTTCCGCTACTTCAGTGGTGACGATTTCACCAGCGCGGATTTCCTGCTCGGCGGCGGTCACGGCGTGGTATCGGTGACGGCGAACGTGGTGCCGGCCCTGATGGCGGATCTCTGCCGCGCGGCGGTGGCCGGCGACGAGGCGGCGGTACGCGAGATCGACGTCCGTCTGCAGCCGGTGAACCAGGCCATGTTCCTCGAGTCGAATCCCATACCGGTGAAATGGGCCCTGCATCGCGCGGGCTTCATGGGCGCGGGTATCAGGCTGCCGCTGACGCCGCTGGATGCCCGTTTCCGGCCGCAGATTGACGAGGCTCTCACGGGCGCCGGCATCCTGCCGGACGCGGAGACGAACGAATGAAACGACTGCTCCTCTGGCCGGCGATGACGGTGCTGCTGAGCGGCTGCTTCGGGCTCGGGCTGGCCGGCGGCGACTGCAGCGAGCCCAAGCCCTACCAGGAGAGCCGGCTCACTGAGCCGGTCACGGTGCCGGAGGGCCTGAGCGGCCTGGACCAGCGTCGGGACCTGGAAGTGCCGGTAGCTTCGACGCCGCCGGGTGCCGCGGAGGGCCGCTGTCTGGAAGAGCCGCCGCCGTTCTCCCAGCGCATGGCCGAGGGCCGCAATGAGGACGAGGAAGATTGAACTGGCGGGGCCGCTGCAGTACTCTTCGCGCCCGCTTTGCCGCAGGCACGGAATTCCGGAGAGGTGGCCGAGTGGTCGAAGGCGCATGATTGGAATTCATGTATAGGGTAACCCCCTATCGAGGGTTCGAATCCCTCCCTCTCCGCCAACATCAGAAAAGGGCCCCTGG
>Ga0209943_1001168_pt1 | contig 16768 bp, 16 predicted proteins | sample SalPonR1_B_D2_MG_FD_185698 | JGI IMG/M metagenome (GOLD analysis project Ga0209943, IMG submission 185698) | Salt pond soil microbial communities from South San Francisco under conditions of wetland restoration - Salt Pond MetaG R1_B_D2_MG... ... | reverse complement strand
GGGCCCTTAGCTCAGTTGGTTAGAGCAGCCGACTCATAATCGGTAGGTCGCAGGTTCAAGTCCTGCAGGGCCCACCATCTTTCTGATTTCTATGAGTTTCCCGCCTGGGTGACCCATAGACTATGTGTAGGAGGGTCGGAGAGCGCCTAGGGTTCTGCCGAAGACGACGAGAGGCCCACCGTAGGAAAATGGGGGTGCTCCGCCGTTCGATTGGCGACGGCAGAGCAGGGTCACGGAATCAGGCCCGCGCTTTGGCGGCTTGTTTCACGCTGGTCGCCTGCACGTTAATTCCCAGATTGACGAGCGCAATAAATACAATAGCCAGGCTGCCATCCGCCAAGCCAGAATCCGATGGAACGAATCCGCAAGTTCAACGAAAAATTTCGCCTTTTCGGAGAGGCCGCGAAACTGCGAGGCGTCAGCTGGCCGGACAACGATGCGATGCACGTCTGCTACCACCGCTGCATGTCGCTGCTTTTCGAGAAATTCCTGATTCACTGCAGCGAGATTTTCGGAATTCCGCTCAGAATCAACGGGCAGAGCGAAAGAGCCAACGGACCTCGGGCGATTCTCTTGTCCAACCAGGGGGACGGGCCCGTTCCGACCGACCCCTCTGTTCGGGGCACCCACATCATTCGTGACCCCCGGGACCTGATCGCCTCGGCGTACCTCTATCACCTGCGGACGAAGGAAGAATGGTGTTGCAAGCCCGCACCGGCCAATACAGACCTGCCTGCCGATCGCTCCTACCAGCAGCACCTTCGCGGCCTGAACCAAGAGGATGGACTGATCTACGAACTTCACCACGTCAGTGGCGCGATGATAGAGCGCATGCTCTCATGGGATTACAGTGATCCTCGGTTCCTCGAGCTTCGATTCGAGGAAGTGGTCGGCAATGAAGTGCAGACCTTCGAGAAGGTCCTGTCGTGGTACGGAGTCTCGAGCGAAGACGCCGGCAACGTCGCAAGGTATCTGGAGTTTCTGGCCTATCGTCATATCGGCAAGAAACAGGGGCGCGATCCCTCCAGCGCCAGCCACATCGGCGGGGGCAGCCCAATAGGACGCTGGAAGACCATTTCCTCCGATCGCGTCCTGGCTGCCTTCGACGAGCGATTCCCGAATGCTCTTCCCGCGCTGGGCTATCGATGACCAACGCACCGGATTCTCCGGGCTCTCGTAGTCCAGACACTTTCGACGACGAGACCCGCAGGCAACGACTCAACGCCATTCTGGCATCGCGATGGATCACGAAAACGATGCGTCCAACCCGAAGTGTCAACCTCCCCAGTCTAAGTCCAGGCATAACCAGAAATTTCGGCATGACCGCGATCGGTTGGAAATTCGATTGGGGAGACGTCTCCCGGAGACTCGTGCGGGCGAACGGTTTTGTACTCTTTCAGCCGGCGTTCAGTCTTTTCGCGGGCGTATGACACTTTCCTGCTGTGGACGCCGGCCCCGCTTGTCCGCGTAGAAATCCCTCAGCCGCCGGAAGTCGGTCTCGAGATCGTCACCGGGCATGAATGCTCCGCCTATGCCGACCTGCTTGCGACCGTAGTCGATGTAGGCCATGACCACGGGCACGCGCGCGGCACGGGCAATGTGCCAGAAACCCGACTTCCAGTGATCCGTGGCGCCGCGGGTGCCCTCCGGGGCCATGCCGAGAACGAAATCATCCGATGCGGCAAAGCGCGAAGCCATCTTTTCGATGGTTTTGCCGGGCTGGCCGCGGTTGACCGGGATGCCGCCCCAGGCCCGAAAAAGCGGCCCCAGCAAGCCTTCGAACAGGGTGTTTTTCCCCATCCAGTGAGCCCTTAAATCGAGCGCCCAGGCTGCCAGCAGTCCGATGGGAAAATCCCAGTTGCTGGTGTGCGGTGCGACGATAAGAACGTACCGGCGCGTGCCCGGGGGCTCCAGCTCGAGAGACCAGCCACGTAACCTGAGAAGTAGACGAGCAAGAGCTTGCATTGGATATGGATTCTATGCCTCCTGACGACCGGCCGCGTGCATTTTCGGCAATATCCTCGTGGTCGTGATCGCCGGCCCCGAAATGGGTTTCAAGCTGAAGGTCGATCAGCTCCGCCCGAAGCGCCAAAGTGGCATTGAATGTTAGAGTTCCCTAATCGGCAGGTCGCGGGTTAAAGTTCTGCAGGCTCCACCATTTTCTCCGGCGCTGCGTGTGGCCGGTCCCCGGATGCCATCCTGCGTCCCTGCCGGATTTGCCTGGAGTCAAAGCAGCTCGACGCCGCCGGACCCGGGTGTCCCCCCGTGCAGCCCATCCATACATGGAGACTTCAATGCTCAACATTTCATCGACCGGCCGGCGCGGCTATCTGCCTGCCGCGACCCAGGTAATAATTCTGGCAATGGTTTTGATCGCGACTTCGGCCGTTGCAGAGAATGCCGAGCAGTCGGCGCGGTTGCAAGCCGAAGACCTTTTCGAGCTGCAGTATGCGACCGATCCTCAGGTGTCGCCCGACGGCAGTCGGGTGGTTTACGTGCGCGCGATCAACGACGTGATGATCGACGACACTCGCGCCAATATCTGGCTTGCGACCACCGACGGCACCGGGCACCGGCCGCTGCTTTCGGGCAAGTCCAGCTACACCTCGCCGCGCTGGTCGCCCGACGGCAAGCGACTGGCCTACATCGCCACGGCGGGCGACAAGCCGCAGCTTCACGTGCGCTGGATGGAAAGCGGCGAGAGCGCGCTGGTGACCAACCTGGTCGAATCTCCATCATCGCTTGCCTGGTCGCCGGACGGCATGCGGATCGCGTTCACGATGCGCGTTACGGCAGAAAAACCGTCGCTGGCCAAACCGCCGAAGAAGCCCGAAGGCGCCGAGTGGGCGCCCGACGTCAATGTCATCGACAGCGTGGTCTATCGTTTCGACGGGCGCGGCTACGTCGATCCGGGCTTCGACCATGTGTTCGTGGTGCCGGCCGACGGCGGCAGCGCCCGGCAGGTCACCTCCGGCGATTACGACCACTCCGGGCCGCTGGCCTGGACCCCCGATGGCCAGCGCATCGTGTTCTCGACCAACCGCTCGGACGACTGGCAGTACGAGCGCACCGAGCGCGATCTGTTTTCCGTGGAGATCGATTCCGGCGAAATCGTTCAGCTGACCGATCTGCCCGGCGTCGAACGTTCTCCGTCGGTTTCGCCGGACGGCAAGCGCATTGCATTCGAGCGCGACGATCACCAGGGCCGGCAGTATTCGATCTCCAGCCTGGCGGTGATCGCCGTCGACGGCTCGGAGCCGGAGATTCTCACCGAAGAACTCGATCGTTCCGCCGAAGGCCCGCGATGGGCCGCCGACGGTTCCGGCGTCTATTTCCATTTCGATGACCGCGGCGAGCGCAACGTCGGATTCGTCACGCTCGGTGGAAAAGTACGCACCGTCGTCGAGGGGCTAAGCGGCACGACCATCGGACGGCCCTACATCAGCGGCGAGTACTCGGTCGCGGAAAACGGCCTGATTGCATACACGGCCGGCACCGCGCAGCGTCCGGCCGATCTGTTCGTCAAGCGGGCCCGGGGCGAGCCGCGCCGATTGACCCGTCTCAACGAAAACCTGCTGGACCATCTCAAGCTGGCCGAGGTCCATGAAATCGTCTACGAATCTTCGGTGGACGGTACCGAGATCCAGGGCTGGTATCTGACCCCGCCGGATTTCGATCCCGGCAAGACCTATCCGCTGATCCTGGAAATCCACGGCGGGCCGCACCTGGCCTATGGGCCGCATTTCTCGGCCGAGATGCAGCGCTTTGCCGCAGAGGGTTACGTGGTGTTCTACGACAACCACCGCGGTTCGTCGTCGTACGGGGAGGAATTCGGCCTCAAGCTCGAATACAAGTACTCGTCGGAAGAAGACTTCGGTGATCACATGTCCGGCATCGACGCGATGATCGAAAAGGGCTTCATCGACCCGGACCGACTGTTCATCACTGGTGGTTCGGCCGGCGGCATCGCCGCGGCGTACGCGATCGGCCTGACCGACCGCTTCCGCGCAGCGGCAGTGGCCAAGCCGGTGATCAACTGGATCTCGAAAACGCTGACCGGCGATATCTACACCTCGCAGATCGACCACCAGTTCCCCGGCCCGCCGTGGGAAGAATTCGAGCACTACTGGAAGCGCTCGCCGCTGTCGCTGGTCGGCAACGTCACCACGCCGACGCTTCTGATCACCGGTGAAAACGATTACCGAACGCCGATTTCGGAGACCGAGCAGTACTACCAGGCGCTCAAGCTCAGGCGCGTCGATACGGTCATGGTGCGCGTACCCGACAGCCCGCACGGGATCGCCGGCAAACCTTCGCGCATGATCGCCAAGATCGACAACATCCTGGCCTGGTTCGAGCGATACGACGTCGACGACTCGCCCGACGCGGCGAACGACGACTGATCGGCCCCGCCCCGACAGGCCCGGGCGCGGCGCCAACCTGATCCGATCCGGTTCCGGGAGCGCCTGAGCCCAATCCATTCCCTCCCCTGCTTGCGGGGGAGGGTCAGGGTGGGGGCATTCTTCCCGCCACCCACCGCTCACCGGCATCCCCGGACATTCCCGGCATCCCGTGTTCCGGATCGCGCGGTACACTGAAAGCGAAATGCATTCAGACGCCTTCATCCAGCTGATTTTCCTGATATTCGCCGGCGCGGCGGTCATCGCGACCGCGGCGTTGTACGCGCGTCAGGCGCTGCCGGTGGCCTACATCGTGCTCGGCGCCGCGATGGGGCCCTGGGGCTTCGGGCTGGTCGGCGATGTCGCGATTCTCGAGGGCATGGCCGAGTTCGGGATCATCTTCCTGTTGTTTCTGCTCGGGCTCAACCTGGAGCCGCGCGAATTGCTGCAGATGCTGCGCGAGGCGGTACTGGTCACACTGGTGACCTGCATCGTGTTCTTCAGCGCGGGCGCCGGCGTGGCGCTCGTTTTCGGCCTCGACGTGCTGCAGGCGATCCTGATCGGGGCGGCGGTGATGTTCTCCAGCACCATTCTCGGACTCAAACTGCTGCCCACTTCCACGCTGCATCACCAGCGACTGGGCGAAATCATCGTCGCCATCCTGCTGCTCCAGGACATCATCGCGATCGGCGTGATCCTGTTCATCCAGGGCTTCGCCGGCAGCGCGAATCCAATCGTGGACGTGGGGGTGCTGTTGCTGACCGCGCCGCTTTTGTTCGTCTTCGCGCTGGGTTTCTGCCGCTACGGGCTGATGGCGCTGATGCAGCGCTTCGACCAGATCCAGGAATATATCTTCCTGATCGCCATCGGCTGGTGCATGGCGGTCGCCGTGCTGGCCCACGAGATTGGACTGTCCTACGAAATCGGCGCGTTCATCGCCGGCGTCGCGATCGCGACCAGTCCGATCTCGCGATTCATCGCCGAGACGCTCAAACCGCTGCGTGATTTTTTCCTGGTGGTGTTCTTTTTCGCGCTCGGCGCGGGGTTCGATATGTCGCTGCTGCCGCAGATCTTCTGGCCGGCGCTCACGCTGGCTACGCTGTTGATGCTGCTCAAACCGTTCACTTTCGCCTGGATGTTCCGCCGCCAGGGCGAAAAGCCCGGTGTCTCTCGGGAGATCGGCATCCGCCTGGGGCAGGTCAGTGAATTCTCGCTGCTGGTGGCCGTCGTCGGGTTGCAGAGCGGCCTGATGACCGACCGGGCTTCCTACATCGTCCAGGCCACGACGATCCTTACCTTTATTGCATCGACCTACTGGATCGTGCTGAAGGTGCCGAGCCCGATTGCGATTTCGGAATCCCTGCGGAAGGATTAGGGAGGGGCTTCTTGCCCTGCGGCGGGCTTCACGGAGCTTGTCAATGCATTTGGCAAACGGCGCCTTCACCGATAAACGCGATGCCTGACACCCAACCCCCTATCCATACGAACAGCACCCTGAATAGCTGCCGCTTTTAAAGCGCATTTTTGGTGACTTTTGTTGCAACCGACAAAAGTCACTCGCATCAGCCAGCGAAGCTGGCGGCGAAACGGTTTTGAATTTCCGGCGTTCAACCCTCCATCATGGTTCCCAATGAGACGGCGACCAACGCCAGGGATACTCCAAACTGCATCCAGTGCTAAGGTTCCCGAACTGAAATCCGCAGAGGAAACCGTACCGAGATGAAAACACTTTCAATTGCCCTGGCGCTATGCCTCGCGCCGCTAACCGCCATCGCCCAGCCGGCCGACGAAAACCCGCGCGATGCGTGGTGGAAAAATCTGACGGCATTGTGCGGCAAGGCATTCGCCGGCGAGATGACCGGCTTTGCCCGGCCGGCCGACGATGGCTGGCTGGGCCAGCGGGTGGTGATGCACGTGCGCGAATGCAGCGATAGGGAAATTCGGATTCCGTTGCACGTCGGTGAAAACCGGTCGCGCACCTGGGTGGTTTCTCGCACTGAAGAGGGCTTTCGGCTCAAGCACGATCACCGTCACGAAGACGGCAGCGAGGACGCGGTGACCTGGTATGGCGGGCATACCACCGACCCGGGCAGGAGCACCCGCCAGACCTTTCCGGTCGACGACTATTCAAAGGCACTGTTCCTGGCCAACGGGCTGGAAGCCTCGACCGCAAATTTCTGGAGCATGGAAATCCACGCCGCAGGGAAATTCGCCTACGAACTGGTGCGCCCGGGCCGGGCGTTTCGCGCCGAGTTCGATCTGACCGAACCGGTGGAGCCGCCACCGGCGCCCTGGGGGCATTAGTGGTCCTTCGACCTAACCCGAAATAATGGGCAGAAGGCCCAGTTGATTGGCGAGGGTGGCTGCGGCTGTTTTCCTGTACCGGCATTGATCAAGCGGCCGATCCGGCTCAGTCGACACGTTCGGCACGCTGTTCGACGCCTCCCTGGTGCAGGACCACGGCGTCGACCTGCTTTTCGTCGTTGCGCTCGAAATGCAGTTCTGCATCCACGACTTTGAAGAAAAACACGTCCTCGCCGCGTGCGAAGATGGGGAAGAACGGTTGCCCGGTCAGCCGGGCCTCCAGCCCCGACTCGCCGCGGCGAATCGTGAAGCGCGCCCGGGGTGACAAGACATATTCCCCCGTATAGGCCTTGAGGGCTTCGGATGAAAGTTCCACCGCACGGCGCGACAAGACTTCGGCCTGGTCGGCTACCTTCTCGGCCTGCTGTGTCATGCCGTTCTGAATCAGCTCCACGGCGACGACGTTCCCGTCTTCGCGCAGGAAATGCAGGCTGGCATCGGCCACGTTCAGCGCGTACCAATCCTCGCCAACGGCCTCGAGGGACGCCGCCGGCTGGCCGCTGAGCTGCGTCATCAGCCCGAAATCGTTGGCATAGACGCCGATGCCGATCTGCGGCGTCAGGCGGTATTGGCCGGTCACCGCCGCGTCGAACGTGGTCGCCGGCGGCTCCGCGTCCTCGAAACCGAACCAGTCGCCGGCGATGTCGAGGGGATCGAGGTCGCCGGCCAGCAGCAGCGCCAGCGATTCGCCGGTTTCGGGACGAAACCCGAAGAAGCTGCGGTATCCGGACGTCCCGCCGTTGTGCCAGAAGACGGACCCATGGGCCGTGGAGGCCACGTGCCAGACCCGGGTGAGCTCGAACGGCCCGGCACCGGTTAGGACGACATCCAGGCCTGAATTCAGATCGTGCTCGAGGTCGTGAGACTTCGTGCCCAGATGGATCGCGCCCAGGCGCATCAGATCATCGGCCGAGCTCCACAGGGCACCGGCCCCCGCCAGCGCATCGAACGACCATGCAGTGGTCGTCTCGCCGCCGGAAAAGCCGGCGGCCGGTTCGGGTCCTGCCTCGAAGGCAGTATCGTCCAGTCCCAGCGGCCGGAGCACGCGCTCGACCAGCGCAGCTCGATAGTCTTCGCCGTGCACCCGCCCGAGCAGGTAGCCCAACAGCCCGACGCCGAAGTTGGAATAGGCATAGCCTTTGCCCAGTGGCTGACCCCGGCGAACCGAGGCCAGCGCCTGCAGCAATGCGGTCTCGTCGTAGCCGGCATACGGATCGACGGTGTTAGAGACGTTCAGATTGGGCGGCAGTCGCGGTAACCCGCTGGTGTGAGTCGCCAGTTCCATCAGCGTGATTTCGCCGACGGCCTCATTGGCGAATTCGATCTCGTTCCCGATCAGGTCCGCCAGCGTGGTGTCGTATGACAGCTCGCCGGCCGCGACCAGCTCGGCCAGCAGCAGGTTGGTGAAAACCTTGGTGATCGAGCCGATCTGGTAGCGGGTGCCGGATGTCGGTGGCGCCTCGACGCCGGGCGAAAGCCGACCCGCAGTGAAAAACGTCACTACACCACCGTCCTGGACGGCTGCAACGCCGGACAGCAGTTCGCCGGTGGCAACGCCCCGATCGAGGCTCGCTTCGAGTGCACCTTCGGCCGGGCTTTGCGCCTGTGTCGAGCCGATCGCGGCCATTGTGAGCGCGGTGGCGATGAAGCGAAGAAGACAGTTCCACGCCAATGTCGGTTGATCAACCATCACTTTCCTCCAATTGTCGAATCTGTTCGTCTACGGCACGAATGGCCGGATCGATGCTGTGGCGAACGGCCGCCTGATTGGCGCGCTCGATCGCGAATCCGATCAGTAGCACCACCGCGGCGTAGGCGAGCGACTGCCAGTGCAGCCCGCGAATCCCGATGAAAAAGCCCAGCGCGCCCACCGCAATGGGCCCCACATACCACCACAGCACCGTCGACAGAAGGTGCCGTTGCCGCCGCAGTGCGCGCCGTTCCTGATGCAGAAAGTCCAGCAGTGACCGATCGCTTTCGCGGGCCGGAAACAGCTTGCGCGCGCGGCGGAGGCGCACCGGTATGACGAGACAGGCAACGGCAAGCCATACGGCGAAACCGGCCGACACGATCAGCCCGCCGTGCCAGAGAAGCCCCGCAACCGCCCCGAAAAGCAGAACCAGCACAAGGGCGATCAGGCTCTCGACCGCATCACGCTGTCGGATGCGGCGCCACAGCTTTTCGTTCTCGCGGGGCAGGGGCAATTCGGAATTGCGCGCCTGCGTGGATCGCGACTGCCACTGTTCTCGCATGCAATCCCAGTCCATCAGGATTCCTCCACGTGTTGTTCGTTGAATCGTTGTTTCAGCCGTGTCATCCGAGTAGCTACCGCGCCGGGTGTCAGGCCGAGCACGTCGGCCACCTCCTCGCGGTTCAGGCCTTCGAGATCAAGCAGCAGAACGGCACGATTGACCGGATCGAGCCCTGCCAGAAAAACCTCCAGGACCGCCAGCGGATCGTCTACACCGGTGCTCCCGGCAGGCTCGTGCATCAGCGGCGCACCCGGCAACTGTCGCTTGCGCACGAACTGCAGCGCGGTATTTATCGCAACGCGAAACACCCACGTCGAAAGGCTGGAGCGTCCCTCGAAACCCCGCAGTCCACGCCACAGGGCGACACAGATTTCCTGCATCAGATCCTGACAATCGTTCTCTCCCGCGTATTGCCGGGCAATCCGCCGAAGCCGGTCTCCGTTGTCGCTGATGATTTGTGCAAGCGTTTCATTCACGGAATTCTATCGTTCCATTTCATGTCTCCACCTTTAGATGCAAATCCGCCCGAATTTTTACATTCGAGGGCGAAAAAGATTCACTCTGGCACGTGGGCCGATTGGCGCTGGTCCGACAGGTCCCGCAGTGCCCCTACGTTCCGCTCGCGGTGGGCAGAGGCCTGCGAGTTTGAACTTCTTCCAGTGCGCGCGAGTTCTCCCGATGCCGGTCGCCAGGTCGCACTAGGTCGTCTGCACTTGAAGGGAGCCCCTGCGGATAGTGCTTACCGATTGAGACCGAAGATCGGATGCGTAATGCCGGGCGGGTCTTTCCGTGATCATGCTCGAAGATATCGGCACCGGCGCTGGCTGTTCAGAGATTTCTTAACCTATGTTGTTGCATTGGGCCTCCGGCTCTGTTGGGATAGTTTTTCTGATGATGGAAAGAGTACCCCTTGTCCCTATCGAGTGGGCCTGCAACCTGAATTTACTGCTCGACGAAAGATATCTTTCGTCCAAATCGACTCTTCATCCATATCTGCTGTTCAATCAGCATTTCGAGTATTCATCAACAAAGTATTCATCCACAAGGAGACTGCCATGAAACTCTTCAGTGCCATCCCTATCTCGAGCCTGCTCCTGTTTATCAGTACCGCCTTGGCGGCTGACTACCCGGATATCAAGCCGGGGCTTTGGGAGCACAACGTTGAATGGAGCACCGATACCGGAGAACTGGAACGCAGTATGGCCGAGGCCAGAAATCAAATGCAGAAACAGATGAAAGACATGTCGCCTGCCCAACGCAAGATGATGGAGGATATGCTTGCCGAGAGCGGAATGGATCTGGGCCTGGACAATGTCACGAGAAAAGTGTGCGTCACGGAAGAGGAAATCCGTCGAGCGGAACTTGATTTCAGCGCCGAGGAGTGTGATCAGAAAATCCTTTCCCAGACTTCCAGGAAAATCGAAATCGAATTCTCGTGTGAGACTTCAAGTGGTATAAGCAAGGGTCGCGGCGAGATTCTGCTTCACAACGAAGAGCACTATACGGGCCAGTTCGAGTTCAACACTGAAATGAATGGCGAGCCGACTAAACTGACGATGGATCAGGAAGGTCGGTGGCTGGGCGCAGACTGCGTCGATCCGGGAAACTGATTGCCCGTCCAAGTAAACCGAATGCCGGCATCCGCGATCTTTCTTACTTGGTTAAGATACAAACCTCGACACCGCAGCGTGCGCGCTGGGAGAGCAGGCAATGCAAATATGCGTATTGGGCGCAGGCGCCGGCGGCACGGCGGTCGCATTCGATTGCGCGACCAACGGACACGAAGTCCGGTTGTTTGATTTTCCCCGGTTCGCCGAGAATATTGCCGCAATCGCTGAACGAGGCGAGATCACTGCCGATGGCGATATCGCGGGAACGGCCGGAATCGCCTACGCGGGCCACGATATCGACGAGGCGCTCAAGGGTGCCGAACTGATCTACGTCGTAGGGCCCGCCTACAGCACCGAGCCGTTCGGTGAGGTGGTCGCCGGTAAGCTGCGTTCGGGGCAGACGGTGATCGTCACCCCAGGCTCCTGCGGTGGAGCGCTGGCGTTCAAAAAGGCGGCCGGTCTTGCTGTCGAAGATGATGCGATCCATGTCGCCGAAACATCGACGCTGCACTACGCGGTGCGCCTGATAGCGCCTGCAACGATACGTGTCTTCCTGAAGCTCAAGGCCGGCAACCTGCTGGCTGCCTTGCCGAAGACGCATACCCGGGAAGTCCTGAAGCTTGTAGCGGATGTCTACCCGAGCATGGAGCCCGCCGAAGGCGTTCTGCAGACCAGTCTGCAGAACGCCAACCCGATCATCCATCCGGCGGTCACGCTCAGTAATGCCGCGCGTATCGAAATGACCGGCGGAAACTTCCTTTTCTACGAGGAAGGTGTGAGTGATTCAGTGGGTCGCCTGATCGAGGCGTTGGACAAGGAGCGAATCGCGATGGGTGAGAAGCTGGGAATCAAGATCCTGTCCGACCCCGAGCTGGGAATGCGCCAGGGGTATATGCTCGAAAACAACTACGGCACCGGCTATCGCAACGCGCCAGGATTTCAGGGCATCGGCGCGCAGCCGCAGCTGGACCACCGTTACCTCAACGAAGACGTCGGCTATGGTCTGGTGTTCATGTCCACGCTGGCCGATCAACTGGGTGTCTCCGTGCCTGGGATCAATGCAGTGATCGCACTCGCTTCGATTGCCATGGCCCGGGACTACCGGGCGGAAGCGCTGAGAACCCCGGCTGGACTCGGTATCGCAAATCGCTCCGTCGAAGAGCTGGCTGCTTTGTAATCGATAAGCGAAGCGCTACGATGTACCTGTACGGTCTGGGTGCTTGCCGTCCTGCTTTCGTTTTCACCCTCGATGCGTTATCCTTAACGCTATGATTGATAACGCAATTTCCTCGACCGTAACTTCATCAGCAATAAATTCACGAAAGATCCCGCAGCTTGATCCTTCACTCGTTGACACGATTGAAAAAGCAGGTGGGAAGATCATCCCGCTCGACCCGATCGGTGCAGAAGTGCACGGTATCGACCTGTCCGGCAAAAATCCGCCGCCGCCCGAAGTGGTGGAAGCGCTGGAACACGAAATGGCGCGGCGTGGCTTTCTTGTCTTCAAGAGCGATCAGCAGATCTCGCCCGACGATTTCCTGCGCGCCAGCGCCTGGTGGGGCGGCAAGGCATTGCACAGCACCCACGGCGTGCATCCGGCAACGCCCGGCGGCAATCAGCATATATTCCGCCTGTCGAACGACCGGCGGCACGGAATTCCCGGGGTGGGTCCGCAATGGCACAACGACGGCAGCTTCAACGCCGACACTTTCTCGCATGCCGGCTATCACATCGTCAGGCCGGCCGAAAAAGGCGGCGGAACCTGGTTTGCGCACCAGGGCGGCGCTTACGATGCCCTCCCCGAGGAGCGGAAGGAATTGTGGAGCCGCCTGTCGTCGGTCAACTCGGCCTCCGGCGTCGTGCACCCGGCGGTGCACGTGCATCCCATCTCGGGACTGAAAAGTCTCTGGTTGCACCTGGGCATGACCGGCGCCGTGATCGAGAAGCAGCGCGACGGCGACGGATTTCGCCTTCTGGACGCAGACGAACTGAAACACCTGTGCCACGAGTACAACGACATCATGAACGCCGGTCTGGAGCACGGCTATGCGATTGCCTACGAGTACAAGGCGCACGACTGCATCTTCATCGACAACCTGGCCGTGGCGCATCGCGCGTCGCCCGAGGCGCATCTGCCGGTCGAACAGCAGGGGCTGCGGATCATGCACCGCAGCACCGTTCGCGGCGTCGAGGAATTCAAGCCGCACTACGGGCTGCCGCTTTACGTGAACATTCGCGGTCCGAATCCGTTCGGCGAGGGTGTCTGGCAGCCCGGCGGCGTCGGTTTCCGGTGGGACGACGACATTCCCATGCAGAATTGATTTGAACCGGGCTCCGGTTGCGCAGAGCCGGCGGGCCGGAACCTCTTGACGCGACAGCGGATGGTGGATTGCGCTCATGACAGCGGGACGCAATCGAGCCTATGCTTCTCGCTACCATCTCGCGAGGAGCAGAGTTGATGACACAGGGTCTGAATCCGCAAATGCCGTCACCGGGGCGGCAGGCACTGGGCTTGGTCGCATGGCTGGCATTGTGCTTCCTGACGGCCTTCATCGGCGCCGTGGCGTCGATAAACGCGCCGGCCTTCTACGGTCAGCTCACGCAACCCGAATGGGCGCCGCCGGCCTGGCTTTTCGGGCCGATGTGGACGACGCTGTTCATCATGATGGCGATCTCGGCATGGCTGGTCTGGCGTCACGGCGGCTTCGGCGCGCAACGCAGGCCCTTGGTCTTGTTCCTCTGCCAGTTGGCGTTCAACGGCCTATGGAGCTGGTTGTTCTTCGCCTGGCAGCTGGGCGGGCCGGCTTTTGCCGACATCGTGATTCTCTGGCTGCTGATCGCCGCGACCATGGTGGCCTTCTGGCGAACCAGTCCGCTGGCCGGATTGCTGCTGGTGCCCTACCTTGCATGGGTCAGCTTCGCCGGGATGCTCAATTACACCCTGTGGCAACTCAACCCGCAAGTGCTGGGCGGGTGATGCCCGAAATCGCGGTCGACAAGCGTGCATCGCTGGCGCCGAGGCTGGCTGGCCGACCGCTTCAGCCCGCCACGCTCGCCGACCAGGCCGTGAAGTCCCGCCAGAATTGAAGCCGCGGAAGCAGGTGCCAAAGCGCCATCTGTACGAGCCAGATGAGGCAGAAGACGACGAACGGCGAGCGAACACGACCTTTTCGCCATTCGTAGAAAACGAGCAGCAAGCCGATGACCAGAGGCACCCACAGGCACTGGTAGAACGACAGCGAAGGCAGGCCGGTGGGCGCGACATAGGTGGCCATGGCGCGCGAAAGGCCGGGCACCAGGAAGACCAGCGCGGTCGCGATCATGTAGCGGGCGTGGTACTGGACGTCGCGGCGATGAATCATCGCCAGTGAATAGAGAATCGCGAACGCAAGCGTCGAATACAAACCGAGGTGGAAGATGCTGAGCGCGAAAGGTTGAAGCGGATCCTCCATGCGGCCGATGTTGTAATAGGTGGCGACGACGCCCGAGACCACGACCAGCGGCGCGACGATGTAGGAAAGCTTGCCGGTCTTCCTGTGGAGATCGAGCTTGCGCGCCCGCATCAGCCAGGCCTGGTTGATCAGCAAAAGCACCCAGGCCAGCATCGATAGCCCGTGGAAATGGTGGGCGCGTGCGGGGCCGTCGAAGAAGATCGAAAAGTAGCTGTTCCAGAAACCGGCGACCAGGATCACGAGCAGGGCGACGAACCAGAACACCGCGGTTCTGACGTAAGGCATGGCATGGCCCTCCCCGGGCGACGTCCGCCGATTATTACGGAATATGGGGGGTTCAGCAAGAACGCTCGATCAGCAAAGACAACCGGCGCCGGATCCCGGCTCGGCCAATCTGGAAGTGACCGCGTGTATTCAAGCCCGCAAACTCGCTTCGCACGAAGAGACCATCGACGTTGTTACAGCGGCGCTCGGTTGCGGTCGGGCTGGGTTCATCAGAGTGCCGGCAAAGGCGGCCAGGAAAAAGGGGACAGCTACATCACCGCCACATCTCTTCCGGCTAGCGTTTCGCGCCCGGCCAAGTTTTTCGGGCCCTCCCTCTTTACTGAAAGCAAGTACGGAAAGGAATGTTGAATCACCGCGTAAGATTTGGGCGTGTGGTTCGTCTATAGGGTGCATTCCACAGGAGACGATAATGCACCTGCTCTCAATTTCAGATTCCTCGCCGCCAATGACCGGGAAAGCTGCAACGGAACTTGATCTCGACGTGCTCGCGATTGAGCACGGTCGCGCCGTTTTCAGGGCCGCGTTCCGGGTGATCGGCGATCGTGCGCTGGCCGAGGACATTCAGCAAACCGTGTTTGTGCGCCTGATAGAGAAACCTCCGCGCCGGCCAATCGAAAACTGGAAGTCCTATCTGTGCGCCATGGCGACGCGCGCGGCGATCGACGAGCTTCGGAGATCCCAGCGCTGGCAGCGCCTGACCGGAGCGAGGCTGGCGAGCAGGGTTTCGCCCGAGCCCCAACCCGCCGCTGCGCTCGACGGCCACCACCGGGCGCAAAGCCTTCGACTGGCCTTGGGCCGCATCCCCAGGCGCCAGGCCGAATGTTTTGCCCTGCGGTTGTTCGACGGGCTCGAGCTGGCCGAAATCGCCGGGTTGCTGTCGATCTCGCCGAACGCCGTAAGCGTCACGCTGAACCGCGCCGTCAATGCAATTCGCGATCGCATCGACGTCATCGAATCCCGTGCCCAGGAGACCCGCTCATGAACAGCCAGACCATCAAACAGACAAATGACGACCGGCTGCAGAAATATATCGATGCCGTTGTCGAACAAGACCCCGAGGCTGCGCATGCCGACCGTGCCCAGCGCAGACTGGTCGAGCGCCTTGGCCGGGCCAAATCCGACGCAGGAACGGGAATTGCGGGCAGGCGCTGGGGCTGGGCGACGGCCGCAGTCGCCGCCGTGTTGCTGCCAGCCCTGCTGTGGATGCCGGGCCCCGGCAGTGCGCTCGCCTTCGCCGAAGTTCAGCGCTACTTCACCGATTTCGAAACGCTGACCACACGAATGACCACACGCGTGGGCGGGAAAGCTATCGTTGAAATGACCATCCGCATCGATGAAAGGGACCGGGTACGTCTGGATTCCGGCAACGGCTTCAGCTATGTAATCGATCCGAACAAGTCGATGATGCTGCAGCTCTTTCACGACCAGAAACAGGCGCTGCTGGTGCCGCTGGCCGAGCGGGGTCCGGACGCGGGCGGCGACGGTCTGGACTGGCTTGCCGACATTCGTGAGTTTAAGGGGCAGGCCGAGCTGCTCGAAGAAACCGCCGTGGTTCAAGGCCAGGAGGCATTTGGCTTCAGACTGGAGGCCGGTGGCCTGGACATGACGCTGTGGGCCGCCGAGAGCGGCAAGCCGCTCAGCCTCCAGATGGCCGGACCGGCTGGGCTAGAGACGCGGCTGAGCTTCGAATTCGACCGGCCGCTGGACCAGGAAGTCTTCGCGCTGGCAGTACCGGCCGACTATGGGCTGCTTGGTTCGGACCGGTCAGACGACCCTCTTGACTGATCCTGAACCACCGTCGCAATCGGCCCCCGGGCCGGGCGGCGGCTTTTCTTGACCGGAAGGTGGAAAGCAGACGCACACTCTGCTGCCAACCGGGATCGGACGGTTGCTTAAAGAGTGTCCGTCTTTCCGTGCACCATTGCATCTGCAATGATCAGGAACCACTATGCGAGCCGTTATCGAAAAGCTCTCTCGATGCTTCTTGAGGCCGGCGCCGCCGTCCCGCTCCGGTCCGGACGGCCAAGTGACCAATGGGGGGCGCCGATGCACCACAATTTACGGAGCGAATTCGCTACTCACGGTCAATGGGTGCGTAATCGGCAGTTCAAGTACGTTTTTGGAGTCGGGGGCTTTCGACCCCCCCCTACCGATCGGACAGATCCTCGAGTTCCGGAAGCGGTGGTTCCGGGCCGCGCTTGCGCCAGGTTCGCCAGTAGCGTTCCAGCCGCTTGACGAACCTGGCGGGCGGTTCGGCGTACAGGACCAGGCCGCCGCGGTCGGCCCGGCGTTCGAGATCTTTGCGGGCGGTGGCCGCCAGAACGCGCACGCGAGCCACCGCGTCTTTGCCGCCATAACGGTCCGGAGCCTCGTCGAGCCGTTCGACGAGCACTGCCAGATCGTGG
>Ga0209943_1001167_pt1 | contig 16791 bp, 10 predicted proteins | sample SalPonR1_B_D2_MG_FD_185698 | JGI IMG/M metagenome (GOLD analysis project Ga0209943, IMG submission 185698) | Salt pond soil microbial communities from South San Francisco under conditions of wetland restoration - Salt Pond MetaG R1_B_D2_MG... ... | reverse complement strand
GTAATGCCGGTTGAAGACCCGGATAACGGTCTGGGTGAAACGCTTTGGTGGTCTTTTCTTCGTTTAACAGATACCGGATATCTTGGTGATGATGAGGGAGCCTGGAGACGAGTTGTTTCCACGTTTCTAACCGTTGCAGGAAATGTTGTGTTTATCGGATCGCTGGTTGCGATTATTACTACCTGGCTGAACCGAAAAATCCGAAGCCTGGAGCAGGGCCTAACAAAAGTGAGTGCACGAAACCATGTGGTGATTCTTGGCTGGACAAACAGAACGGCTCATATTGCTGCAGAACTCTTTCAATCGAGTAAGAGAGTAAAAAAGTTTTTGAAACGCCACGGCGCACGAAATTTAAAGTTGATTATTCTTTCTGATGATGTAAATCCTTTCAGACTGCAGGAGCTCAAGGATCATTCGCTGATAGGAAAACGTGCAAAAGAGATTATTCTGCGTTCGGGAGATAAAATTGATCGTGAGCACCTGCAGAGAGTTGACAGCAAGCATGCCTCCGCAATTATTATCCCAAGTAAATCATCGGCCGGCAGTGAGCTGATCACCCCCGATGTTGAAACCATCAAAACGCTCCTTTCACTCAATTCTGAAATGGAATCAGAGAATAAACTTTGGGAAAAGCCGTATATCGTGGCTGAAATACAGGATGAAAATAAATTGCGGGCTGCCCACAGAGCATATTCTGGTCCGATTGAGATTATACCCAGTGATGCCATTCTCAGCAGGCTTATAGCTCAGAATCTGCACCATAATGGACTGTCATCAGTGTTCAATGAACTGTTATCGCACAGCAAAAATAATAATTTATATGTTCTGGAAATCCCGGAGGCGGAGGGAAAAAGGTTTTTTGAACTGAAATCGATCTTCAAGCGAGCCATTCTGTTCGGAGTGGTTCGGGAACTGAACGAAACGATGCTGCCCATTTTAAATCCGGAAGCGGACCTTGTGTTAACTCAAAAAGACAAGCTTATTTTGCTTGCCGCAAACATGGAAGATATTGAGATTGAACCTGACACTATCAGTCAGTACTCAAAAGAATATATACCTGGAAAGGTGAAGGGAAGACCGCCCACCGGAAATTACAGAGGAATTTCTAAATTACTGATTCTGGGATGGAATCATCATATACCGGCGCTATTGAAAGAACTTGCAACCTACAAGAATCAGGAATTTCATCTTACTCTTGCATCCCTGCGTCCCATTGATATTCGCAAAAAAGCAATTGACCATATTTTAAGAGATTCTGAAAATGTAGTTTGTAATCACGAGTTTGTCGATTATATACGGGAAACCGAAATGCGTTCATTAAACCCGGCATCTTACGATCACATATTGCTTGTTAGCAGCGATAAACTTGCAGATGAAGAAGAAGCCGATGCGCGTACAGTTGTGGGATATACTCTGCTTGAAGAAGTAATGGAGCGTGTAACAGAACGTCCGCAGGTTGTGATGGAGCTCACGGATCCCGGAAATGAGATGCTGATAAAAAACTTTAATAGTGAATCGATTATTAGTCCGTTAATTTTAAGTAACTTATTGGCTACAATAGCCATGAGAAGAGAACTTTACTCGGTTTACAATGAACTGTTTACAGTGAATGGGGCTGAAATTATCTTCAGGAGTTTGGATGAGTATGATCTAAAACCCGGCAACATGACTTTTGGAGAGCTGGAAAATTATATTGCTGATTTTCAGGACACAGCTCTTGGTCTTTATCGAGAAAAAGAGAATGGAGAGGTAAATTTACAGCTAAACCCGCCCAGGGCAAAAGCGCTGAATATAATAGAAAAAGACCGCCTTGTGGTGCTGAGTACGGTAGATACCGGTAGCAGTTAGAGTTATTTTTAATTAAAGAATACTATGCTAAATAGATTTTCAGAGTGGGTTAATCAATTCGCTATCTCGGATGAGTTGTTTTCAATACTGATTGAAACGATAATTTTACTGTCTGTGGTGACCATTGGGCGCGCTATTGCGTCCCGTTTCATCAAAAAAAGAGTTCACTCAAAAGAGCTTCAGCGGCGCTGGCTGGTTCAAACCAGGAATGCATTTATTCTGCTGCTCACCCTGGGCCTGCTTTTTATCTGGGGAGATACTCTGCGGACGTTTGCACTGTCGATCGTAGCAATTGCTGTAGCGTTTGTTGTAGCAACAAAAGAGTTAATTCTTTGTGTGAGCGGATCCATTCTTAAAACCGGGTCGGGTTCTTTTAATGTTGGAGACAGAATTCAGGTGAAAGAATTTCGGGGAGACGTTATTGATCAAAACATATTGGCAACGACCATTCTTGAGGTGGGTCCGGGTAAACTTACACACCAACGCACCGGCCGTAAAACAGTCATTCCCAATGCCCTTTTTGTTTCAGAACCGATCATCAACGAAAGTTTTACCCACGATTATGTTCTTCACGTTTTTACGGTTCCTTTTAAGCGGGAAGAAAATTGGAGGGTTGCACAGGAGGAGTTTCTGAAAGCAGCAAGAAAGCACTGCAAGCCGTACCTCAAAGATGCAAGGAACCACATGGAAAAAATTAGCGAGGATATGGGATTGGATGTTCCAACTACAGAGCCGCGGGTAACAGTGCAGGTGCCCACAGCCGGTGAAATCCACCTTGTTGTACGAATACCGGTGAAATCGAGTCAGAGAGGGTACATAGAGCAATCCATACTGTCGGATGTATTCAGTCATCACGATTTTTCAATAGACAGCGAGGCTGAAAATTAGCCTGCAATGATAACATAATTGTACAGATCGATGCAGATTGAGTTATAACCTGATACGAATGAATAAAACAGGTCTGAATTTTATTTGCGATGAATTATCCTGGAATACAGATTCACCACACATGCAGGTATCATACAGTATGACACTGCCGAGATACACGGATACTACAGTCTGACGCAGATCCCATTCCCCAATGGCAGATTCTCAGTGACGGTAACGAACTATACATCTATTGATAATCTTTGCTTTTAACCGGTTGTGCCAAGTCCGCTGGCAATGGCGTTCAGAACCAAAAGCATTTCCGGCAATCGCTCGGCGGCTTTCTTTTCATCCCCGCTACTTTTTAGTTCCCGCCACGTTTTTAGCTGTTCAATTTGTAATTGATGAAGTGGTTTTAAGCGCTCAGAACGAAATTCAATCATTTGATACATTCGGGGACGCCTTTTATTGAGCTCATGTCCATATAATAACTCAAGCATTTTCCGGGTTCGGTTAAATTCAGTCTCAATCATGTTGAGGTATTTATCTGCCAGAACATCATCGTCTACAAGTGAAGCGTAATTTTTCATTATTTCAGTATCGGTAAGTGCGATGGCTGAAGAGACATTGGTAATGATGTACCGGAATGGCATGAAATTTACTGCTTCTTCACTAAGATTTGAGAAGGCTTTTGGATTCTCATTCTGCAGCCTTTCCAGGGCATATCCCACTCCGTACCAGCCCGTAAGGAAAAACCTGGCCTGGCTCCAGCTAAAGACCCATGGAATAGCCCTGAGGTCGCTAAACGAACGTTTTCCGGTTCTTCTCGCCGGTCGTGAGCCAATACTGCTCGACTCTATAACATCAATTGGGGTAGCCTGGGAAAAGAATTTCACAAAGTCATCGGTATGAACCAACTCCTGATAACTTTTAAGGCTGTAATCGTACAGTGAGTTGATGGAGGGCTGCAGCTTCTCCTGGAGATTTTCTTTTGGGCTTGCTAGCAAGGAGTGGGCTGCGGTTCCAGCCTGCAGAAGCTCTAAATTGTAGAGTGCGGTTACGGAGTTTGAGTATTTCTGGGAAATCATTTCTCCCTGCTCGGTTAATCGCATATCGCCCCGTAAGGTTCCGGATGGGAGACCCGCAATAAAACGGTGGGTAGGACCTGCGCCTCGGCTGATTGTGCCTCCCCGGCCATGGAAAAACTGTATTCGCACCTGATGATTTTTACCGGTTTCCGATAGTTTTTTCTGTGCCTGGTTTAAGCTCCATAAACTGGCAAAGATACCTCCGTCTTTATTACTGTCGCTGTAACCGATCATCACCTGCTGAAACCTGTCGGTTAGATCCCGCTGCTGACGATATGTTATGCTGCGCTGTGTTACAGGATGCTTCAGAAACTCATTCAATATTTCCGGGCCCTGCTCAAGATCTTCAATCGTTTCGAGTAGAGGCACAACCGCAACCTTGCAGGCCAGACCGTCTGCAGTCAGCTCCATCAGGCCGGCTTCGCGACAAAGAGCATATACCACCAGTAAATCAGACAGACTCCTGGTCATACTGACGATAAAAGAGCCAATTCCTTTCACCCCAAAGCTTCTGAAATGTTTGTTTACCACGTGGTAGCAGGCAAGTACAGCATCGGCTTCGTTTCCAAGCCCATGGCGATGGCGCACAAAAGGCCGTGCACTCTCGAGCTCTTTGCTTAAAAATTCGATCCGTTTCTTTTCAGGCCAGTTGGCAAAGTCTTTTCCGTCGTTGATGCCGGATGCTTCTAAAATCTGAGCCATAGCCATATCATGGAACCTGCTGTTTTGGCGTATATCAAGGTTGGCCAGGTGAAATCCAAAAGTGGCAGCCTTCCGTGCAACCGGCTCAACATCACGCTTCACCATCCTTTCGGCATTTATTTCCCTCAGAGAGGCTATGAGAATGTCGAGGTCGGCAAGAACGTCACTTTCTGAGGTGTAATAGCGTTCAGCCTCCGGGTTGATAATCGGTTCTCCATCATCGCTGAGGGGCAGCATACACTGCATTACGTTTAGAAATTGCCTCCAGGGTTCATCTGGATTTCTGTTTAGCGGCTGGTCTGCAGCAGGCCCAATCCTCTCCTTCATTTCCAAAATGCGATTTGAAAGCACTTTGGGCAGATTAACTTCAAAAGTAGAGATACTTAATTTTTGGGCAAGATCCGAGAGATCTTTTTGAAGTAAATGAAGTGCTCTTTTTCTCAGTTTTAAAAGCGTTTCGCGGGTAACCTGATCGGTTACAAATGGGTGACCATCACGGTCGCCACCAACCCAGTTGCCAAAATTTATTTTCGGCAATGTGCGATAATCGTCTAATAAACCGGGATTAAATCCTGCACTTTTCCAGGCTTCTCTGAGCCGCTGGTCAAGAACAGGAATTACCTCTGGAAATACATTGGTAAGGTAGTGCATGATGTTGCGAAGCTCATCCTGAATGGCCGGCTTTTGGAGGAAAACCTGGCCGGTATTCCAAAGCCGCTGCATGGCTGCTATGATTTCTTCGCGAATCTGATTTTTCTCATTTTCTGTCCACATCTGGTTTTCCCGTTTAACCATCAGCAGGTAGACAAATCGCAGCTGATCAATAACCGTAGATCGCTTTGATTCGGTGGGGTGGGCAGTGAGTACAGGCTCTATTTTTATATCCGGGAGCTCATTCAGAATGTCGTGCGCAGACGTTTTTTGATCGTGCAGATCCTGCATCGTTTTTCCCCAGAGTCCGGATATGCGGGCAAGTCCATATTTGTCTTCCAGTTTTCTTCGTAACTGAACGGCGGCATTTTCTTCTGCAATCGTGATAAATTGAAAATAGAGTGAAAAAGCCTTGCTGATTTTCTCGGAGTCTGCCCTGGGGTGACGTCCTTTTTCAATGGCATCGGCAACCTCATTTTCTCCTATTTCCCGAAGCATTTCAACATAGCAGTTGTGTAAATAGGTTAGGTCATCCTGAATTTTCCCAAGTTCGATACCGTCGTCCGTTGTGCTGAAATACATAATTCATGAAATTCGTTTTGTGTCTGTAAAACAAGATTATTTCTTATAAATCTAAGAATAAACCATGAATTTTACTGCAATCTGGACTTAAATAATTTTAAATAATCTGCTCTAAAGATTGAAAACCTGTCATTTCATGACCTCATATTCCCGAACATTTAATGTGTAACTGTTTACAGATCAGATATTACATGACGGTACGGCATGATGATGCCCCAACATGCGCAGCCTGGCTTTTCATAGCCTGCAAAGAGTGTCATTCAATTTCAGAAAGTCGCTCTTTTATTTGCATGAGCACAGTGGTGTGAGAAAACTGATCGCAATGCCCGGCCATGGGGGTAAAGATAATCTCAGCATTGGATACGGGCTCTTCAGTACGCATCAAAAACTCATGAAAGGCTCTCGTTGCGGGGTTCAGATAGAACTGATCCATATCACCCATCCAGATGTAGATTTTATCCTGAAGTTTAGGCCCGAGCTCCGGCCAGTTCTTTTCAGCATAAATTTTGAAGTCATATTTCTTCCAGTGTTCGGCAACGTTCCTGTCAATTTCTCCGGTGATTGGATGAAACAGTGGTTTTGGAAGGCCATTCTCACCACGGGGACTGTAGAGAGCGGTGTGGGCACTAAACTGGCCGCCTGAATTGAGGTAGGTATCAGAATCTCCGAGTGCATTTTCATAGGCAATGAAATCACGCAGGGAAATCATCGGTTCACCTACGGTGCTTCTCATTACCGGGCGTTCATACCCGAATTCATTGATAAATGCATTTTGATCCTCATAGATGTTGATTAACTGATAGTTTTCAAACTCAATAGCGTCGGGGCTGTAGGAAAAAACACCGTTAAAATGGTCTGGGTAGTAGAGCTGTAATCCAAGGGAAACCCAGCCACCGGTAGAACAACCGTCAACAAAACGTGTTTCAGCTGAATTGGTTCCTCTGAATTCCGACTCAATGTGAGGAATCAATTCATACATCAGTGCGTGGCCGTAAGGGCCGCTGTTCTCCGAATCCATCTGGTAAGAATCACCAAATGGACCTTCCCCGTCCAGGAAAACATTAATCACACGTGGGGCTTCATCACTTCGCCACCATTCTGTAAATTCTTCACTGCTTACAAGATTGTTAACCCGCGTGTATCTGCCACCATATCCCGAAACATTATAGCGAATGGGATAGGACCCGGAAGGATCATAATTGTGAGGAAGAAGAACGGAGGCTTTCAGGTGAACCGGCTTATCCCACCAGTTTGAAAGGGTGTCACTTTTAAAGTCGACAAGATGTAGCAGATCCGATTCAGCCAGTTTCCTTTCGGCGATAGCCTGGTCTATGGTGATGTTAATACGGGTGGGTTCCGTCACAGAAATCTGCTCTTTTACAGAATAGAGGTTTCCGGGAGCAGTAATTCGCGATTCAGTAGTGTCCTGATCCCAGAGTATCTGGACGTTATATTCTCCTTCGGGAACATTTTTGAGTGTCCAGTCTGTGGTTTTTGTCCATCCCGCATCCGGATCGAGCATTACATGTCTATTAAGACTGAAATCTGTCTTGTTCATCGCAAAAATATGGCTCATTCTTCCCGGAAACGGCCAGATCTGCTCCATGGGTTCCACATCAAGATTTTGATTCAGAAACAGATAGAGACGTCCGTTTTCTTTGAAACGGTCACGAACCTCATCTGATAAAGAGATTTGTATCGAAAGCGGGTGGCCTTCATTTTGAGTTGTGGCCGAGCATCCCGTAATCAGGAAAAGGAGCAGCAGTGGGGCTATAATTTTTTGCATAAGAAAGGTGTCGTTAATTGTGGGAAGAATAAGTTCATATCCTGAATTTGGGTTAATGTAACCAAAAATAGCTGAAAGAAATGCGGCTATTAAGCCTGGAAACAAAGGTCTGAGTAACATTCCAGAGAGACAGACTCGAGAATTTTCCGTCATATTGTTGCTTGTGCCAAAGGGTCATTCAAGAATTTATGAACAGTAAAACTCTATCCCCGTTGTGTATCGATCTGGATGGAATCATAATGAACGATCGTTATTCAGTATGGCTTTCCTTGTCAACATTCAGAGATAAACAGGAAAGTAAATTAATTTCCGTACTCTTGAGTAGATAAGCTGAATAACAAAAGCCCGTAACTTCTCTAAATCCTATTAATACCCGCCGTTTGATATCTATATTCGAAATTATTGTCGTTTTAAATGCATTATTTTTCATCTTTTACGGGTTTCAATCCCTGAATTCACAGATGATGGTTGAGGAGTTTAAGCGTTTTGGCCTAAGTCATTCACAGAGAAAGCTAACGGGGGTTTTACAACTATTAGGGGCATTGGGTTTACTGGCTGGTTTAATAGTTCCGTTCTCCGGGATCCTTTCTGCCGGTGGGTTTACAGTGATGATGTTTGTGGCTTTTACAGTTCGCTTAAAAATAAAAGACAGCGCTATCCAGTCTTTGCCGTCTGTTATTTTTATGATGATTAATGCGTGGCTTGTGTACTCATTTTACCATCTTTTGCAGATGGATCTGATAGTCTGAGATTTGAACACTTTAGTGCCCGCTCTGAGCACGGATTGTGAGAGTCCCGAAAAGTAATCAAGGGCTGATTATTGCTACAAACCTAATAAAGAGCAATTACGAGTGATAGAACCAAAAATGTAAAAGCCGGTAATGATTTTTTGAGAGGGTCGCCAATTTTCAGATGCATGGAGACGGCACCCAGCATCAAAAATGCAATTCCATAAGCAGCTATGGCTTCTACCTGCGAATAGTAAATAGAGGCCAGAAGCATGAGTGCAAGAACGACCTTTGCCGAACCAATCACATACATAAACCAGACTGGAAGACCGTAGGCTTTAAACTCCTCAACGATGTTGTTTGCATCACCGCCTCTCCATTCTGTCGATTTTTTTGAGCGGACTAGCCAAACGTTCAGGATACTCAGCCCAACAATCAGTTTTAACGCTATTATGATATATTCCATAATTTAAATCATTTAATGTTTGGTGACATTGTTCTATGCAACAACTCATAGAGTTGCAATATATAATTCTTTTCTTGAAACATGGCTATTTATTGGTTTTTCTGTTACCGGATAAAACTCTTTCTCTATCGGTTTTTGAATTTTACCAATCTCTCCGCCGAGGAATACCAGAAAACCAATTCCTATAATCACCACCCACTATTCTGAAAAAAACGGCACGGTTATGTATACAGTCTGCAGAAATCCAACATGAAGTACAACGGGATGGGCCAATAAGCTGCCGGCATACTAGTGTATAGAAAATTATTATAATAAAAGGGATCTTGAAAATACTGTGGTCCAGTGAACGGGTATTAATCACATGGAAGAACTGAAATACGACCATTTGGTTCAGAACATCCGTTATTACTATGTCAGGATCACCATTGGTTTGATTCATGGCCCACCAAAAGCTTCTTTCTATCGCGTATTCAGAAAATTTGGCAATTCAGATTATACCTCCTCCGAACCTGCTAAAGAAACTTATGAATTGCAGGCCAGTGAGCAACCTGCTGCAAGGTATATCCCTTTATGGTATTTAAGATATACAGCGTTAGTGCTGACTACTTGCGGGGTCTTAAAATAATCTGACTGAATTTCCTGCGAAGGCACTTATTTTTTGACGCCAAATAGTTTTGTAATTGATACGATCTTTGTTGGTAGAGTTATTTAAAATTGATCTATACATATATATAGATTAGATTGGACATAGAGAGGTCAATTAATAGAGGGAAAAGCCATGGAGACACGCTATCCTCACAGAAAAACAGAATCTTTTTTACTCATTCTCATTTCCACGTTTGTGTTTTTCGCTTTTACTACGTTGGATAGGTCTGATTATCCCAAAAGTCCGGCGACAGAGTATTCTGATTCTGAAGGAGCTATTGACACGACGCTAACAGAATCGCCACTTTCAGGTAAAGAACTTTATGCACAAGCTTGTGCAAATTGTCACGGAGCTGATGGAAAAGGGGGATCAGTCAAACAGCTTGGCCTGCAAACACCCCCTCCTGATTTTACGGATTGTGATTTTGCAAGTCGCGAGCCGGATGCAGACTGGATTGCCGTTGCCCATCAGGGAGGCCCAATAAGAGGATTTTCAACAGAGATGCCGGCATTTGGTGAGGCCCTCACCGTCGAAGAACTTCAACATATAATGGATCATGTCCGCACGTTCTGCAGGAATGACAACTGGCCGCGCGGTGAATTGAATCTGCCAAGGGCACTGGTCACAGAGAAAGCCTACCCTGAAGATGAAGCCGTGTTTTCCTCATTTATTGATGTTGAAAATGAGGGTGCTTTAACCAATGAAATTGTATTCGAACAGCGTTTAGGTGTCCGGAATCAAATAGAGATTGTTTTTCCATTTGGATATAGCCAGATGTCCGATGGTGGCTGGAGCGGTGGACATCTCGGTGATATGGCAGTAGGTGTAAAACGTGTTTTCTATCACAATTATAATAGTGGAACAATTTTTAGCCTAACCGGCGAAGTAATTCTGCCAACGGGCGATACCGCAACAGGTTTTGGAAAGGGGACAACCGTTTTGGAGCCCTTTGCTTCCTTTGGCCAGTTGTTGCCGGCCGGTGGTTTCTTACACGTTCAGACAGGTATGGAATATCCGGTACTTCAGGATAAAGCTGAAAATGAAGCGTTTTGGCGTGCTGCACTGGGCAAAAGTTTTAATCCAAATCCGTGGGGACGAACATGGTCGCCAATGGTAGAAATACTCGGTTCGAAAGAGCTGGAATCCGGAACAGAGATTCATTGGGATGTAGTGCCCCAAATGCAGGTTACACTTAACAAGCGCCAGCACGTAATGCTGAATATTGGATACAGAATACCTGTAGATGATGCAGGAAGAGATTCTCAGTTTATGGTTTACATTTTATGGGATTGGTTTGACGGGGGGTTTTTCGAAGGATGGTAGTGAAGATTGGATTCAAATTAGTATTGTAAACAGTTTAATAGTTGGGAGAACGAGATGTATAAAAACCTGATGATCATTATTTCTCTTCCCATTTTTACGATGGTTTTAGGAGTGGGTATCAACAATTATCGAGCAGAGAATCCAGAACCTCTGCCTCAAATCCATGGAATGGATCTCGATAAGGCGCAACAGATGCTTTTCACCACGGCTGGAAACTGTATGAACTGCCATAATAATTTAGTTTCACCAACCGGTGAGGATATATCTTTTGGCACGAACTGGCGAGCCAGCATGATGGCTAATTCTGCCCGTGATCCCTATTGGCATGCAGCCGTTCGAAGAGAAGTTATGGATCATCCGGAATCCCGAGCTGCCATTGAAAACGAATGTTCTACCTGCCATATGCCGATGGCCCATTACCAGGCGAAATCGCAGGGACAAATGAGCCAGGTCTTTGCCAATCTCCCGGCTAACCAAGCTGTCTCTCAACAAAATATGTTGGCGGTAGATGGCGTTTCCTGCGCAACTTGTCACCAAATAAAAAGTGATAATTTCGGTGAGCGTGAAAGTTTTGTTGGCGGATTTATAATTGACACTAAAAAACCGTTGGGTGAACGGGAGATTTACGGTCCTTATCCAGTCGATCAGGGCCGATCAAAAATTATGCACTCGTCGTCAGGATTCTTGCAGGTAGAATCGAAACATTTGATAGAATCAGAACTCTGTGCTACATGCCATACGCTATATACCCATACATTGGGCCCCGAAGGAGAAGTTATTGGCGAGCTTCCCGAGCAGGTTCCCTACCTTGAATGGAGACACAGCAGTTTTGTGAATGATCAAAGTTGCCAGTCATGCCATATGCCTGTAGTAGAAGGAAGTACACCGATTGCCTCTGTTTGGGGACAACCCCGCGAACAAGTTTCAAAACATACCTTTAGAGGCGGTAATTTTTTTATGCAGAGGATGCTCAATCGTTATCGTGATGAACTGGGTGTGCAGGCTTTGCCACAAGAAATGGATGCCGCTGTTAATCGAACGATCAAACACCTTGAAACCAAATCGGCCTACATTTCAATTTCCAATGCAGAGATTGCTGAAAATGAACTGATTGCCGATGTGAATATTGAAAATCTTGCGGGACATAAGCTGCCAACAGCCTATCCGTCAAGACGAGTGTGGATTCGTTTTTCAGTGACTGACCAGAATGATGATATCATATTTGAATCAGGTGCGGTTATGCCTGATGGTTCAATCGCAGGAAATGATAATGACAGGGCAGGCAGCCATTATGAACAACACTATAGTGAAATCACTACGGAAGATCAGGTTCAAATATATGAGGCCATACTAGTGGATCCCCAGGATCAGGTGACAACCGGACTTCTAACTGCTATTCGATACATTAAAGACAATCGAGTTCTGCCGAAAGGGTTTGATAAATCTACAGCCGACGAAGATATTGCCGTTAAAGGCTCTGCAGATAATGATCATAATTTTACCGGTGGTGGCGACCAGGTTCGATACCGGGTAGATCTGAAAGACCCGAATGGTCCGTTTCACATAAAGGCAGAATTATATTACCAACCTATTGCCTATCGGTGGGCTCAGAATCTCGATTCATATGAGTCAGCTGAGACCAGTAGATTTGTAAAATATTATGATTCCATGTCTGAGAATTCATCCGTTGTGCTTACTACCGCAAAAGTGTCGCTAATGGATTAAAAGCATTCAGTTAAAACCGACGTGTCCCAATTATTTATCCTGTCGCTGGATAGCACTTTATCTCCCTCGAAATCACTTTAGCTTAGACGAATATTGCTTATTTTCAGAAATTTGAACAGAATATTAATCGGAAGTGAATTACACGGGAAAGCAGCGAGTCCCACTCAGTTACATTCAGCCTGAAACCCCGATTTCACCACATGGAAATCTGTTCTTATTTGTATATCTGAGTTCTAATACCCGATTTGCCGAATGAGTACCTATGGATTGAAGCGATTTAGGGCACTAGAGCGTTAACTATATCTGAAATCTAAAATGATATTCCAGATCTATGACTCCTAAAACGGTGATCATTACCGGAGCGAATTCAGGAATTGGGTTGGCAGCGGCAACTACCTTTGCTGAAAAGGGTCATAACGTTATTATGGCCTGTAGGAATCTTACTAAGAGCCATCCGTTCCATCAAGAGGTAATCAATAAATCAAACAATCCCTCTGTTTCTCTAAAAGAATTAGATGTCTCGTCTTTCAAATCGATCGAAAAGTTTTCAAAGGAAATAGAGCGGGAGTTCGATCATATTGACATTCTGATTAACAATGCAGCCTACTTCAATCACGGTTCAGATTATAAACTTAGTCCCGAAGGTATTGAAATTACGTTTGCTACAAACGTGGTCGGACCTTTTCTGCTCACTCAGCTCCTGAAAAAACTCCTTTCCGGTTCCGATGACCCAAGAGTTTTAAATGCCGGGAGTAACATCATCAAACATTTTCTAAACCCAAAGAAAGAGATCGATTTTTCAAATCTAAGAGGCGAATATGTTAATGACCCTAACCACAGCGTATACATCAACTATCGGAATTCGAAGATGGCTCTGTTAATGCTCACCTTAAAAATGGCGGAAGAGTTTAAAAATGATGGTATCAAGGTCAATTCTATTCAGATAAATGGTGCAAAAATGTCAAAAGAGACACTCCAAAAAGTAAAACCGGCCTGGCGAATAATTGCCCGCATACAGAATCTATTTTTCCGCCCAACTGAATATACTGCAAAGCTTTACTATGATTTGTGCACGGCAGAGGAGTTCAAAAACCAAACCGGCAAACACTTTAATCACCGCAAAGAAGAGATGGTGCCGGCGAAGGTAAATAGTGGTATCATGACAGATATTAAACAGGGGGTTGGCGCGACTGTTTTTCCTGCTTATGTCTTAGATAAAGGCACGATCGACAAAGTATGGCAAATTTGTGAAGGACTTACGGAACTTTCCATGAGCAAAAAATCATGAAACGAAAAACTGAGGAAGCATTTAACAGGCTGGAAAAACAGCGTCATAAACTGCAATCATTCTATAAGGAGTTCAGTGGTGAGCAGTTGAAATTTAAACCCGATCCAGGATCATGGAGTATGGTTCAGGTTCTCAGACATTTGGTTACTGCAGAGAGTCAGTCGCTTAAGCTTATAAAAAGAAAAATAAGACGCGCTGATGAGCTTCCGAACGTAAATATTCAGGCCAGGGTCAGAGCTTTATTGTTGAAGTTAGCATTGGCACTTCCCGTAAAATTCAGGGCCCCAAAAATTGCTGAGGTTCAGGAAGAGGCTCCAGATTTTGAAGAGCTTTTGAATGAGTGGAATAGTATTCGGAATGATTTTCATGAACTACTGACCAAAAGTGATGATGAGAACTTTGTAAAAATGGTGTATAAGCATCCCCGGGCTGGATATCTTTCGTTAAAGCAGGCGATTGAATTTATGGAAGATCATATCAGGCATCATCAAAAACAGATAGAACGGATCAGGGGTGATAGAAACTTTCCGGCCTCGTAAGGCAAAAAAATGTGTTGAGTGGAAAAGTTATTTTTTACCATTAATTCATGTATTAAAGAATAGCATAATGATCTAAAAAGAGCACTTCTCCATGAGTATCCGAAAAATTTCGGGGTTCGCAGGAATCGTTGTCTGCTGCCTCATCCTATTCATGTTTTTGGCAGCCTTGATCAACTACCCGCACAAATATATCTATCGCGTTTTGGTGTGGCAGGAATCGGACGCGTTTGACTGGCAGAAATTTCCATCGAGAGAGCTGCATGCGCCAGAAAAAACGTTTCATTTTGATACGGCACCTGATGAGAGGACAGAGGAGCTGCTTGAAAAAGTAGCGGGCTTCTACGATCTGGAGACTTTTTTAGATGAGACTGATACACAGTCGTTTATTGTGCTCAGGGACACATTATTGTTGTATGAGGGGTATTTTAACGGGGCTCGTCGCAATTCTGTGGTTACTTCTTTTTCCGTTGCCAAATCATTTACATCGGCCTTGATAGGCTTTGCCATTCAGGACGGTTTTATTGATAGTGTTGATGATCCGGTCACCCGTTACCTGCCGGAACTGGCCGAGAGAGACGAGCGTTTTTCAAATATTAAGGTTCAGCATCTATTGATGATGACTTCCGGTCTGGAATATGATAAGAACCGCCTTTTTCTATTCAATGGAGATGATCCTCTTACCACGTATTACCCCGACCAGAGAAAGCTGGCCCTGGAAAACACGCACATTACCACAAATCCTGGATCGACATTCGATTACAATAAATATCATCCGCAGTTACTGGGGATGATATTGGAGAGAACAACAGGCATGTTGGTCACGGAATATCTGCAGCTAAAAATCTGGGATCCGCTTGGCATGGAGTTCGACGGTTCGTGGTCGCTGGATAGTGAGGAAAGCGGGTTTGAAAAGATGGAGACGGGAGTAAACGCCAGGGCGATCGATTTTGCCAAATTTGGCCGGCTGTTTCTAAACAACGGGCGCTGGCAGGGAGAACAATTACTGCCCGAATGGTGGGTAAATGAATCAACAAGCCCGTTTATTCCCGGAAACTACACAGAATACTATAATGAAAACGTGAAGGAAATGCCCGGCACAGGCTATTACAAATATATGTGGTGGGGCTTCATGCGGGATGATGGTTCGTACGATTTTATGGCTGAAGGTGATAAAGGCCAGTTTATTTACATTTCGCCGGAGAAGAATCTGGTCATTGTACGAAATGGAACCGGATATGGAGTGGAACCGAAAGAGTGGGTTTCGATATTCTATCGTTTTTCTGATGTATACTGATATTTAGTTTAGCGGCAAAATACTGTAAAAACATATGAATGATTTCATTGCCGATTAATAAAAACTTACTACATTTATAATAAGAGAAGGGTGGAGAAGTTCAATGACAATTTGATTGGAGGGAGTGAACATGGCACGTCTGTTAATAATGGGAGCCGGTGTTTCGGGACACACGTCAGCTCTGCACGCACATAGAAAACTGAAGGGAGACCACGAAGTTATTGTGGTAAGTCCCAATTCAAAATGGAACTGGATTCCTTCAAACATATGGGTAGGAGTCGGGTTTATGAACACGGGGCAGGTGACCTTTGATCTGGCACCCATTTATAAAAAAACAGGAATTCCATTTTACCAGGCAAAAGCGACAGCCATCTTTCCGGAAGGCAATCAAGAAAATCCAAAACCCTTTATTGAGATCAGTTATACCAGTCCCGAACGGATGGGGGAGAAGGATATCCTGACATATGATTACCTGATAAACGCAACCGGTCCTCGTTTGCGCTTCGATAAAACGGAAGGACTCGGGCCTGATAACGGTTACACCACCTCCGTCTGTACTCACGGACACGCAGAGCACGCTTACCAGCACCTCAGGGAATCTATTGATAGAATGAAAAGGGGAGAGCGGCAGAAGATTGTAATTGGTACCGGGCACGGTACCTGTACCTGCCAGGGAGCTGCCTTTGAATACCTGTTTAATGTAGAGTATCTGATGAGAAAGCACGGCGTTCGTGATAAAGCCGAGCTAACCTGGATTACGAACGAAATGGAGCTGGGTGATTTTGGCATGGGTGGCATGCATGTGAAGCGTGGAGGTTATGTAACGCATAGCCGCATTTTTACGGAGTCGCTCTTCACGGAACGGGGAATAAAATGGATAAAACAAGCAGGTGTAAGGGGCGTAAAGGAAAATGCGTTTGTCTATGAGACTCTGGATGGACAAGAAGCCGAACAGGAATTTGATTTTTCTATGATGCTTCCGCCTTTTACAGGCGTACCTTTTCAGGCGTTTAATAAAAAGGGCGAGGAGATTACAGATCAGATCTTTGCTCCGAATGGATTTATGAAAGTGGATGCCGATTACTCAGGCAAGCCTTATGATGAATGGAGTCCGAAAGACTGGCCGGAAACTTATCAAAACCCCACATATAATAATATTTTTGCCGTGGGTATCGCCTTTGCACCGCCTCACGCCATTTCAAAGCCGGCAAAAAGCACAAACGGTACGCCGATTTCACCACGCCTCCCCGAACCGGTA